>Ga0137309_101078_pt1 | contig 19312 bp, 18 predicted proteins | sample NAcewiD2O_June_FD_97179 | JGI IMG/M metagenome (GOLD analysis project Ga0137309, IMG submission 97179) | Mouse cecal microbial communities from Vienna, Austria - N-Acetylneuraminic amended D2O_June | ecosystem: Host-associated > Mammals > Digestive system > Large intestine > Cecum | place... | reverse complement strand
TGTGTTTGCTGTCCCGAACTGGAAAAGCCGAATTGAAGAAGAAACTGAGAGGGAGCGTTTGAGGCTCCCTCTTTGTTTTTGCCGCTCAGGAACGATTTGTGCTGTCTAGGAAGATTTGCCCACAGCGGGGCCGCATTGTGCTATTCTTCTGTTCACAGGCAGGCGGGATGCGAAAGGAGGGAACCGCTATGGCAAAGGACCGCTTTGTGGAAGTTTACTCCCAGGGAGTTACCAATGCGGAGAAAATCATCGTGGACACCCAGACCGGCGTGAATTATGTGCTGGCCTCGTCCGCACTGACTGCGGGTTGCGGCATGAGCATCCTGGTGGATGCCGACGGCAAGCCCATCGTCACCCCCGTGGGCTGAAAAAACTGCGATACACAGCGCCACATTGAATTTATTCCGCCTGTCCGCACCGAAACGAATTGCAATGATATAGGAGGCACATAACCATGGCAAGAGAAGCCCAGAAATTCACCCAGGAGGCCGGATATAAGCCGCTGGAAAACCGCTGCATCATCGTCAAATACGCCCCGGAAAATCTGAGCGAACAATTTGCGGCGTTTTTCAACTCGGAATTTTATGTTCTCCAGATGTGTGAACACGAGATCGTCCTGCTCCCCTTCAACACCACATGGGGCAACCTGCGCAAAGACGTATCCCTGGTCCTTCCCTATGGGGACATCCAGTCAGTGGAGCTGCGGGATGACCTGCTCAACACGGTTATCACCATCCGTACCCGGTCGGACACCATCCGCCTGACCACCCAGCAGGCGGAACTGAGCGACCTGCGGAGTTCCGGCATCTACGCCACCATATATGCCGGTTTCTTCAAAAACTGGCATAAGGAAAATCTGGATGGTACGCTGAAAGCGCTAACCGAATTAGGAAATAACTGAAACTGAATTGACGGTGAGAGCGCCGGTATGAATTGTGTAAGTATCGTAAAAGTGAATGGGGAAGTGAGGGCGGCTAATGACGGTAATCAATTTGAGGAAGTATTGCTACCCTATCTACACCAGGGACGCCTTCATGGAGGTACCGGACAAAGCGGGTGAAAATCCGGGAAATTGAGATCGGCTATAACTTCATTGGTGCGTTTGATTTTGAGGAAGCGCGGGAGCAATCCCAAGCTGCCCAAGACAAAAATAATGCGAGGGGCGGCGCAGCTTGACGCTGCGCCGCCCCTCGCTTAAAATGTTTTCTTACGTCACCGCCCCGTTTGCCCGCGCCTTTTTATGCCTTTAGGGAAGTACGGATTAAATCTGGTGTATATGTCGCATCGGCAGGTTTTTTCGTCAGGGCGCATAAAGGATGGACAGACGGGCTGGCACCCATCCAGCAGGCTTTGTGTACTATGACGGAAAAATGGCAGCGGGATGTGTGCCAAGCCGTCCGGCGCGCTTTCTTCAGTGGTCCCCCTTAGAACCTGTATTCATAATCGAAATTGCCGGATGAACGAAAATTTGGAGAGACCATCAAGGCAAATCTCCGCAACCATGCTGGTGCATGGCAAGAAAATTTAACATAGAATGGCTCCCCAAAACCGCTTATATGGTGGTTACAGGTTGTGAATACAGATTCTTAGCATAACTTTTCACATCCACATCCCCAAAAGGAACAGAATAACGCCAAACACCACGCTGGCTGTAATGCCGAACACCAGCACCGGGCCGGCTACTGTAAACAACTTCGCCCCCAGGCCGGTGATAAAGCCTTCTGCTTTAAACTCCATTGCCGGGGACACCATGGAATTGGCAAAGCCTGTAATGGGCACCAGCATCCCGGCCCCGGCATGTTTTGCCAGATTGTCATACCAGCCAAAGGCCGTCAGGGCGGCGGAGATCAAAATCAGGCTGATGGACACCACAGCCCTGGCATCCTTTACTTCCAGCCCCATGCCCTGGTAGGCATTACACAGCCACTGGCCTATGGTGCAGATAAACCCTCCCGTTACAAAGGCCAGCAGGCAGTCCTTGAAAACCGGGGACGGGGGCGAAACCTCCTTCACCATCTGATCATATTGTTTTTTGCTCACTGTTCTCATGGCAGTCCTCTTCCTTTCTCGCCCATATCGCGAGCGCCTTATAGCCACCACACTTAAAAAGCGGTAAAAATTTTAGGGTGGCGGATAAGCGAGTTGTTCTGTTTTCCAAAGGAAAACAGAGAGCAGGATTGCGTGCTTCTTGCAAGCCTGCCACTACAAAATGATATTTTGCAGGTGCGTCAACTGTATATGCGCAGGAATAGTCTGTACTGCCAGTTCAAAAATATGCAGCGGGCCTTTGCGGGGTGCCCCATATTTGTTGGGAAAACCGCATTTGGGTCTGGCATATGCATAACTATCTCCTCTTTTTGGTTTATAGCATCCTCTCCTTTCTCCTTGCTGATACAATCGCAACCGCCCGTATCTCCCTCAGCTTTCCCATATAATCCATCCTGGGGCACAGGCCCCAAAGACAGCCCTTTGCCTCCTGTGCCGTTCCTTTCGCTTCTATTTTCCTTTGCGCCGTTCAGTTGGCTTTACAGCATTTCATTAAACTCGATCCGTTCCTGGTTCGGCCCCAGGATGATGAAAAACCGCACGCCCTTTTCCCAAAAGGGCAGCTCCTCCATGCCGCGGCTTACAATCTCATATCCCTGCTCCCGGGCCTTATCATAGCACGCGTCTATATTCTTTACATCCAGGGCCAGATGGTCAATGGCCCCGGACCGCATAGTGGCCTGCTTGTTCTCATAGGCCTCCATGGTCAGGTTTCCCAGCCGCAGGAAAGCCACCCGCTCCTTTGCGGCCTCATTCACCGTCTCATACACGTTTTCAAACCCCAGCCCCTCATAAAAGGCGATGGTCTTATCCATGTCGTTTGTAGGCAGGCCCACATGCTGCAGGCCCGCGGCAAATTCACCCAGCTTCATAACAATCACCATGCGATGCAGAAAGCGCGCCAAAGGGACAGCCAGCCCCCGCGCTCCGCATCGCTCCTTTCTTTTCATTTTTTATTTGCCCTGCTGGCTTCCTCCACACAGGGCCTTCACAATCTCGTCCGTATGCATCCCCCGGGAGCCTTTCACCAGCACTGCGTCTCCAGCGCCTAAAGCGCCCTTCAGGAAGCCCAGCGCCTCCCCGTTTGAAGGGAACCATCTGGCGCCATCCCCAAAGCCCTGGGCGATGTCCTTTGCAAGGGGGCCTACCGCTATCAGCTCATGGATGCCCTTCTCCCTGGCATATTGGCCCACCTCCAGGTGCGCCTGCCTGGAAACCTCCCCCAGTTCCAGCATATCCGCCAGCACAGCAAAGCGCCTGCCTTCGCAGGGCCGGGAGCACAGCACATCCAGGGCGCCGCGCATGGAATCGGGGCTGGCGTTATAGCTGTCGTCTATCACCGTCACGCCCCCTGCCTGGAGGATCTGCTGGCGCATGGCCGGCGGGGTGTAGTCTGCAATGGCCTGGGCGGCCGCCTCCCCTGCCATGCCCAGATGGCAGGCCACCGCCATGCAGGCCAGGGCGTTGCGCACATTGTGTACCCCCGGGGCCGGCACGAACACCTCCTGTTCCCAGCCCTGGGGGGACAGGCAGGTAAAACGGGTGCCCCCGTTTTCCTCCCGGAGATCCTGGGCCTGCCAATAGCAGTCCTCCCCCAGGCCATAGGGTATCACCCGACAGGCGGCAGTGTCCTCCAGGGCAGACAGCAGGTCGTCGTCGCCGTTTACGAAAAGCGCCCCGGTATAGGGAAGGTAGTCTGCAATGTGCATCTTTTCCTTTAAGATATTCTCCCGGGTTTTGCAAAACTCAATGTGGGACACCCCGATGTTGGTGATAACCGCGCAGGTGGGCCGCACCACCGGGGCAATGCGCCCCATCTCCCCGGGCATGCTCATGCCCATCTCCACCACTGCGGCGGTGTGCCGCGGCTCCAGCCCGCAGATGGTGATGGGCACGCCCACCTGGCTGTTCTGGCTGCCGGCGGTTTTCATCACGTCAAACCCTGCGCTGAGGGTCTGGGCCAGCATCTCCTTGGTGGTGGTTTTGCCCACGCTGCCGGTTATCCCCACAATGGGCAGGTCAAACTGGCTGCGGTAGCAGGCGGCATACCGCTGCAAAGCCCCCCGGCAGTCCTCCACCAGCACCACCGGGCCTCCGGGGAAGGGGATTTCATGATCTGTAAAGGCTGCCGCAGCGCCCTTTTCAAACACAGAGGCAATATATGTATGCCCGTCTGTGCGTTCCCCCCGGATGGGCACAAACATGGCCCCCGGCCCTGCCTCCCGGCTGTCTGTGATAAAATGGGTGACTTCCCTCCCCCCATCGCCCCACAGGATTCTCCCTTCCACAGCCGCCGCAATTTCCTCCAGCTTTGTCCGCATATCAACCACCAGCCCGGCGTCAGGCAGCCCTGGCGCTCTTTCCTTTCTTCATAAAGTATTTCAAAAGCAGTTCTTACTCATCCAGCTTCAGCACAGACATGAATGCCTCCTGGGGCACCTCCACTGTGCCAAGCTGCCGCATCCGCTTCTTGCCCTCTTTCTGTTTTTCCAAAAGCTTCTTCTTCCGGGTGATGTCGCCGCCATAGCACTTTGCCAGCACATCCTTGCGCATGGCCTTCACCGTCTCCCGGGCAATAATCTTCCCGCCAATGCAGGCCTGGATAGGCACTTCGAAAAGCTGCCGGGGGATTTTCTCCTTCAGCTTTTCCGACATCTTCCTGGCCCGGGGATAAGCCTTTTCCGCGTGGATGATAAAGGAAAGGGCATCCACCACCTCGCCGTTAAGCATAATGTCCAGCTTTACAAGCTCGGATTTCTGATAGCCCAAAAGCTCATAGTCAAAGGAGGCATAGCCCCGGGTGCGGGACTTCAGCGCGTCAAAAAAGTCGTAGATAATTTCATTTAAGGGCAGCTCATAGTGGATATCCACCCGGTCGGTGTCAATGTAGCGCATGTCCTTGAACACGCCCCGGCGCTCCTGGCACAGCTCCATAATATTGCCCACATAATCGGAGGGGGCATAGATATGGGCGTTTGTAATAGGCTCCTGGGCCTCCTTGATAACGGCGGGGTCAGGGTAGTTGGTGGGGTTATCCACCCGGATGGTTTCCCCGTTTGTCTTGGTAATTTCATACACCACGCTGGGGGCGGTGGTGATGAGATCCAGGTTGTATTCCCGCTCCAGCCGCTCCTGGATAATCTCCATGTGCAAAAGCCCCAAAAACCCGCACCGGAACCCAAAGCCCAGGGCAATGGAGGTTTCCGGCTCAAAGGTGAGGGAGGCGTCGTTTAACTGCAGCTTTTCCAGGGCGTCCCGCAAATCTGTATAGTGGGCGCCGTCCGCCGGATAAATGCCGCAAAACACCATGGGCTGTACAGCCCTGTAGCCCGCCAAAGGCTCCGCCGCCGGGCGCCGCGCCAAAGTCACGGTGTCGCCCACCCGGGCGTGGCGCACATCCTTGATGGAGGCGGCAATATACCCCACTTCCCCGGCCTGCAGGCACTGGGTCGGCTCCAGGGAAGTGGCACGCAAAAAGCCGCATTCCACCACAGTGAACTCCCCGCCTGTTGCCATCATGCGGATGGAGTCCCCAGGCCGCAGCTCCCCGTCCATCACCCGGATATACACGATAACGCCCCGGTAAGAGTCATAATAGGAGTCGAAAATCAAAGCCCTGAGGGGGGCCGTCTCGTCCCCTTCCGGCGCGGGGATATCCGTGACAATCCGCTCCAAAACCTCTTCAACGTTTGCCCCGGTTTTGGCGGAAATCCGGGGCGCGTCCAAAGCCGGTATGCCGATAATGTCCTCAATCTCATGGCAGACCCGCTCAGGCTCCGCGCCGGGCAAATCGATCTTATTGACAACCGGCAGGATTTCCAGCCCCGCGTCCACTGCCAGATAGGTGTTTGCCAGGGTCTGGGCCTCAATCCCCTGGGAGGCGTCCACCACCAGCACAGCCCCCTCGCAGGCCGCCAAGGATCGGGACACCTCATAGTTAAAGTCCACGTGCCCCGGGGTGTCGATAAGGTTGAAGGTGTATTCCTCCCCGTCCTGAGCCTGATACCGGAGGGTCACCGCGTGGGCTTTGATGGTGATGCCCCGCTCCCGCTCCAAGTCCATATTGTCCAGAAGCTGGTTCTCCATTTCCCGCAGGGCTACCGCGCTGGTTTTTTCCAGAATCCGGTCTGCCAGGGTGCTTTTCCCATGGTCAATGTGGGCTACAATGCAAAAATTTCTGATTTTACTCCTGTCCATCTGTTTCTTCTCCGTCCTTCCCTTTAAGGCCGTGGAACTCCGTTCCACACCTTGGCCTAAGAAACTTTTTGAAAAAAGTTTCTTAGGAATCTTCAAAAACTTTCCTGTTTGTTTCGCTTCCAGTGTAAGCCGCCGGGAGCCACGCTGGGCACGCGACAGCTCACGTAAGCGCGGAACCCCGTTCCGCGGCGAAAAATTTCCTCTCATGCTCCCCGCGTCTCGGATGAAACGTCACGTTTCACATGTCGCGGAATTTGCGCACCCGGCGGAGCATCCGCTGCTTGCGGCGGTACATGACCATCAAAATAAAATATACAATGATAAGGGCCACAATAACCGCGATAATCACCACAAACCAGGGGGAGGAAAGCAGGGACTTCCCCTGCTCCCAGCTTGCCAGCAGGTCGCTGCGGGAAACAGACTCTGCCGCCACCAAAGGCACAGTAGCAATCACCTCATCGGCATAGCTTAAGGTGGCAGTGCCCACCTGCTCCCCCTTGCGCACCGGGGCCTGCACGCTTTCCGGCTTGTTCACCGTCACCACAATACTGCTGGCGTCCACGCTGTTGGGCAGCATGACGCTGGCGCTTTCCCCTGCCGCCAGCAGGAGCTGATCCTGCTGAAAGGCATACTCCAGGTTCACAGAACTGAGCACCTCTCCCGGGACAGCCACCGTCTTTTTCCCCAGGTTCTCCAAGGCCCAGCGGAACAGGGAGCGGGCGTCCAGCATTTCCCCATGAATCCCTTCCTCATAGCCTTCCATGTCCCCCAGGCATATCACCACATAGGTATACCCCAAAGCTGTGGCGGAAGCCGCCAGGCAGTATCCCGCCTGGTTGTGAGAGCCTGTTTTGATGCCTGTAGCAGACTTATAATAATACTCTATGCCGCTTTGCTCGTCCATATAATTCTGCAAAAGCTTGTTGGTGCTGTGAAAGGTTTCCTCGCTCTCGTTCACGTTTGTGGCAGGCTTTACATAGGCAAAGGTGCCTGTAATGTCTGTAAAATTGGGCAATGTCATGGCATATTCCGCAATCCGCGCCAAATCCCGGGCTGTGGAATAGTGATCCGGGTTATACAGGCCATGGGGGTTTGTAAAATGGGTGTTCCGGCAGCCCAGCTCCTCCGCCTTCTTGTTCATAAGCTGCACAAAATAGCTGTCCGGCGTATAGCCTGCCGGATCCCCGGTGAATTCCTCTTCCCCGCCGCCCTCTGTGCCGCCGTCCTCCGGGGAGTCTCCGCCTTCCGCCATCAGGGCCATTTCCGGTTCCCCCGCCGCTTCCCCCTGGGGCGCTGCCTGGGGATCGTCTGCCTGCGCCTGCCCGCCGCCAGGGGCGCTTTCCCCGCCCCCCTGGGCCGCCTGGGGATCCTCCGGCTTTCCCTCTTCTTTGGGCGCGATAAGCCCCTGGGCATGAAGGGAATCCACATATTCCGCCAGGGTTAAAGCCGCGTCATTGCCCGAAGGCACCATCATCAGGTATAAAAGCTGCAGGCCTGTCAGCTCTTCCCCCACCGCAATGCCCGCTAAGGAGCTGCCTGTGCCCTCCAGATCGTCCGCTACGCTTTGGGGCACAGTGATTACCGTGTTCTCAATGTCCGGAATCGTCTCATAGGCCACAATGTAGCTCATAATTTTCGTCAGGGAAGCCATGGAAAGCCTCTCGTCCGGGTTCAGGGCATACACCACTGTGTCTGTGTCCAGGTTCAGCATGATAATGGATTTGCAGTGGGGGCCTTCCGGGTTCTGTTCGTCCTGATCCCACCCGAAGTCAAAGCCCTCCGCCTGGGCGGGAAGGGACAGGCAAACCGTCAGGCACGCTGCCAGAAACAGGGCTGAAAGAGAGCGGCAGGCCTTTTTTATGGGTATTCTGTATCGCATGGCGGTTTTCATAAAAAGCTTCATCCTTTCTTCCTTGTACCTAAAGGGCAGATATGTTACAATATATAGTATTGGCACAGTTTCCGCGGGCAGTTCCCTTTTGCGGCCAATGCGGTTCAAAAGGGGCGGAAGCCTCCTTTGAACCGGCGGCAGGGCCGCCTGCCTGAAAATCGGGGCACCCGGCTTTCAAGGGCGCTTACTTATAGTATACTATTTTGTGGGCAAAAAGAAAAGGCGGAATTTTTGAATAATTTTTGAAAAGGGGCGTCAACCTTGCGTATTTTCCACACTTCAGACTGGCACCTGGGCCGTATGCTCTATGGCAGAAGCCTGCTTTCCGACCAGCGCCACTTCCTGGAAACCCTTCTGCTCCCCGCCATAGAGCGGGAAAAACCTGCGGCCCTGCTCATTGCCGGGGATATCTATGACAGGCAGGTGGCCCCCCCGGAGGCTATCGCCCTGTTTGACAGCACCCTTTCCCGGCTGGTGGAATGGGGAGTGAAAGCGCTCATCATCTCCGGGAACCACGACGGCGCCCAGCGCATGGCCCTTTTAAAGGGCGCTCTGCGGCACAGCGGCGTTTTCTTCGCCACGTCTTTAGAGGACATGCTCTCCCCGGTGCTGCTGGAAGAAGGAGGCCAGCGGGTACAGGTGTTCCTCCTGCCCTATTTTGACTGCCCCGCAGCCCGGGAGTTTTTAGGGGACGCCTCCCTGCGGGGGGAAGCCGCCTGCATGGAAAAGCTTTTAGAGCGGCTGTATCCCCTGTTCCTGCCGGAGGCGGCCCATGTGCTCATGGCCCACTGCTTCTGCGCCGGAGGCATGACAAGCGATTCGGAAATCGGAACCTTTGTGGGCGGCAGCGGGCAGATTCCCCCTTCCCTTTTCTCCCGCTTCGATTACGTAGCCCTGGGCCACCTCCATGGCCCTCAAAAGGCGGGAGAAACGGCCCGGTATTCCGGCACGCCCTTAAAATATTCCATAGACGAGGCGGGCCAGAAAAAGGGATACCTGTCCCTTGCCTGGGACGGAAACTCCTTTTCAGCGGAGCACCGGGAGGCAAAGCCTTTGCGGGACGTGCGGAAAATCACCGGGCTTTTCAAGGATCTCCTGGCTTCCGGGGAGACGGCCCCCTGCGAGGATTATGTGGAACTGTGCCTTACAGACAAAGCCCCTGTGCTCCTGGCGGCAGAGCGCCTGCGCCCCTTTTATCCGAACCTTCTTTCCGTCCGGAACCAGTGGGCCTTGGAAGGGGCGGCGGGCAGGCGGGCCAAGGCCCTTTCAGGGGCGGATGAGGGGACGGTTTTCTCCGCCTTTTTCAAAGAGGTCTGCGGGGAGGAGCCGGAGCAGGAGGACATGGCCCTGTTCCGGGAGGTTTTACAGGAGGTGCGTTTATGAAGCCCATCCGTCTTTCCGCCCAGGCCTTCGGGCCGTATCTGGAGCGGGTGGAGATAGATTTTACAAAATTTGAGGAGACAGGGCTGTTCCTCATCGCCGGGCCTACCGGCGGGGGGAAAACCTCCCTGCTGGACGCGGTGTGCTTTGCCCTGTACTGCAAGGCAACCGGCGGCAAGCGGGACTTTTCCAGTATGCGCTGCATGAGCGCCCCCATGGATCTGCCCACCCAGGTGGAGTTCGATTTCTCTCTCGGGGGAAAAGCCTACCGCTTCAAACGCAGCCGCTTTTATAAAATCAACCGCCGCACCAAGGAGCCGCAAATCCAGGAGAGCCACGAGTGCTTCACCCTGGAAAACGGGAAGGCCCATCTGCTGGAAAGCGGCACGGAAACCGCTGTCCGCCGCCGGGCGGAAAGCCTTCTGCACCTTTCCTGCGAGCAGTTTTCCCAGGTGGCCGTCCTGCCCCAAGGAGAGTTCCTGCGGCTTTTGCGGGCAGGTTCCCAGGAAAAGGGGGAAATCCTGCGCACCCTGTTTTCCGCTGAAATCTGGAAATCCCTCCGGGACGCCTTTGCCCAGCGCAGCAAGGCCCTGGAGGAGGAAAGCCGCCGCCTGTCCGACCTGCAGGCAGGCCTTTTAAGCCAGGCCCACGCGGACACCCCCGCCGCCCTGGAAAAAGCCATAAAAGAGCGGGAGCAGGGAATCCAAACCTTAAGCCGGGAAGGGGAAAAAACCGCGAAGGAGCTGGAGGAAACCCAGGCCCTTTTGCAGGCCCGGGAGAACCACGCCCGTCTGGAGCAGGCCCTTGCCCAGGCGGAAAAGGAGTGGAAGTCTGCCTGCCTGCGCCGGGAGGCTTTGGAAAAGTCCGCCCCTCAAACTGCGGAAAAACGGGCACAGGCACAGGCCGCCCAGAAGCAGGCCCTTGTTGCCGCCCAGGAGGAAGCTCGGCTGGAGGGGCAGCTTCTGGAGGCAAAACGGGCAGAGGGAATCCGGAAAAAGGCAGAAGAAACCAGGCTCGCCCAGCAAGCGCGGCAAAAGGAAGCAGAGGCTTTTACTGGGAAGCTCCAGGAAGCCCAGGCCCGCATGGAAAAGGGCCTTGCCTGCGAGGCGCAATACCGGGCCGGGGCAGAGCGCCTGCCCGCCCTGGTGGAGGAGCGGGCCAGGCTTGAAAAGGCCCTCTCCTCCCTGGAGGAACTGGAAAAGCGGCAGAAAGCCCTGAAAAAGGCAGAGCAGGCCCGCCTGAACGGGGAAAAAGCAGCCGGGGAAGCAGAAGCCGCCCTTTCGGCCCTTGCCGCCCGCCTGGAGGAGCAGGAGGCCCTGCGCAGGCAGAACGCTGCTTTAGAGCTTGCCCAGGGCCTGGAGGAGGGGGCACCCTGCCCGGTGTGCGGATCTGTCAACCACCCCGCCCCGGCAAAAGGCAGCGGGCAGGTTTTAGACGAAAGGGAATTGGAAAGCCTGCGCGCCGCCGAAAAGAAAGTCCGCGCCGCGGCCCAGGAGGCCCTGGGGAGCCTGCGGGCGGCGGAAAAGGCTCTGGAGGAAGCGGAAAGCGCCTGGAAAGAGCAATCCGCCCTGTGCAAAGGCCTGCCCCCCCAGGCAGAAGCCGTCCGGCAGGCGGAGGAGACAGCCGCCCGGGAGCAGGAAGCCCGCCGGGGCGCAAAGCTTCTGGCCCCGGCCCGGGCAAGGCTGGAGGAACTGCGGAAAGAGCGGGAACAGCTTTCAAGCGGCGGCGCCCAAGCCCGGGAGGCTGTCTCGGCCCTGGAGGCACAGGCGGCAGAACTGGAGCGCCAGGCAGCGGAAAGCGCCGGAAAGCCCAGCGCGGCAGATTTGTCAAAGCAGGCGGCAGAAAAGCGGCAGGCCCGGAAGAGCCTGGAGGAAACAGCCGCCTCCCTTTTAAAGCAGGCGGAGGAGGAAGCAGCCGCCTTTGCCCGGGCCGGGGAAGCCGCTGCCCTTACGAAAGCCGCTTTGGAGAAGGCAAAGGAAAGCCTTGCCGCCTTCCCCGCCCCCTGGGAGGAGCCGCCGGTTCTGGAAAGCCTCCGCCAGCAGGCGGAAGCCCTCCGGGCAAAAAGCCTGGAATCTGCCAAAGCCCTGGCCAGAGAAGGGGCAGAGCTGAAAGCGGAGCGGGAGCGGCTTTCCCAGCTTGCGGAACTGCAGGAAAAGCTTGGGGATTTGGAGGCGGTTTACAGCCGGGTGGCAAAGCTTTCCCGGCTCCTTTCCGGGAACAACCCCAGAAAGCTGCCTGTTTTGCAGTATGTCCTCAGCGTCACCCTGGATCAGGTGCTGGTCAGCGCCAACCATTTCTTCTCCGTCCTCAGCCGGGGCCGCTATGCCCTGCGGCTGATGGAAGGGCCTAAAGGGGGCAACGCCTATGCCGGGCTGGATTTAGAGGTGCTGGACGGCGCCTCCATGCTGCCCCGATCCATTGAAACCCTTTCCGGCGGCGAGCAGTTCCTGGCCTCCCTGTCCCTGGCCTTTGGCCTTTCCGACGTAATCCAGAGCCACGCCGGGGCGGTGGAGCTGGAATCCATCTTCATTGACGAGGGCTTCGGCTCCCTGGACGCGGAAACCCTGGACACTGCCATGAAAGCCCTTTCCATGCTCCGCTCCAGCGGCAGGCTTATCGGGGTTATCTCCCACGTTTCCGAGCTGCAAACCCGCATCCCCAGCCGCATTCAAATAACCCGGGACAGCGGGGGCTTCTCCCATGCCCAGGTGCGGCTGTGAAATTTTTGGCCATCCCTGCAAATCCGTAAGAATTTGTCGGAAAAATGAAATTGACAGGGCGGGAAAAACTTGCTATCCTTAACATACAGAGGAAAAACCGCAGGGCCTTGGCCCCGCGAAAAATACAAAGAAAGGAGCGGTACAGGCGCGAAAGGCTGTTTTCCCGCTTTTCGGCGCATGTTTTGTATCGCAGGGCGATTTTATATGCATTGGATGGACAAATTGGAAAGGAAGCTGGGCAGGTACGCTGTCCCCCACATGATGTATGTCGTCACCGGCATTATGCTGGCGGTTTTCGCCGCCAATCTGGTGCTGGGGGGCATTGTGTCCCCCATGCTCTTCTTCCACCGGGGGCTTATCCTCCAGGGGCAGGTCTGGCGGATTATCACCTTCATTTTCCTGCCTCCCAGCACTTCGGTTCTGTGGATTGCCTTCAGCCTGTATTTCTACTGCCTTATGGGCAATGCCCTGGAAAGCGCCTGGGGAACCTTCCGCTTTAACCTGTTCTATCTCTGCGGCGTTGCCGGCTCCATTTTGGCAGGCTTTATCACAGGCACCGGGGTCAACCATTTCCTGAATATGTCCCTGTTTTTCGCTTATGCCGCTGTCTATCCGGAAAACCAGATTATGCTCTTTTTCTTCCTGCCCATTAAAGTAAAGTGGCTGGCCGCCGCAAACGCACTCTATTTCCTCTATATGTTTGTTGTAGGCGGCTGGACTGCCCGTGCAGCCATCCTGTTTTCCCTTTTAAATATCTGGCTCTTTTTCGGGGGCGACCTGTTCCGCCACCTCCGCCAGCAAGCGGGATACTGGAAAACCCGCCGGCAGTTCCGCAAAAACAACAGGTTTTAAAGCCTGCGTTCCCCTGCCCCATGGGCGGGGGAACATTTTGTTTCACACTGCGGACTATAAGTAAACGCACTTGAAAATGGGTACAGCCCGATTTTCAAGCATACGCGGCTATGCCGCTGGTTCAAAAGAGAAAGCAGTTTCTTTTGAACTGCGTTAACTATAAATGGCCAGGGCCTGCCTGCCCAAAGCCTCATACGCCTGTTCTGTCTCCCACTTGCTGTAGGCCACAGCCTTGCCAGCCATAGGATCGTTAAAATAATAGCTGGACTCATCCTCCCCCACCAGCAGCAGGCAGTGCAGGGGGTATATCCACTGGAACTCCTCCCCGGTACCCTCTATGGTAAAAACAATGCCCGGCGCAGGCGTTTCCATATCAATGGTGGCCCACACCAGCACAGGCACGCCTTGGCGCAGGCATCTTTGGCACAGTTCCGGCAAAGGCGTGTCCGTCAGGTTTATGATTGAGAGGGACGTTTCGTCCCTCTCGCGGAGGATATCCTCCGCGGCTTTTTCCACCACTGGCGCATAGCAGCCCCATCCCTCTTCGCTGTAAGGATTACCCGGGAAAGCTTCCCTGGGATCGCACCCTATATAGCCCCCAGCCCCGTCCGGATGGGGCGCCGCGCCTCTGGGAATGGCTTCCAGCACTTCTTCCGGGGTCACGTCTACCCCGGCATATTGCAGGGCCATGGTGGCTGTCACTCCCTCGCAGCCAGTGGGGAACCTGCCCCGCTGGTCAATAAAAGGCACGTCCAGCAGGACAGATTCCTCCTGCACCGGGGCTGTATACTGCTCCATGGCCCGCCCGGTTTTTCCTAGCTCCCGCCACAGCGAAAAGCCCAGCACGCCCCACAGGCCGCACAGGGTCAGGCACAGGAACACCGTCCGCCCCAGCTTCTGCTTTTTCCGCCTGGCTCCTTTCCGTTTCCTGACCATCCCTACGCCCCGGGCCTGCGCAAAGCGGGCGGAAAAACCGCCTTCCCCCACTCTATGCCTGTTTCTTGCCGCCGCGTTTTTCATACCAGTCTCCATATGATGCAGGATTTGCACAAAAAAGGTTAAATATCACCTTTTTGTGCCCTGCATCGTTCCTTTCTCTGTTTTTTCATACTAACAGCCGCCTCTGTCTATACAGATTAGACGGAGGCGGCTTCCTTTTGGTAACAGGGATAGTATAAAAATCACAAAAAAGGACAGAGATGGCAATTCGTTTACAAAGCAGCGTTTTTTACCTCCTCAACACCCTTCATTTTTTATTCATATTCCAACCTACACGGGGAACAAATCAATAAGCTTCCATCCCAAAGCCAGGCTCACAAGGTTTGCCAGGAGGCTGTACAGGGCGGTAACCCACCGCTTTTTCTCCTTGATAAACACGCAGAGCAAAAGCAGCTCTCCCAGGAAAACCACAGGCTCCACAAAGAGCAGCAGTACGGCAAGCCCATTATAAGGGCCTGCACCCTGGCCCATGAGTATGGCATTTAAAAAAGCCTGGGACAGCAGGTTTGTCACAAAAAAGGTTATCCAGCTATTCTTTTCCCGGTAGCCGAACCACCAGAACACCAGCCCTTCCAGCAGCAAGGTGGACCCCGCCCGCAGGGCGATTTTCAGGAGGATCCACCAAAAGGGCCGTTCCCCCGGCAGCAGGGCACCCTTTTCCAGATCCAGCGTTTGCAATCGGGCGTAAGGGGCATAGTGATCGGTTGGCGGGTTCACAAGGGGTACTTCCAGGCTCACCCCTTCCCCCCGGGCCAGAAGGGAAACCTCCACCTCCGGCCCCATGTGGTACCAGTTTTCCAGCACCCAGGGGGTGAGGGTGTCGTACCACCGGTAATACCTGGCCCCAGGCCGCTTCACCAGTTCCAATTCTTCCTCCCGCAGGGTTTTTCCATCTGTAACCCGCACAGCCATTTTCAAATCTGCTGGCCCGCCCCTCACCAGGATGGTTAAACTGGGCGGCTCCGCGGAATTGGCTAAGGCCCCTACAGGCAGAACCAACATGAACAGCCCTGCCAAAAGGCCCGCCCACAGCTTTTTGAACTGCCTTGAAACACAACAGAACCCCTGCAAAAAGCGGCAAAAAAGCCGCCTATTATACCTGGTTCCACTTTTTTCTTCCGAATTTTTCACACTGGCTTCCTCCCCATTTCCTCCGGCAGTTCATTATAAGAGAGAATTTGCCACCCTTCCCCTTCCCGCCGCAATACACTGACACAGGTGTTTTTCAGCACGGTTTTCCCTGTGCCGATGGCATGCCCTGAAAGCAGTGCCAGCAGAGCGTTTATCCATGCGCCATGGGACACCAGCAAGGCCCGTCCCTCCTCCCCAGCGGCATCCGCGCAGCGGTTCAGCGCCGACAGCGCCCGCTGGGCCAAGGACTCCCAAGGCTCCATCCCGTCCGGCCGGCCTGTGGCGGCCAAGGCCTCCCGCTGCGGCAGGGTAAGTCCGGAAAGGACGCCGTAATCCCGTTCCAGCAGCCCAGTATCCTGTGACACGGGGCACGCCTGGAATTGGGCAATTTTCTCCGCCGTTTCCCGCGCCCGGGACAGCGGGCTTGTAAATATCTCCTGGAACCGCGTTTTTTCCAGCTCCCTGCCGCAGGCCAGGGCTTGGGCGCGGCCTTTTTCATTTAAAGGGATATCCTCCTGCCCCTGCAAACGGCCCTGCCTGTTCCAGTCTGTCTCGCCGTGGCGCACCACATACACCTCTGTCATCCCCAACCCCACTCCTTCAAAGTTTATATATCCATACACAAAAAGACGCCCGGCAAAGGGCGCCTTTCGCTTTCTAAAATTTTTACAGGAATGCCATGGGATCCACCCGGGTGCCGTTCTGGTACACCTCAAAGTGCAGGTGCGGCCCGGTTACGTTGCCTGTGGCGCCCTCATAGCCCACAATCTGCCCGGCAGAGACTGTCTGCCCCTTGCTCACCGCCACGCTGCTCAGATGGGCATAGCGGGTGGTGTAGGTGCCGTTGTGGTAAATGAGCACGTAATAGCCCCAAGACATGCCCCAGGAATCGTAGTTGTTGGCTTCAATCACGGTGCCGGACTCCGCCGCCACCACAGCCGTGCCGTAAGGCCCGGCGATATCCAGGCCCTTGTGGCCGGGGTAGCCGTTATAGCCTGCGGATATGTAGGACACGCCGGGCAGGGGCCAGATGGGGTTGAATCCTTCCACCCCGCCGCCTCCGGTGGGATAGCTGACGCTGCCGCCACTGACGCTGCCGCCGTTATTATTGTTGCCAGCCGCGGCGGCTGCCTCCTGCAGGCGTTTCTGCTCTTCCTCATATTTGCGCTGGGCCTCTATCAGAGCGGCGATTTCCGCCTCGTTGGCGTCCAGCTCTTCCTGGTTGCGCTGGAGGGTGTTCTGGGTGGCCGCCTGCGCCCCCTGCAGATCCGCAATGGCCTGGGCGTTTTCCTCATACAGCCCATCCAGCTCCTCCTGCTTCTGCTCCAGCTCTTTTTTCAGCTCCGCCACCTTGGCCTTTTTTTCCTCGCACTCCGTGCGCTCGCCCTCTGTGGCTTCCATATACGCGGTGATTTTATCCACCAGTTCTTTATCCCGGCGGCTCATGGCGCTTATCAGTTCAGACCGGGCCGTGAAATCGCTGAGGCTGGTGGAATCCAGCAAAATCTGCAGGGTGCTTACAGAGCCTGCCTGATACAGGGCCACCACCCTGTCCCGGAAGGCCTGGATGGTATCCCCCATCTCCTCCTCAGACTTGTCCAGCTTCATGGTAAGCTCTTTGATGCTCAGGTTTAGATCGTCAATATCCTGTATGGCGGCATCAATCTGCCCCTCCACCACGTCAATCTGCTTTTGCAGGGTCTGCTGGTATTCCTGCTTCTGGGCCTCGTCGTCCCGAAGCTGCTCCAGTTGGGCCTGCAGGCTGTCCCGCTCTGCTTGCAGCTCTGTCTGGGCCGCCTCAATCTCCGCAATGGTGCGGGCCGCAGCGTTCAGGGGCACTACGGCAGCCATGCACAGGGCCAGCAGCCCGGCGCACAGGCGCTTTTGAAACTTGCGTCTCATCATGTATCGACTTCCTTTCTGCGGGCAGGAACGAAAATGCCTTCAAAAACGCGTTTTTGTAGGCTTTCTGCCCTATTGCAGGTTTGAAACCAGCAATAGTTACATGTTTGTAACCATAGTATACCCCTTTTTCCAGAAGATATTTTTCTAAAAAGGAATTATCCTGTAAATAAACTTTGAAATTGGGATATCCCTAGGGGTTTCCTACCAGATATGGTTGTTTTTGGTAAAACCTCCGGCATTTTTCTGGGGTTTTCCCCGCCATCCTGTCAGATTTACCGGAAAAAGGAAGTCAGCGCCTGACCACGCTGCGGCGGTAGCGGCGGTGTGGCGGTGGGGTGTAGGGGGATTTTGGCAGTTTCTGGGGCCTTTTGGGGGCGCAGGCAATGGGCACCAGCCTGCGGGGCTTCTTGGGCCGGGAAGCAAGCCTGACAGCCAGGACTACCCCTAAAAAGCCCAGCCCCACCAGCCCCCAGCCCCATATGCCCACCAGCCTGGGCCAGAGGGCGTCTCCGTGGAGGGGGGCGGCGTTCAGGCCCAATGCCCATAAAAGCCCGAAGGCAATGGCCACCATGGCTACCCACAGCCGGGGAAACAGGCTTTTCATGGGGCCGCCTCCTTTCCGGCAGGCCTGCTTGGCCCTATTTGTGGGGCAGGCAGCCGAAATCGCACAGAAAATCTATGGCCTCCTTGATTTTTGTTGCGTCCCAGCTCTCTTCCACCCCAAAGGCCTTTAGCCGGAGCTGGGGCGGGTTTGACTGCCTGTCCAGGGAAACAGGGGGCGTGCTGTCCCCAAAGCTCAGCTTGCGCCCCTGATAGTCCACCACCACCAACCCTGCCAATGTCACAAACACAAAAAGCCCTATCCCCATCCCAAACCAGAAGGCGCGCCGCTCCTCCCGCCTGTTCCTGACTGCTTTTCTTTTTCCCACACGCCAGCCCGCCTTTCGTTTTTCTTTATCGTTCCCTGGGCTGCGCCTTCTATTCCCGGCATTTTTTGCCAGCTTTTCATTGTCCCGGCAGCAGGGTTTCCCCCAGGATTTCCCCCAGAAGGCTGCCGGTGTACCGGGCCTCGCTGACAGTGCTCACCTCTGTGCCCACCTCAATGAGCAGGGAGCCTTTCGTGGCGTTCATGTTATACTTGCTGTTGGAAAAATTTAAGGGCCGGGCCAGTTCCGGGTAGAGCCGGGCGGCGGTCTGCTGCACCCGCAGGGCTAAGCGGAGGTTATCCCGCCAGTCGGGGAAGTCCCCCCAGCCGCCGTCGGCGTCGCAGCCGGCCAGCACCATGAACTGGGCGGCTTTCCTGCCGTTTATCTCTGCGGTGGGCTTGTATTTAACGCCCTCCTGGGTGGTCATGGAATCCCGGTGCAGGTCGATGGTCACCTGGATGGTGGGGTATTGGGAAAGGTTTTTCTGCAGGACTTCCCAGGAACGGGCATAGGAACCGTTGAAAAGGGTATCGTTCACCGAGGTATCATGCACCACCCCGATGCCCCTGGCCTCCAGGGCCTTTTTCAGCTCCTCTCCCACTGCCACCACGCTCATGTCCTGGTTCTGGGTGCGGTTTTCCATATCTGTATAGTAAAAGCCCTGGTGGCTTTTCACATAGGCTTCCGAGGTGTGGGTGTGGTACAGCAGCACCTCCACGCTGCCGTCCCCCTTTAAGTGTACCGCCGGATCCTCCAAAAGCTCTGCAGCCAGATCTGTGCCCGACTCTGTGGTGTCCTTTACAAAGAAATTATCCACCTGCTGCCCGCCCTCTATGTGGATCTCCTCCACCTTCCCGGTGTTCCGCCCCGGCTCCGGGGTGGCGCTTGCGCCGGGGAGCAGGTCGCTGTGGAAGGGCACCACGCCGTCATCCGGCAGGAAAGGCTCCGGCTCGTCTGTCAGCGTGGCGTCCTGCTGCCGGGGGGCTTCCGACGGCGGGGAAGAGGCAGGAGCCGCCTGCATCCCTGCCGCAAAGAGCAGGGCATCCCCTCCCTGCTCTTTGGCCCACTGCTGCACATATCCCGCCGCGCACCACAGGCACACAGCGGCAGAAGCCACCACCATCAGGTTTTTTAAAAATTTCCCCAGCCTATGCATACGCTCACCCTGCGCTTGCCGCGCAGCCCTTTCTAAAAAATCTAGTATTCCCGTAAAGAAAACCAGCCTTCGGCGGTTTAGGGGCTTTGAGTCTCGCCTCCCGGCTCGG
>Ga0137309_101072_pt1 | contig 19388 bp, 13 predicted proteins | sample NAcewiD2O_June_FD_97179 | JGI IMG/M metagenome (GOLD analysis project Ga0137309, IMG submission 97179) | Mouse cecal microbial communities from Vienna, Austria - N-Acetylneuraminic amended D2O_June | ecosystem: Host-associated > Mammals > Digestive system > Large intestine > Cecum | place... | reverse complement strand
TCGGACCTTTAGGTCCCCATGATGTGCTGGTGAACAACAAGTCCTGCGGAATCTGCGGCACGGATGTGCATATTTACCATGGTGAGAAGGGGTCAGCCGATGTGACGCCTCCGGTGGTCCTTGGACATGAGTTTGCCGGTGTAGTGGCTCAGGTGGGGGCAGAGGTGACCAGTTTGAAGCCAGGTGATCATGTCGCCGTGGATCCAAACATGTACTGTAACCAGTGCATGCCTTGCCGCATGGGGAAAAAACAGGAGTGCGAACACCTTTTTGCCCTGGGTGTCAATGTCAACGGAGGCTTCGCGGAGTACGCGGTCTGTCCGGAGACTCAGTGCTTTAAGGTGAGAGAAGACATCTCTTTTGACGAGGCGGCTATGGCGGAGCCTCTGGCCTGCGTGGTCCACGGCATTGATCAGGCCCAGATCCAGCCAGGCCAGACCGTGCTGGTGATCGGAGGCGGTACCATCGGCCTGATGATGGTGCAGATGGCAAGGCTCAGCGGCGCTTCCACTGTGATCTTAAGTGAACCGGTGGAGATGAGGCGAAAGATTGGCTTGGAAGTGGGGGCGGATGCCGCCATTGACCCTATTCATGAGGATGTACCTGGCAGGATCCGGGAGATCTGCGGAAGGGACGGAGCTGACGTGGTCATTGAGTGTGTTGGGAAACCATTTGCCGTGGATCAGGCTTTTGGGGCGGCAGGCTTCGCGGCGACCATTCTGCTGTTCTCAGTACCTGGAGTAGATGCCACCGTGCCCCTTCCGTTGTTTGACGTGTATAAGAAGGAGCTGCGCATAGTCGGTTCCATGATCAACCCTGATACCCATCAGCGGGCCGTGAACCTGATCAACAGCGGCCGGCTGGAACTGAAGAAGCTGATCACCCATGTTTATGACTTGGAGCATATGGATGACGCGATTTATATGCAGATGAGCCCGGAGTCCATCAAGGTGGTGGTTCATCCGTAATACGGCGCTTTTCCCAGGTTCATCGGAATCTCAGGTTAAATATCTTTAGAAAAAACGACTCCTTTTGGGTAAGAATTCGGGTATGGCGATTCTTGCCTGGAAGGGGTATTTTTATGCCGTTTACCTGCCTTTGGCCTGGTATGGGGTGGTTTTCTATTAGGAAATCTCAAAAGTTCTAAACTGGTATATTTAAATCCAATTAGCGAAAATTACTGGAAAATAGTCAGAAAAACGGATTTTCAAACGAACATACGTCAGATTGATTTTGGATTGACAACATCAAAAGTTCTATAAAATCAAGAAATTAAAAAAGCGCGTGACGGGAATCGAACCCGCCTCTCCAGCTTGGGAAGCTGGCGTTCTACCGATGAACTACACACGCCTATGTTCCTTATTATACCACAAAATGAAAACTAATCAAGAGGAAATTTCAAATTTTTTGAAAAATTTGTTTTTGGGGGGGTGGTTCCTGCTCATTCCGTCATAAGGCGGCAGAGAATAACAACTTGCCAATCAGGCGGATTTATGTGTATAATATGGCAAGTGGCCGTTAACCATCAGGTTTGGCGGCAAAACAGAAAGCAAGTCTAAAGTGTCGCGAAGTATGGATAGAATGGAGGAGAACATGGCAAAGGCGCAGTACAATGCAGACAGTATCACGGTCCTGGAAGGACTGGAGGCTGTCAGGAAAAGGCCGGGTATGTACATAGGAGGGGTTGGGATCAAGGGACTCAATCATCTGATCTACGAAGTCCTGGACAATTCTGTGGATGAACATCTGGCGGGATACTGTACCCAGATATGGGTGACCCTGGAGGCGGACGGCTCTTGTACGGTGAAGGATAATGGCCGGGGAATACCGGTGGAGATGCACAAAAAGGGAGTGTCCGCGGAGCGGGTGGTGCTTTCCACTCTCCATGCGGGAGGAAAGTTTGACAATCAGGCGTACAAGACCAGCGGAGGCCTTCACGGCGTCGGCTCCTCCGTGGTCAACGCTCTTTCGGAGCACATGGATATTATGGTCTATAAAAACGGCTATATTCACCACGATGCCTACGAGAGGGGAATCCCAACAGTGGAGCTGGTGGAAGGGCTTCTTCCGGTTGTGGGAAAGACAAAGGAAACGGGAACAAAGATCAATTTCCTGCCGGATGGGGAGATTTTTGAGCGCACAAGATTCAAGGCTGACTGGCTTAAGAGCAGGATCCACGAGACAGCCTATTTAAACCCGGAGCTTACCATCCATTACGCCAACCGGCGCAAGGGCGAGGAGGAGACGGTGGACTATCACGAGCCTGACGGAATCGTGGCTTATGTCAGGGAGGTGAACACAGGCAAGACCCCTGTCCATGACCCCATCTATTTTAAAGGGACCATGGACAATATCCAGGTGGAGGCGGCATTTCAGTTTGTAGATGCCTTTGAGGAGAATATATCCGGTTTCTGCAACAACATCTTTACCCAGGAGGGAGGCACTCATCTGGTTGGGTTTAAGACCAGGTTCACTATGCTGATCAACAGCTATGCCAAGGAACTGGGGATCCTCAAGGAAAAGGACTCCAACTTTACAGGCGCGGACACCAGAAACGGTATGACAGCCATTGTGGCGATCAAGCACCCGGATCCTATTTTCGAGGGGCAGACCAAGACAAAGATGGCCAGCGCCGACGCTACCAAGGCGGTGTTTACCATTACCGGGGATGAGCTTCAGCTGTATTTTGACAGGAACGTGGAAGTGTTAAAGGGAATCATCGGCTGCGCGGAGAAGTCTGCCCGGATCCGGAAGGCGGAGGAGAAGGCCAAGACCAACATGCTGACCAAATCCAGGTTCTCCTTTGACAGCAACGGAAAGCTTGCCAACTGCGAGAGCCGGGAGCCGGAGAAGTGCGAGATCTTTATTGTGGAGGGAGACTCCGCGGGGGGATCGGCCAAGACCGCCAGAAACCGGATGTATCAGGCCATTCTTCCCATCCGGGGCAAGATCCTCAATGTTGAGAAGGCTTCCATGGACAAGGTGCTGGCCAACGCGGAGATCAAGACCATGATCAATGCCTTTGGATGCGGATTCTCCGAGGGCTATGGCAATGATTTTGACATCAGCAAGCTGCGGTACCACAAGATCATCCTTATGACCGACGCGGATGTGGACGGAAGCCATATTGACACTCTGCTTTTGACCTTCCTCTACCGGTTCATGCCGGAGCTGATCTACAATGGCCATGTGTACATCGCCATGCCGCCTCTTTTTAAGGTGATCCCCAAGAAGGGTGAGGAGCAGTACCTGTACGATGAGAAAGAGCTGGAGAGATACCGGAAAAGCCACACAGGAGAATTTACCCTGCAGAGGTACAAAGGCCTGGGCGAGATGGATGCCAGCCAGCTGTGGGAGACCACCCTGGACCCGGAGAACCGGGTGTTAAAGCGGGTGGAGATTGAGGATGCCCGTCTGGCGTCCGAGATCACGGAGATGCTCATGGGAAGCGACGTGCCTCCCAGAAGACAGTTTATCTATGAACACGCGGACGAGGCGGATATTGACGCGTAAAATAGGAATGGTGAACCGCGGCACGGCGAGTAGGGGGAAGAGCCTCCCCCGCTCCATTAAGCAGCTGGAATATGGGAGGAATACATGGCAGAAAAGATCATTACCACAGAATATTCGGAGGAGATGCAGAGGAGTTACGTGAACTACTCCATGAGCGTTATCACGGCCAGGGCTATCCCCGACGCCAGGGACGGATTAAAACCAGTGCAGAGGCGGGTCCTCTACGATATGAGCGAGCTGAAGCTTGGACATGACAAGCCGCACAGGAAGTCGGCCCGTATTGTAGGCGATACCATGGGTAAATATCACCCTCACGGGGATTCTTCGATCTATGATACCCTGGTTGTATTGAGCCAGGATTTTAAAAAGGGCATGGCCCTGGTGGACGGGCACGGCAATTTTGGCTCCATAGAGGGAGACGGAGCGGCCGCCATGCGTTACACGGAGGCAAGGCTTCACAAATTCGCGGAAGAGGTGTATCTTAAGGACCTGGATAAGACCGTGGAGTTTGTGCCAAACTATGACGAGACGGAGAAGGAGCCGGCGGTGCTGCCTGTAAGGGTTCCCAATCTGCTGATCAACGGCGCGGAGGGAATCGCTGTGGGCATGAGCACCAGCATTCCGCCTCATAACTTAGCGGAGGTGGTGAACGCGGTGAAGGCTTACATCCAGAACCCGGACATCACCACAGGCCAACTGATGGAGCTGATGCCGGGGCCGGATTTCCCCACAGGAGGCATCATAGCCAACAAAAAAGACCTGCCGGCCATCTACGAGACCGGAGCCGGAAAGATCAGGCTTCGGGGCAGACTGGAGATGGAGCTTGGCAAACGCAAGAGCGATAAAGACAAGCTGGTGATCACGGAGATCCCCTACACCATGGTGGGGGCGGGCATCAACAAGTTCCTGATGGATGTGGCGGACTTGGTGGAGTCCAAAAAGCTTACGGATGTGACAGATATCTCCAACCAGTCCAACAAAGAGGGGATCCGCATTGTCCTGGAACTGAAAAAGGACGCGGATGTGGAGAGAATCAAAAATATCCTCTATAAGAAGACAAAACTGGAGGACACCTACGGAGTCAACATGCTGGCCATTGTAAAGGGCCGCCCGGAGACCTTGAACCTGCGGGGGATCTTAAAAAATTATCTGGATTTCCAGTATGAGAACAACCGCAAAAAGTATCAGATCCTTCTGGACAAGGAGCTGGAAAAAAAGGAGATCAGGGAGGGCCTGATCAAAGCCTGTGATGTCATTGATCTGATCATCGCCATTCTCAGGGGATCAAAGAACTTAAAGGACGCGAAAGCCTGCCTGATTAACGGGGACACCTCAAAGATCAGGTTTCGGGATCCCCGGTTTGAGGAGGATGCCAGAAAGCTGTGTTTTACAGAAAAGCAGGCCGCGGCCATTCTGGAAATGCGGCTGTACAAGCTTATTGGCCTTGAGATCCTGGCTTTGGAGAAAGAGTACAAAGAGACTTTGAAGAAGATCAAAGAGTACACCAGGATCCTGAAAGACAAGGAAACCATGGATCAGGTTATCGTGAAGGACTTGGACAGCATCAAAGAGGAGTTCGCCTTGGCGCGGCGCACGGACATTGAGGATGGAAAAGAGGCGGTGTTCGCGGAGATCCCGGTGGAAGTCCAGGAGGTAGCCTTTGTCATGGACCGTTTCGGGTACTGCAAGGTTCTGGACCGAACGGTCTATGAGAGGAATCAGGAGACCGTCAACGGGGAATACTCCTATGTTGTCCGGTGCATGAACACGGATAAGATCTGTGTGTTCACCCACAAGGGAAATATGCACCAGATCAAAGTGAAAGATATCCCCTCAGGGAAGCTGCGGGAAAAGGGAGTGCCTCTTGACAACATCAGCAAATATGACGGCACAAAGGAACAGATCCTCTGTCTGACCAACTTAGAGCAGATCACAGGCAAAAGGCTTCTGTTTGCCACGAAGATGGCCTTGGTGAAGCTGGTGCCAGGCTCTGAGTTTGTCACCAACAACCGTACAGTGGCCGCTACCAAGCTGCAGGAAGACGACGGCCTGATCAATGTTATCCCGGTTGAGGATGAGGCGGAGGCGGTGCTCCAGACGAAAAATGGGTTCTTCCTCCGGTTTGCCCTGGAGGAAATATCAGAGATGAAGAAAAATTCAAGAGGCGTCCGGGGAATTAAGCTGGAAAAAGATGATGAGCTGGAGGCTGTGTATCTCATCGGCCATGAGCCGGTTATCCAGTATAAGAAGAAAGAAGTCCACTTAAACCGGCTGAAGATCGGGAAAAGGGACACAAAAGGAAACAAGGTCCGGTTATAGTGTTTGACATTTGCGGGTATCCATGCTAGATTAAAAATAAGAGGATATAGACCCGGAACATACATGAAGGAGGAAGAGAGATGTCAGAGAGCAAGATACCTACCCCCCATATCGGAGCGGGCAAGGGGGAGATCGCCCAGACCATACTGCTGCCAGGAGACCCTCTCAGGGCAAAGTATATCGCGGACAATTTCCTGACGGATGTGACTCAATTTAACGCTACCAGAAATATGCTTGGTTTCACGGGCCAGTACAAGGGGAGACCAGTTTCCGTTATGGGCACAGGCATGGGCTGCCCATCCATGGGGATTTATTCCTACGAGCTCATCCATTTTTACGGATGTAAGAACCTGATCCGTATAGGAACAGCGGGGGCCATGAGGCCGGAGGTGAAGGTGAGGGATATTGTGTTTGGCATGGGGGCCTGCACGACCTCCAACTACGTGAAGCAGTTCAGGCTTCCAGGTGATTATTCCTGCGTGTGCAGCTATGAGCTTTTGTCAAGGGCAGTGAAGGCGGCTGAGGACAGAGGACTTTCCTATCATGTGGGAAATATTCTGAGTTCTGACATGTTCTATGATCCGGACATTCCGGCGGTGGGGACGTCCTGGGACCGCATGGGGGTTCTGGCGGTGGAGATGGAGTCCGCGGCTCTTTACAGCAACGCGGCTTATGGGGGAGCCAACGCGCTGTGCATCCTGACCATTTCCGACTCCCTGATCACAGGAGAAGCGACTACGGCACAAGAACGGCAGACTTCCTTTACCAGCATGATGGAAGTAGCGCTGGAGCTGGCTTAAGGCTGGTTCCTGTGTCCCGGGAAGGGATTTGACAGGACAATAAAACACGGGGCCGCCGTCATGAGACGGGTGGGGAAGGCCAGAAGCGAAAGGGGAGGAAAGAATTGCCTTTTGTTTCTGGTTTTTCTTACCCCTGAGGTTTTACCTATAAAATAGATAAGGCAAGGGCAGGAGAAAGATGGAAGGAATGATTGACAGTCATGCGCATATCTGCGGAAAGGACCTGTTTCCCAAGTGGCGGGAAGCGGCGGCAGGGGCAAAAAGCTCGGGAATCGAGAAAATCATGATCATATGCAGGGATACCGAGGAGGCCAGAAGGGTCATATCCATGGCGGAAGAGGAGCCCATGTTCGATGTGGCGTTCGGATATTCGCCAAATGATGTGCTGAAGATCGGGGACAGGGAATGGAAAGAATTGCGGGAACTTGTGAAAGCCCCCTGTGTCAAGGCTGTGGGGTCCATAGGGATGGACTATTTTTTCTACGAGACCATAGTTCCCAAGGTGCTGCAGAAGGAGATGTTCATCCGGCAGCTGCACATGGCCAATGAGCTGGGCAAGCCGGCGGTCATCCACATGCGCATGGCGGCCGAGGACACAAGGCGGTACATTAAAGGACATTTAAAGGTGCCGGGGGTGGTCCATGGCTACAGCGGCGGTTATAAGCTGATGAAGGATTTTCTGGATATCGGCATGTATTTGTCTTTTTCCGGCAGAGCCTTTATGGAGGCTTCCGAGGAGAACACCAGAAAGGTGATCAGGGACATGCCTTTAGACCGGCTTCTGGTGGAAAGCAACGGGGTGTTCGGCGCTCCCGCGGCTTCCGGCCAGGCGGAGCATTTAAGCCATATCATAGACGATATCTGTACCTTGAGGGGGATGGAAAAAGAGGCCCTCACAGCGGCGATCCGTGACAACTACGGAAGACTTTTTTCCTGACAGCCCGGTCTGTCAGATTTCCTCTGGCTTTGGAATAGAGTTGCTTTTTTCATCATTTTGTTATAGGATATACAGGAATTCAATGACATGAGGAGAAAAAGGATATGGAAATGAAGAGAAAATTAAGGGTAGGCATTCTGGGTGCCACAGGCATGGTTGGGCAGAGATTTATTTCCCTGTTGGAGGATCACCCATGGTATCAGGTGGTTACGGTGGCGGCAAGTCCCCGCTCAGCGGGAAAGACCTATGAGGAGGCGGTGGGGGACCGCTGGAAGATGAACACTCCCATGCCGGAAGCGGTGAAGGACCTGGTGGTCATGAATGTGAATGAGGTGGAGAAGGTGGCGTCGGGCGTGGATTTTGTGTTCAGCGCCGTGGACATGAGCAAGGAGGAGATCAAGGCCATCGAGGAGGCCTACGCGAAGACCGAGACTCCTGTGGTCTCCAACAACAGCGCTCACAGGTGGACTCCCGACGTTCCCATGGTGGTGCCGGAGATCAATCCGGAGCATTTTCAGGTCATCCCGTTTCAGAGAGAACGGCTTGGCACTAAAAAGGGCTTTATCGCCGTGAAGCCAAACTGCTCCATCCAAAGCTACGCGCCCGTGCTGACGGCATGGAAGGAGTTTGAGCCTTATGAGGTGGTGGCCACCACTTACCAGGCGATCTCCGGAGCGGGAAAGACCTTTAAAGACTGGCCGGAGATGGTGGAGAACATTATCCCCTACATTGGCGGCGAGGAAGAAAAGAGCGAGCAGGAGCCCTTAAGGCTGTGGGGAGAGATAAAGGACGGCGGGATCGTCAAGGCACAGGAGCCTGTGATCACCTGCCAGTGCATCCGGGTCCCGGTTCTCAACGGCCACACGGCAGCGGTGTTTGTAAAGTTTAGGAAAAAGCCCGCGAAGGAGGCGCTGATCGAAAGATTAGCCGCTTTTAAAGGGCTTCCCCAGGAGTTAAATCTTCCCAGCGCCCCAAAACAGTTTATCCAGTATTTAGAAGAGGACAACCGGCCCCAGGTGACCTTGGACGTGGATTACGAGAAGGGCATGGGCATCTCCGTGGGAAGGCTCAGGGAGGACACCGTGTACGACTACAAATTTGTAGGCCTTTCCCACAATACGGTCCGGGGCGCGGCAGGAGGAGCCCTGCTGTGCGCAGAGCTTCTGACGGCCCAGGGGTACATTGAGGCAAAGTAAGAGGGAAACATTTGTGAGGTACGTCTATGGACCATGTCAGGAAAGCGGGAATACAAGACGTCTCAAGGCTGGCGGAAATCCTGATCTTTACGAAAAGAATGAATTATAGAGAGATCTTTCACAATGACAGGGTCTCTTTCAGGGAAATGCAGGTATATCCCTTGGCCCAGGATTATATTGCCTGTCCTGAAAAGCTGGAAAACATTTGGGTGTATGATGATGAATTTGTAAAAGGGATGGTTCACATAGAGGGTCAGGCGCTTATGGAACTCTATGTAGACTGTTTTTTCCAAAATCAAGGGATCGGGGGAAAGCTGATGGAATACGCGATACAAGTGTTTGATGTGAAAAATCTGCTTGTGTTAGAAAAAAACATCCGGGCCATAAGTTTTTATCAGCGTCACGGCTTTTCCCTGACACACGTGCGGCAGCTGGAAGAAGGAACCACAGAGTATCTGGTGAAAATGGAGCGATAACAACCTGTGAACGAAGGTTTCCCAAAAGGGAGAGGAGAAATCGCTGGTATCCTGGCGGGGAATGTAGTAAAATAGAGAAAGGCCAGAGGTCACTGCTATGAGGAAGGAACGGGGATGCTTCCGGCGGTCTGACAGGCACCGCGAAGCGCCCTGTGTCCATACATATTATACCAGGAGGAGAGATTATGGGTTACACAAAAACAGAATTTGGGACCATGGAGGACGGGAAGACCGTATACCGCTACACATTGACTAATGAAAACGGGGTATCCGCTTCCTTTACAGACTTAGGAGGGGTATGGCTGACCATGATGGTGCCGGACAGGGACGGCAATCTGGCGGATGTGGTTCTGGGATACGACACAGTGGATATGCTGCTCCACGGCTCAGGCCATATGGGAGAGCCTGTGGGCCGGTACGCCAACCGCATTGGAGGTGCCAGCTTTACCCTCAACGGCAGGACTTACCAGCTGGAGAAGAATTCCGCGGGAGTCAACAATCTCCACAGCGGCCCAAACTATTATAGGGACCGGGTGTGGGATGTGGAAGTGGAGGAGTCTGAGCTGGGGACAGCCATCCATTTTTCCCTGTTCAGCCCTGACAAGGACCAGGGATATCCCGGCAATGCCAATGTGACGGTGAGCTATACCCTGACAGCTGACAACAGCCTGAAGCTGGACTATCATATGGTCTGCGACGCGGACACCATTGCCAATTTCACCAACCATGCCTATTTTAACCTGGCGGGCCACGATTCCGGCTGCGCCATGGGCCAGAAGGTGTGGATGGACGCGGATTATTTTACAGCCACTGACCAAAATTCCATCCCAACGGGAGAACTGGTGCCGGTAAAAGGCACGCCCATGGACTTTACTGTCATGAAGCCCATTTCCCAGGACATTGACGCGGACTATGAGCCCCTTAAGCAGGGAGGCGGCTATGACCACAACTGGTGCTTTAACCACAAGGCCGGAGAGATGTCCCTGTGCGCCAAAGCGGTGGATGAGGCCAGCGGCAGAGTCATGGAGGTGTACACAGACCTGCCGGGAGTCCAGATGTATACGGGCAACAACTTAAAATCCTCCTGCGTGGGAAAAGGAGGCGTCCACTACAGCGTCAGGGATGGCTACTGTTTTGAGACCCAGAACTATCCGGACGCGGTGAACAAGGAGAACTTTCCATCACCAGTGGTAAAGGCAGGGGAGGAATACAAGACCACAACGGTCTACAAGTTCAGCGTGGAGTAAAGGAGAGTTATTATTTGACGAAATCTTTATACATAGCAGAGAAGCCCAGCGTGGCCCAGGAGTTTGCCAATGCTCTCAAGAAAAGATGGAGGAGGGACGACGGGTACATGGAGGCGGAGGACGCTATTGTAACATGGTGCGTGGGCCATCTGATCACCATGAGTTATCCGGAGGCCTACGACCCTAAGCTGAAGCGGTGGAGTTTGGAGACTCTGCCGTTTCTGCCCAGGGAATTTAAGTACCAGGTCATTGAGAATGTGAGCAAGCAGTTCGGCATTGTAAAGGGCCTGCTCAACAGGGAGGACGTGGACATCATCTACATCTGCACCGACTCCGGGCGGGAGGGGGAATACATCTACCGCCTGGTGGACCAGATGGCCGGAGTCCGGGATAAAAAGAGAAAACGGGTGTGGATCGATTCCCAGACAGAGGAGGAGATCCTGCGGGGAATACGGGACGCCAAAGACTGGAGTGAGTACGATAATCTTTCGGCGTCCGCCTATTTGCGGGCAAAAGAAGACTATCTTATGGGAATCAATTTTTCCAGGCTCCTGACCCTTAAGTATGGAAACACCATCTCCAATTATCTCAGAGCGGACAGGACCGTGCTGTCCGTGGGAAGGGTCATGACCTGTGTTCTGGGCATGGCGGTCCGGAGAGAGCGGGAGATTCGGAGCTTTATCAAGACCCCGTTTTACCGGGTGCTGGGAACCTTCTTACATGAGGGGATGAGCTTTGAGGCGGAGTGGCGGAGCGGGGCGGGTTCTAAATATTTCGGCACGCCCTTTCTCTACAAAGAAAATGGTTTTAAAGAGAAAAAATACGCTGAGGAACTCATCCGTTATCTGTCAGAGGACCCGCCGCTGACAGCCGGGGTGGCCAAGGTGGAAAAGAAGAAGGAGACTAAGAATCCGCCTCTTCTCTACAACCTGGCAGAGCTTCAGAACGACTGTTCCAAGCTGTTCAAGATCAGCCCTGACGAGACCTTAAAGATCGTACAGGAGCTGTACGAGAAGAAGCTGGTCACCTACCCAAGGACCGACGCCAGGGTGCTGTCAACGGCAGTGGCCAAGGAGATCCACCGGAACATCGGAGGGCTGAAGAATTATGAGGTTCTGGGTAATTTCGCTTCCGAGATCCTGGAGGCGGGGACTTATAAAGGAATTGCCAAGACCCGGTATGTGAACGATAAACAGATCACGGACCACTATGCCATCATCCCCACAGGACAGGGATTAGGAACTTTAAGGAGCCTGCCGCCTTTGCCCGGGAAGGTGTACCAGGTCATAGCCAGGAGATTTTTAAGCATCTTTTATCCGCCGGCTGTGTACCAGAGGCTGAGCCTGGAGCTGGTTCGAAAGGAAGAGCATTTCTTTGCCAGCTTCAAGGTCCTTGTGGACCAGGGGTATTTGAAAGTGGCCCAGGTGCCAGGTGAAAAAAAGAAGGCGGGAAAAGCCCAGGAAGGCAGCCAGGGTGAGGAAGATGGCGGCGACCAGTTCCAGAAAAATGTGGATAATCCGGAATTTATCAGGATGCTGGCTTCCCTGAAAAAGGGGATGGTGCTGGATATAGGCGGATTTGCCATCAAGGAAGGGGAGACTTCGCCGCCTAAGCGGTATACTTCCGGATCCATGATCCTTGCCATGGAGAACGCGGGGCAGCTGATCGAGGATGAGGAGCTGCGGGCCCAGATCAAGGGCAGCGGCATCGGAACCAGCGCCACAAGGGCGGAGATCCTGAAAAAACTGGTGAACATCAAATACCTGGCTCTCAACGGCAAGACTCAGGTGATCACCCCCACTCTCCTGGGGGAGATGATCTTTGACGTGGTGGCCGCTTCCATCCGACAGCTCTTAAACCCGGAGCTGACAGCCAGCTGGGAGAAGGGCCTGACCTATGTGGCGGAGGGCAGCATCACGCCGGAGGAGTATATGGAGAAGCTGGAGCGCTTTGTGGCGGGACGGACCAACAATGTGCTGAGGCTCAACAATCAGTATCAGCTGAGAGAGTATTTTGACGCGGCGGCCCCTTATTATTCCCCCAAAGGAGGGAAAGGGGACAAGGAGGAGCCCCGGAAAGCCATTCCGGAGAATTCCGCCCAGCCGGCAGGCGGGAGCGGACAGAGGAATCAAGGAGGGATATGACATGAAAAAAGACGATATGACCATAGAGAAGCTGTTTGACACAGAAAAGACCACAGCGAAGGAATATCTGGCCCAGTACACCTACCCCTGGCAGGCGCTCCCCCACATCGGAGAGATGGTAAAAGCGCTGGGAGAGAACCTTCCGGAAGGGGAGTACGAGAAGCGGGGAGAGGATATTTGGGTTCACCGCACAGCCAGCGTCGCCCCCACCGCCACTCTCAAAGGCCCCCTGATCCTGGAGAAGGATGTGGAGGTGAGGCCGGGAGCTTTTATCCGGGGAAATGTGCTGGTAGGCAAAGGGTCTGTGGTGGGAAATTCCACGGAGCTTAAGAATGTCATTATCTTTGACAGCGTTCAGGTGCCTCATTATAACTATGTGGGGGATTCCATACTGGGATACAAATCCCACATGGGAGCCTCATCCCTGACTTCCAACGTAAAGTCCGACAAGACACTGGTGAAGGTTCACTGCGAGGACGGAGATATTGAGACAGGGCTTAAGAAGTTCGGAGCGGTTTTAGGCGACTATGTGGAGGTGGGCTGTGGTTCTGTACTGAACCCGGGAACCGTGGTGGGAAGCCACTCCAACATCTACCCCCTGTCCAGCGTCAGAGGCTGCGTCAATAAAAACTCTATCTATAAAAAAGGTGGGGTGATCGTTGAGAAGGAAGAGCGGTAGAAAGAAAAGACGTAAGGCTTTTTGGCCGCGGGAGACAACAGTGGGAATCCCCAGAAAGGAGATTCCCACTTGCTGTTTACCTTGTTCCGAAGATCCGGTCCCCCGCGTCTCCCAGGCCGGGGCAAATGTAGGCATTGTCGTTGAGGCAGCGGTCTAAATGTCCTACATAGATGTGGATATCCGGATGAGCCTTGTGAAGCCGTTCAAGCCCTTCGGGAGCCGCGATGATGGACATGAACTTGATGGTCTTGCCCCCATGCTGTTTGATAAAGTTTACCGCGGCCACAGCGGAGCCGCCGGTGGCCAGCATGGGGTCCGTGGCCACGATGGTGCGCTGGTCGATGGGGCTTGGCAGCTTGCAGTAGTACTCGTGAGGTTCATGGGTCTCCTCGTCCCGGTACAGTCCGATATGGCCCACTTTCGCCGAAGGTACCAGTGCCAGGATGCCGTTGACCATCCCCAGGCCGGCCCGGAGGATAGGGACCACGGCCAGCTTTTTGCCGGCGATCATGGGAGTCATACAGGTCTCCATGGGAGTCTCCACCTCCACATCCTCCAGAGGAAGGTCCCGGAGAGCCTCATATCCCATGAGCATGGCGATCTCCTCGATCAGGGCGCGGAATTCATTGGTGCCGGTGTTTTTGTCTCTCAGCTTGGAGATCTTGTGCTGGATCAGCGGGTGGTCAAAAATGGTTACATTTTCCATAGCTTGTGCTCCTTTCTTTTATGAGGACATCAGGTCCCCCTATTTGCCGTCAATGTTGAAGGTGACAATGGCGTAATCTCCCAGGGCATGGGGGACAGGGATGGAAAAATACAGGACTCCCTCATGGGTATAACTGAAGGATTCCGGGAAGGAAGCGCCTTCCTGGGAGCTTAAAGGAAAATCCGCCTGATCAAATATCTGGGTGTACTGTTCCACAGACATGGAGGCCCGGTGGTTCAAAAGGGCCTGGGTCAGCTCAGGAGCGGCCTGATAAAACTCCACATCATCGGACATCAGGTAGCCGGCCATGGTGTACGCGTCAGAATAGTCGTTGAAGCCCAGGCTCTTTACCTGCTTTAAGTCCACGGTGTTGGTATAGAAGACATTGGTTGGGTAGGCGCTGCCCTGGGCCTGCGCGGTGCCCTTGTAGACAGCTGTCAGGCGGCTCCGGTCCACGGATATGACCTTGCAGGTAATGTCGATGGTGCCCGGTCCTTCCTTGGCGACAAAGCCCGCGATGGCGGTGGCGTTGTTAAAAAGCAGTTCATTGACAGCCTTCTGGGTCTGAGGGTCGCTTAAGTTGGAAACCACCGGGTACTGGATAGAGACAGAGCCCGCGGAGGAGTTCTGAAAAGTCTCAATGTCCGCGGATACGTTGGCCAGGGCACCGTCAGAGCCGGTTTCCGCCTCCTGGGCGGCTTTGGTGGTTTCAGCGGCAGTGGTTACCTCCACTGGGGCGGATGTGGCGGCGGCCATGGTCTCCTTTTGAGCCTGGGCGGTGGTGTGGATGCCGGAAAGATCCGTATCGTCCTGCTTTTTCTTACAGCTCATCAGCATAACGGATGAGGTGAGGATCAGCAGAGGCATTATGTAAGTTCGTCTCATAGGGATTCTCCTTTGTGTCGTGATTTGTATAGATTGTACTATTATACCATGGATCATCACTGGCCGCAAGGCTGGGGAAGGGCAGCGGTTTTCTTAAAAATTTTTTACAGAAGGGATAGGGAACATGGAACTGGTTCAGAAAAAACAGAGAAACACAGGGCTGTTTACATTTTTTATCAGCGGCATATGCGTTATCAGCGCCGGGGTGGTGGTGAGCCTCCTCCAGGAGAAATATGGATTTGCCTACAGCATGACGGGGACGCTCTTATCGCTGATGAGCATCGGCAATCTGATCGCCGGTTTTGCCACAGGGATCCTGCCGGCCAGGATCGGCATGAAAGGGACCATGGCGGTTCTCACGGTTGGATATTTTCTGGGGTATCTGGCCATGGCGTTTACAGGGAATCTGGCAGTGCTGTCCCTGGCGTTTTTTATTGTGGGCATTGCGAAAGGGAGCACCATAAATTGCTGCACCATCCTGGTGGGGAACAATTCAAAGGACAGGACAAAGGGCATGAATATTATGCACGGGTGCTACGCGGTGGGAGCCCTGCTGTGTCCCTTTCTCATCGCGGGCGCGCTGAAAACAGGGCCGGGTCCCCAGATATTTTTGTCAGCCTGCGGGTTTCTGCTGTGGGCCGCGTTCGCGCGGGTGCCGGTGGCGGAGGAGAAAAGAGAGAGGGCCAAAGGCACGGACTGGTCTTTTTTAAAAAGCGGGAGGTTCTGGCTTCTCACAGGTCTTCTTTTCTTTCAGAACGCCACGGAGATCAGCGTGACAGGCTGGCTTGTGACTTATTTTAAAGGAAGCGGGGTGATCTCAGGGACCTTGAGCACCTACACCATCACGGTGATGTGGGGGGCCACCCTTATAGCCAGGGCCCTGATCGCTTTTGTGATACAGATCAAGGATACCTGCAAGGCCATGATTTGGATGGGGATCTTCTGTACAATCTTTTATATAGGCCTTTTGCTGGCTAAAGATCAGTGGACCGCCATTGTTCTGCTGTTCGCCTTTGCCTTTGCCATGGCCGGGCTGAACCCCATCGCTGTGGCCAGCGCCGGAAAGATGACCAGCGTCACCAGCATGGGGATCATGCTGCCAGCCGCCAGCAGCGGTGCCATACTGATGCCGTGGATCATCGGGCTGGTGGCGGAAAACTTCGGCATCGGGGCAGGCATGTCCTGCAATATTGTATCCTGCGGGGGGATGCTTTTGTTCGCTGTCGCGGTAAAGTACTGTTCCGGCAGGTCCGCGTGCTTGCCCCGCTGACCGTATGATAAACTGGGCCAGAGAGCGAAAATCCCATGGCCGCGGGCGATTTTTATGGATTTTTTCCAGTTGCTGTGAACGCTTGTGAACAGGAACGGGGTGAAAAGACTCGCGGACAGAAAAGCGGAGGTATAGCTTGACAGAAACCAGGGGGTATATTAAAATTTTCATATCAAAAACTTTTTGAGGGGAGAGAACGACATGAGTTTTCCAAAAGATTTTTTATGGGGTGGAGCGGTAGCCGCTAATCAGTGTGAAGGCGCCTGGCTGGAGGACGGCAAGCAGCCCAATGTGACAGATGTCCTGGTTGGCATTATGTCCAGGAATCCGGGGATCAAGTGGAATCCGGAGACAAAGAAGTATGAGATGGCCCTTGATCCGGAGAAGAAGTATTTAAGCCACGAGGGAATCGATTTCTATCACCGCTACAGGGAAGACCTGGAGCTGATGGCAGGCATGGGCTTTAACTGTTTCAGAACCTCCTTTGCCTGGGGCAGGATCTTCCCCAACGGGGACGAGGAGACCCCCAATGAGAAGGGGCTGGAGTTCTATGACAAGGTCATCGACACCATGCTGGAGCTGGGCATGGAGCCGGTGATCACATTGAGCCATTATGAGACCCCTCTTCACCTGGTGACCGAGTACGGCGGATGGAGCAACCACAAGCTCATTGAGTTCTGGAACCGCTATGTAACCGCGGTTTTTCAGCGCTACAAAGGCAAGGTAAAATACTGGCTGACCTTTAACGAGGTCAACAACCTGCTGCGCAATCCTCTGGTCGCGGGCGGCGTTCTGGCCACAGACCCGGCGGATCCATCGGATCCCATCGGTTCTACCACGGAGAAGGAGAAGTGGCAGGGCTACTACAACATCCTGGTTGCCAACGCCTGGACCGTGAAGCTGTGCGGGGAGATCGATCCGGCTGCCAAGGTGGGTTGTATGATGACGGCCTCAAGCGTGGCCACCTATCCATATAACTGTGATCCGGACAATGTTATGGGCGCGTATGACTCTGTCAGGATGGCTAATTTCTATTTTGCGGACCCATTCTGCCTGGGCATCATCCCCGGCTATGTAAAGCGTATCTGGAGGGAACGCGGATGCGCTCCGGTCATGGATGACAAGGAGATCCAGCTGATTAAAGATTATCCGGTATCCTATCTGTCCTTCAGCTATTACCGTTCCTCCACCTATGACAAGGAGTACGCCTTAGGCGGAGACACCGGCGGGCTTCTGGGCAAGGAGAATCCCTACCTTACCGGCTGTTCACCAGAGCCCTGGTGCTGGCCCATTGACCCCAAGGGCATCCGCTACGTGCTGAACGTATACTATGACCGGTATCATCTGCCTCTGTTTATTGTGGAGAACGGCATTGGCCTGGACGAGAATCTGGATGAGAACGGAAAGATCGACGATCCCTTCCGCATGGAGTATGTGGAGGAGCATTTGAAGTATGTCCACGAGGCAATCTTAGACGGCGTGGAGGTCATGGGTTACCTGTACTGGGGGCCCATTGATGTGGTTTCCGCGGGAACCGGGGAGATGAGAAAGAGATACGGATTTGTGTATGTCGACCGTTTCAACGACGGAACCGGGACCCTGGAGAGAAAGATCAAGAATTCCTATTACCGATATAAAGAGATTATCGAGACCAATGGAGAGGTTCTGCTGGAGAAATAAGGCAGGAAGATTCACGGCACAAAAATGGCGGAGCGTTCTTTGCTCCGCCATTTTTACTCTTGGGGTTTTACAGGAGGCGGACTATGGAATATGTTATGGGAATCGACCTTGGCACATCATCAGTGAAAGCGGTGGTCATGGGACGGGAGGGGAGCATCCTGTCCGCGGCAGGGCAGGAGTATGAGATCATGACAAACCCCGCGGGCTATGCCCAGCAGGACCCCCGCCAGTGGTGGGAAAAGACCAAAGAGGCTGTCCGCCAGGTATTGAGCCGGTCCCGGATCATGCCGGAACAGGTGAGGGGGCTGGGCTTTTCCGGCCAGATGCATGGCCTGGTGGCTCTGGACAGAGAGGGGGAGCCTCTGATGCCGGCCATGATCTGGATGGACCAGAGGGCAGAGGTAGAGCGGAGGGAGGTTTGGGAGCTGGTCAGGAAAAATGGCCTGGAAAAGGAGCTGATGAACAAGCCGGTGGCGGGGATGCTCATCTGCTCGCTTCTGTGGGTCAAGAAAAATCAGCCGGATATCTATAAAAAAATCGGGCATGTGCTGCTTCCAAAAGACTATATCCGGTACTGTTTTGGAGGGGGATTTGACACAGACGAGACCGACGCCGGGGGAAGCCTGGCATTTTCCGTGAGGGAAAGAAAGTGGTGTCAGAAGCTTTTGAGATTACTGGACATTCCGGAGGATATCTTTCCAAGGGTTCGAAAGCCTTACGAGATCGGGGGCGTGGTGACAAGAAAGGCGGCGGAGGAGACAGGGCTTAAGGCGGGAACCATCCTGGCGGCAGGGGGAGGGGATTCTGCCATGCAGCTGACAGGAAACGGGATAGTGGGGGAAGAGATTTTGTGCTGTAATATTGGGACCGCTTCCCAGATTCTGGCGGTTTCACCGGTTCCGCTGTATGATAAGGAGCTGCGGTCCCAGACATTTTGCCACAGCATCCCCGGCCTGTGGTATATGCAGTGCGGCAGCCTCAATGGGGGAAGCGCGCTTAAGTGGCTGACGAGGCAGATTTTGGGGACGCAAAAGAGCTATGACCAGCTGTGCCGGGAGGCGGGGCATGTGGAAGCGGGCAGCAGAGGACTGGTGTTCCTTCCCTACCTGGCCGGCGAGAGAGCGCCTTATGAAGATCCCCATGCCAGAGGCGGATTTTTTGGGCTTTCCCTGGAACACGGGCAGGCCCACATGGTGAGAGCGGTGATGGAGGGAGTGGCTCTGAACCTTCGGCTGTGCCTGGATATTTTTGAAAATATGGGACTTGGCGGAAAAAAATACATGGTGGTCTCCGGCGGAGGGGCAAAAAGCGGGACCTGGAGACAGATTCTGGCAGATGTCTTTGATCTTCCGGTGTACAGAACCCAGACTGTGGAAGAGGCCTGCGCCGGAGCGGCTTTTATGGCAGCGCTGGCTCTTGGGTGGTATGAGACGGTGGAGGATATGACAAGACAAACAGTGAGACTGGAGACTGAGCCAATGACCCCTGTTCTGGGACATGTGGAAGTGTATAGGGAGATCAGGGAACGGTTTGGCA
>Ga0137309_101069_pt1 | contig 19443 bp, 13 predicted proteins | sample NAcewiD2O_June_FD_97179 | JGI IMG/M metagenome (GOLD analysis project Ga0137309, IMG submission 97179) | Mouse cecal microbial communities from Vienna, Austria - N-Acetylneuraminic amended D2O_June | ecosystem: Host-associated > Mammals > Digestive system > Large intestine > Cecum | place... | reverse complement strand
GCGTTGGTTCCCGCGATTCTTCCAAAATACACGGCAGAGCCGATGGCCATGCCGCAGCAGGGATACTCGGTGCCGAACAGTCCGGTAAAGGCCACTTCCCCGGCCGCGTACAGTCCTTTAATAGGCTGGTCCTGGGTATCCAGAACCTGAGAGTTCTCATTGATTCCCAGGCCCCCGAAGGTGACGGAGGAGCCGGGGTTCATGGCGATGGCGTAGTAGGAATCGCCTTCTACGGGAATCATGTATTCCGCGGGTTTTCCGAAATCTTCGTCTTCGCCCTTGGCGCACAGCTCATTGTAACGGTCCACCGTGGCTTTTAAGACAGCCGGGTCCATGGAGAGCTGCTGGGCCAGTTCTTCTACAGTGGCCGCTTTTACGGTGGAGTCCAGGGTGATGCCGTACTGTACCGTGGAGTTGGGGTCATTGTCAGTGGCAATGTAGTAGCCCATGGGGCTCTTGGCCTGGGCCAGGGCTTCGGCTACATGGGACTGGTAGGTCCACTCATTGACCACCCGCTCTCCGGCGGCACTGACAATCAGTCCTGATTCTTCGTTGATCCCGACGCCGCAGGTGTAGCTGACGTATACCAATTGCAGTCCGTCGCTCTCAAAGTTTTTGGCGCCAATGGCTTCTGCCATGAGAAGTCCCTCGCCGATGTTGCCGGCGGGCACGGTGGTGTTCTTGTTGGAGGGCAGGAATTCCTGATACCGGGACATCAGCTCTTCGCTGCTGGCGTATCCTCCGGTGGCCAGTATTACCGCTTTGCCGTTTACGGTTAGCTGTTTTCCGTCTGCCGTCTCAGCTTTGACTCCGGTTACGGAACCGTCTTCACTGGTGATCAGTTCTTTTCCGCTGGTATTGTACACAAACCGCACGCCCAGCTCTTCTGCTCTTTCTGTCAGGGGAACGGTAATCTGGCCGCCGTGGCCGCTGGTCTGACCGCCGCCGCCTTCGGAATTATGTACTCTCCAGGGGGTCAGGGAGGAGTGGATAGGCTCTACGTCTTTGACCTTCATGCCCACTTCCTCCAGCCAGGCCAGATTGTCGGCGGAATTATCGCAGAAGTCTCTTAACAGCTCTTCGTCGATAAGACCTTTGCTGAAGCTCATCAGATAGTCGTACATCTCCTGGGAGGAATCTTCGAACTTCTGTTTTGTCTGCCATGGAGTTCCCGCCGCCAGCACTTTTCCTCCGCTTCGGGTGGTGGAGCCTCCGGTAATCCCCTGCTTTTCGATGAGCAAAACGTCAGCGCCTGCCTCTGCCGCCGTGATTGCCGCGGACAGTCCCGCGGCTCCGCCGCCTACGACCACTACGTCGGCTTCCATGTTCTCCTCATAATCAAAGGAATCATGAACCTCGGCCATGGCTTTGGGGTCGCCTCCGGCCTGCTGGACGCAGTCGGACACGGCCCGCTTGATGGCCATACATGTGATGGTTGCCCCGGTGATGGAATCCACGTTTACGCTCTGGGCTTCCACGATTTTCCCCGGCATTACCTCCACGGGGGTGGTAGCCATACCGTAGCCGATTCCGTAGGTCTCCACATGGTCTTTTACCGCCACGTCCGTGATACTGTCCTCGTCAAAGGTTACTTCCACCGCCAGTTCTCCGTTCATGCCAGTGGTGGTTCCTGTGTAGGTCCCTGCGGTGTAGGTGCCTTCATTCTCCTGAGACGGTGTTTCGGCAGGAGCCTCTGTGGTGGGTGCCTCTGTTGCCGCTTCTGTGGTCGGCGCTGCTGTGGTGGCGGTCTCCTCCGCCTTCTGTCCGCAGGCGGTCATGGAGGCAACCATGGATGCGGCAAGCAGAACTGCCAAATGTTTCTTCTTCATCTTTTCTCCTTTCTTATCCGGCCGCCAGGCCATAGCGGCGTTACTTCTGTTCGGGCGCGAAACTGTCGAGGATCAGCTGGTGGCATTGTCTTTTGATGTCCTGGCTTTTCCACAGATCAGGGTCTTGCTGAAAGCCGTGATACAGCCCCTGCGCGATCCCGTAGTAGATCCGGGACAGGAGAGAGACGGGAAGGTCCCTTAGCTCTCCTTTTCTGGAGCCGTCTGTTATGACTTTTTCTATGGCCTGATACATCTCCTCCTGGTAGCAGGTAAAGGACTCCTGGCCGGAAGAGAAGACTTTGTACATCTGCTCGATCCTGGCCTCCCTGGGGTGGCCGAGAAGGTAGTCGATGATGTTGTCCATGCGGCGGCACAGCTTGTCCGCGGCGTTTTTCTCCGCTTCCACGCCTTCCTCGCATGCCTGGATGTCCATCTCATAGCAGTATTCGTACACTTGCTTTATCAGGTCTTCTTTTGATTTGAAATACAGGTATATGGTTCCCTTGGCTATGCCCGCGGTCTGGGCGATATCCTGTACGGAAGTGCTCTCAAAGCCTCTTTGTGAAAAGAGATCAATGGCGGCTTCCAGAATCTGCCGGTATTTCTCTGATTCTTCCATGGGGGTCCTCCTCTCCAATTGGGTGCGGCGGTTCACTGGTGACCAGATATGACTGACTGGTCAGTCATAAGACCAGAGTACCATAATGTTATATTTTTGTCAATCCGATTTTTGCCATTTTTTAAGCAGCCCCGGGCTGTATTGACTTTCCATTTTTTGTCCATTAAAATGGAACTGCTTTTGATGTGACGTGACATTGAGCTTGGGGCTAAGGTGTGGGAGGAGGTATGGATATGGAGAATAAAGACAGGCGGAAAGAGAGCGCGGGCGGGAAGGCCTGGGCAAGGCCGGTTGTTAAGCCTGCTGTTCTGGTTCTGCTGGCTGTTATACTCCTGTGCGGAGTGTTAGCGGGGCTGCTCTGGTGGAGACGGCATGGGGCGGATGAGGGGGTGGCGATCCGACCGGAGAGAGAGCATCCCGTGGGGATCGTGGAGACCTATTGCCAGAAGGACCAGCGGTGGGCTGAGGATAAGCTGGGGAGCTCTGTTTACCGGATGAGGGGTTCTGGCTGCCTGACCAGCTGCGTGGCCTCGGCGCTGTCCACACAAGCGGTCTCGGGTATAGGCGGCACAACGGCAGATACGGGCAAGGTCATAAGCGCCGGGGAACTGAACCGGATTTTCAGCGAAGGTCAGGTCTACAATGAACAGGGAGATATCGTCTGGGGACGGATCGGGGAGATCATGCCAGAGGTGGATGTCTTAGTGGCTGGTTCTGTTGATGGGAAACAGATCGAGGCGCTTTTGGATGAAGGAAAGTATCCGATCGTCAAGGTGAAGGTGGGCGGAGATGGCGCGGCTCATTGGGTGCTGATCGTGGGGAGTGATGGAGAAGAGTATGTGTGCGTGGATCCGCTCAAGGAGGATGGCGCGCTGGTGCCCTTAAGCGTCCATGGCGGGGTGGTGTACCGGATGCGGTGTGTGTATTGGGCGGGTGGAGGAAGCCAGGCGGGGACCTGAGACAGAACGGGAGTGAAAGGACATGCTGACCAGCAACCATTTTGCGGCCGCGGTTTCACCAGGATATATGATAGTGCTTGTATTGTTTTGAAACCCCATATACAATAGAATTAAAAGAAAATTATGGGGGAGGCAAAAACCATGGAAATCCGAGTTCTCAAGTACTTTCTCACAGTAGTCCGGGAGGAGGGAATCAACCGGGCGGCAGAGGTTCTCCACATCACTCAGCCCACCTTAAGCCGCCAGCTGTCCGGGCTGGAGGAGGAGATCGGGGTGAAGCTCTTTGAGAGAGGGGCCAGAAAGATCACCCTCACCAGAGAGGGGATGCTCTTAAGGCGGAGGGCCGAGGAGATATTGTCCCTGGTTCAGAAGACCGAAGAAGAGCTGACAGAGCAGGAGGAGCTGGTGGACGGGAAGATCGTCATAGGCAGCGGAGAGCTGGCGGCGGTCTGGATCCTGCCGGACCTGATCGGCGCGTTCAGCGAAAAATATCCCCTGGTCACCTTTGACCTGTTTACGGCCAACGCGGACCTGGTGAAGGAGCAGATGGAGAAGGGACTGGTTGATGTGGGGATCCTGCTGGAACCCATAGACATGGAGAAATTCGACTTTATCCGGCTTCACCAGAAGGAGAGATGGGTGGTTCTCATGAGACCCGGCGATCCCCTGGCAGAGAAGAAGGCCGTATCGGCAAAGGATCTGGAGGGTCGGCCCTTAAGCCTCCCCCGCCGGACAAATGTCCAGAACGAGCTGGCCAGCTGGTTCGGCGACTCCTTTTCAAAACTTCGGGTGCTGTTTACAAACAATTTTACCACCAACGCCGCTGTCATGGTCCAGAGCGGGTTGACATACGCCATGGCCGTGGAGGGTTCTCTGCCTTTCTGGGATAAAGAAAAAATAATCTCCAGGCCCCTGTACCCGGATCTTTCCGCCAGCAGCGTCCTGGCCTGGAGAAAGCGGCAGATGTTCAGTCCGGCGGTGACCAGGTTCATAGACCATGTGAAGAAAAATCTTGACTTCAGGGCCGGCAGGGAAGCTTTCACCGGCTGGCCCAGGTAGAACCGGGAGGCGGGAAAAGAGGCAGGGAAAGCTTCAAGGCCTCAAATTCTTCCCTCCCCTTGTCCGTCATGCAGGGAATGAGCAGGCTCCAAAAGCCATGTAACGTCAGAGCCGTCTCATCCCCCTCCCGGGCCTGATAAAAATCCGGGAGGCCGTGGATCATAAAGGTCATTATGACGCTTATGATCCCCTGATATTGCCGGGAGAATTCCTTTTTCAGCAGCCCATTTTCCGCGAAGTCATGGAAGGCCTCCCCTAACGCGTCATGGAGATCCCTCAATACCTGGACCTGCATTTCATAAATATTCGGGCAAATCTGCGATAACTCCACATAATGCTTAAAATAATACGGACGACTGTTTTTCTGATTGATGGCATCCAAAAAAAACTGATTCAGCTCACCAAGGGTTTTTGGGGAAGGGATCCGTTCATATTTTTCGTGTTCCTGAAGAATGATTGCTTCGATCAGTTCTTCTTTCTTTTTGTAATGATAAGTCAGGTTTCCCACGCTGATGTTCAGCGCGGCGGCGATATGCCGCATGGAAGTGTTGTGAAATCCGTTTTCCGTAAATAGACGCCGGGCCGTGTCCAAAATGGTCTGTTTCATATTAGAAACCATATGCTTTTCGCTCCTACATTTTTTCCAGCCGCTGTGAACAGTAGCTATTTTACTATGGTGAAGGCAAGCCTCCAGGGGACTCTGCCTGTATTGACATTTTAGCACGAGTGTGCTAGAATGTCAAATTAGTACTAATGTACTAAATAATACCATTGTCAGGAGGAGCGGTAATGATGAGGGAGATCATAGGAAAAAACAGATTCATAAGAAAACTGGTGGAGAAGCGGGGAACTGTACAACACGACAGCGGCGCTTGTGTGTATTGCGGAAAGTGCGGCAGGACCTGTCCCATGAAAGCCATTAATGTCAGAACAAAGGAGAGAAAGCTGGAGATTAACCATGATGTCTGTGTAAGGTGCGAAAGCTGTGTGAAAATATGTCCCAGGTCAGCTCTGAGAATGTCTTGAAATCTTCCCCGAACCATGGTATAACATGTCGGAAGAGGGAGGAATTGAAAAATGGGAATGACAGCGGTATTATCCAGAGCGGCGTATTTCATCGGAATCATTTTTATGGGCTACAGTCTGAGGCGGGCAGGCTTTTTTAAGCCGGAAGATTTTCATGTACTCTCCAAAATCGTTTTGAAGATTACCCTTCCGGCCGCCATCATCGTTAGCTTTGCCGGCAAGGAGATTGATCTCTCCATGTTGGTGCTGTGCCTTCTGGGGCTGGTGGGGGGCCTGATCTATATGGGAGCCGGTTTCCTCATGAACGCGAAGGCTTCCAGAGAGAAAAAGGCTTTCGAGATCCTGAATCTGTCAGGGTACAACATCGGAAACTTTACCCTGCCCTTTGTGCAGAGCTTCCTGGGCCCCTCCGGCGTGGTGATCACCAGCCTGTTCGACACGGGCAACGCGGTGATCTGCCTTGGCGGAGCCTACAGCGGCGCGGCTATGGCTAAAGGTGAGGGAAAAGGCCTGCCGGTGGTGCGGATCGCCAAAACCCTGATAAAATCCGTTCCCTTTGACACATATATGATCATGACAGCGCTGTGCCTTCTGGGGATCCGGCTGCCGGAGCAGGCTATATCCTTTGCCGGGATCATAGCCGACAGCAACGCGTTCATGGCCATGCTGATGATCGGGGTGGGCTTTAAGCTCTCCGGCGACAAGGCCCAGATGGGGACCATTGTTAAACTTATGGCAGTGAGATACGGCGTGGCGGCGGTTCTGTCAGCTTGTTTTTATTTTCTCCTGCCCATGCCTTTGGAGTACCGTCAGACCCTGGCCATCCTGGTGTTTGCCCCCATCGCGTCGGCGGCCCCCGCTTTCACGGCTGATTTAAAGGGGGACATCGGTCTGTCCAGCGCCATCAACTCCATATCCATCCTGATCAGCATCTGCTGTATCGTGGCAGTGGTGGGCCTGGTGCTGTAGGAGCGGAAAAATCTTATCTGATATGGGAAACAGCCTGATATCCTTGGGGCAGCCGGAGCCGGCTGTCCTTTTTGTAATTCTGTCATATTATAAAGAGAGAACACAACAGAAGGAGGATCATAAGATGGATGATCGGCTGGTATGGAAAGATGAGTTTAATATCGGGATCAAGATCATTGACGATGAGCACAGGAGGCTTTTTACGATCATCAACCGGCTTTTTGTACTTAAGGAGGAGGGGAAGAGAAGCTTTCGGACATGTCAGGAGGGAATCAAGTATTTTAAGGAGCATGCGATCAAGCACTTTGAAGATGAAGAAAAATATATGGAGTTGATCGCCTACGAGGAACTTGACACCCACAGACGTCTCCACCGGGACTTTCGGGAACACACCCTTCCGGCCCTGGAGAAGGAGCTGGCCAGGGAAGACTATTCTCCTGCCGCGGTGGACCACTTTCTGGCTGTCTGCGCGGGGTGGCTTATAGGGCATACCCTTATTGAGGACAGGGCCATCGCGGGGGAGAGGATGAGCAAGTGGGTGGATCTTCTGCCGGAGGAGGAGCTTGAGGCCATGAAAAAGGTGATCATCAGGCTTCTCAAAAACATGTTTCAGCTGAAGGCTCAGGTTATCAGCGATTCCTATGACGGGGAAAGATTTGGGAAAGGAGTCTACTACCGGATCGTCTACGGAAGGGAACAGGATGATAAAAAGTGGGAGATTCTTCTGGCTTTTGAGGACAGGATCCTGATCAACACGGTTGGAAAAATAATCGGGGTCAAATCTGACAAGCTGGATATCATGCTTCTGAACGCGGTGAAATACACGGCCTGTCAGTTTGTGAGACGGGTGATGGATCATTATCCCTCCATCCGATCTTATGAGATGGTGGAGGAAAATCTGCTGACCTTTGAGCAGTTCAAGGAAATTTTTGAGAATAAGCAGCCCCAGGTCAGCCTGCTGTTTGACACAGATGAAGGCTATTTCTCCTATTGCGTCATTGCTCCCCACCTGATGGAGAGGAGCGTGGGAACGCCCCTTTTTGTTTCCAACGAGGTGTCGGAGGTGGAAAGATACCTTTTGGAGAAGGAGAGGAAGACCAAAAAGAAGATCCTTGTGGTGGATGATTCCAGCACCATACGGATGGGCATGGACCGACTGCTGGCCAAAGATTATGATGTGTCTGAGGTCAATTCCGGGGTGGCCGCGATCCGGGCCATTACCCTGAATAAGCCGGACCTGATCCTGCTGGATTATGAGATGCCGGTTTGTGACGGAATCCAGGTGTTGGAAATGCTGCACTCGGAAAATGCGTTTTCCGATATTCCGGTTATTTTTCTCACCGCCAGAGGGGACCAGGAAAGCGTGAAAAAGGTGCTGTCTCTAAAGGCTGATGGATATCTGCTGAAATATTTACAGCCCATGGAGATCAAGAGAAGAATTGACGATTTTTTTAACAGGGAAGACACCGAATAAATGCCGAAACAAATATGCTTAGGCCAGTAAGAAAAACAGGGCCCGGTTTTATCCGGCGAGCCAGCTCAGTCGGCGGCATTTGCGGTGATTATCCATGACAAGCTGTTTGACCCCATAGCATACAGCGGAGGAGAGGGGCTGGTGTACCGGGCGGCGGCTTAAATAGAAAGGGGGATCTCCTGAGGAATTCAGGGGATCTCTTTTTAGCTTTCTTAAAGTTCGGTTTGGTTGAAAATAGAGGGGGTCTATGATAGAATAGGAAATAAGAAGAAAAACCATAGGGAGGAAGGTTGGCATATGAAGAATAGAAGAACATCAGCAATCAATCTATGCGCGGCAGTGACGCTGACTCCGGTATTGGCCCTGGCAGGATGTGGGGAGAAGAGTCCTTTGGATCCCGGGGATCCGGTGTCTCTGACTGTATGGCATTACTACAATGGCTCCCAGCAGGCTGCCTTTGACATACTGGTAGAAGAATTTAATGACACCGTGGGGAGGGAGAAGGGGATTTTTGTACAGGGCTACAGTCAGGGCTCTGTGTCAGATCTGGAGACAGCGGTAAGGGATTCTATCAGCGGAAAAGTAGGTGCCGACAACATGCCGGATATTTTTTCCTCCTACGCGGATACAGCCTATGAGATGGAACAGGCAGGCGCGCTGGCGGATTTGTCGGCGTATCTTGGAAAAGAGGACCTGGAAAAGTATGTTGACTCCTATATTGAGGAGGGCCGCATTGCCGCTGACGGCACTTTGAGGATCTTTCCCACCGCCAAGTCAACGGAGATCATGATGATCAACAAGACAGACTGGGAGCCTTTTGCCGCTGCCTCGGGCACTACCTTGGATGACCTAAGGACCATGGAGGGGGTGACTGCCGCGGCCCAGGCTTACTATGAGTGGACGGACAGCCAGACGCCGGATGTGCCTGGAGACGGAAAAGCCTTTTACGGCAGAGATGCCGCGGCAAACTACTTTATCATCGGTTTGCGGCAGATGGGAGTAGAGCTGTTCCAGGTGGAAAACGGGCAGATGACCCTCAACCTTCCAAAGGACCAGCTGCGCCGTCTGTGGGAGAACTACTATGTGCCCATGGTCAAGGGTTACTTTGGGGCTTACGGCTCCTTCCGCTCCGACGATGTGAAGACAGGGGATCTTCTGGCCTACACAGGTTCCACCACTTCGGCTATGTATTTTCCGGATCAGGTGGAGCTGGAGAACAGCAGTTATCCCATTGACTATGTGGTGATAATGCCTCCTGTGTTTGAGGGGGGAGAGCCTTACGCGGTGCAGCAGGGAGCGGGCATGGTGGTCAGCAAGACCGACGAAAGGCATGAGTACGCTTCTGTGGAATTTTTAAAATGGTTTACACAGGCAGAGAACAACCTCCAGTTCGGAAGCGTGTCAGGCTATCTTCCTGTGATGAAGGAAGCCAACAGCATAGAGAAGCTGGACCAGGTGATCTCTGACAGGGATCTCACCGTAGCGCCCAAGACATATGACTGTCTGACTACGATTCTCAGTGAGTTAGATGATCTGACCCTCTATACCAACAAGAGCTTTGAAAATGGTTCCTCTGTCAGAAAGGTGCTGGAGTACAACCTGCCGGACCGGGCGGCCGAAGACCGGGAAGCGATCGTCGCGGCCATGGAGCAGGGGAAGAGCCTTGAGGAGGCATCGGCGGAGTATGTGACAGAGGAAGCGTTTGAGGAGTGGTATGATTCTTTTTGTGAGGCTTTGGGCAATACAGCAGGCAAGCAGGGACAATAGATGAAGGATAAAAATGAGAAAAGAAAAAAATCAACAATATTCAGAATCTTCATAATCCCCCTGACCGCGATCATGCTGATACAGAGTATCATCACCATCGGCACATTAGTGGTCAGAAGAACCACCAGGATGCTTGAAGAGTATTCAAGCGGCATGATGAGCCGTCTGGTGGAAAACAGGATGGTGATTCTGCAGAATGACATGAATCAGCGGTGGGCGTCCGTCTGTGAGCAGGAGGTGGTTATGAACCGGCTCCTGGAACAGTTTTTGGAGGATGAGAACCAGGGAGTGGAGGGGTTTCTGGAATCCAGTGAGCTGAAGAACCAGTTTCTGGAGGAGGTTTTTCCGGAATGCGTTGAAATCCTTCAGAATAACTTCAGCACAGGTATTTTTGTGGTCATCACAGGGGCTGACAGGGAGGAGGCCGGGGAATTCGAGGGATTTTTTATCAGGGATTCGGATCCCACCACCAATCCGGTCACTTACACGGACCTTCTGCTGGAGAGGGGGAGCAAGAATCTGTCCAGGGAGTGGAATATACCCCTGGATACCTCCTGGACAACCCGTTTTCACATGTCAGGCCATGGAAGGGATTCTTTTGATAACTTTTTTTATGAGCCGTGGAGGGCCGGAGAAGACTATCCGGATGCGTCTGCCGCGGATCTGGGCTACTGGTCCATGCCGTTTCATTTGGAGAAAGGCACCGCGGACTCCTATGAGATGATCACATACTCCATTCCCCTGAGGCTTGATGGGAAGGTGTACGGCGTGCTGGGGGTGGAGATCTCCAGCAGGAGCCTGAATGATTATTTTCCGGTGACAGAACTGAATGAATCCCAGCAGTCAGGATATATGCTGGCAGTCCGGCACAGTGACGGCAGGTACAGCCCCATGGTGGGCAAGGGGGTTCTCTATAATCTGGTCCGCTCCGCGGGGGACAGTTTTTGGCTGGCGGACACCAGCTATGACGATCTTTTCCTGGTAGAAGATATTCAGATGAATAAACAGGGGATCTACGCTGTGGTCTGCCCCTTAAGGATCTACAGCAACAACGCTCCCTATGAGAATACCGAGTGGGCGCTTTTGGGGCTGGATACGGAAGAAGACTTGTTCGGCATGAGCCACCGGCTCTATATCTGGATCGTGGCCTCTGTTTTGGTGGGCCTGGGCTTTGGCGTCATGGGGATTTATATTCTGGTGCGTCATCTGACCAGCCCGGTCCAGCGCCTTATGCGGTGTATCAGCAGGGGAAAGGAAGGGCTTGAGGAATTTAAGCCATCCAACATTCTGGAGATCGACGCGCTGTACGACGTGGTCAAGGATCTGACCGACCGGCAGAAGGAGGCGGAAAATATCCTTCTGGAGGAAAAAGAACGGTACAAAGTGGCCCTGGAATCTTCAAAGGATATCTTTTTCTCCTATGATTTTGACAGCCGCGTGCTGGATATTGTCAATCACGAGACCATGAGCGGCCAGTGGAAGTGTCAGGAGTTTGGCGGCGGTTTTATCGATCCTGATTTTATCTATGAAGAGGACCGCCGGGAAGTTATGGAGGCCATGAACAGCACGGAGGACAGAAGGTCTGTGGAGTTCCGGCTGAGGTGGCCCAAGGATACGGAGTTCGCGTGGGTAGCCCTGTCGGGACAGACTGTATACGACATCGACGGACGGCGGAGAAAGCTGGTGGGGAGCATCCGGGATATCCAGGAACAGAAGGAAAAAGAGGCAAGACAGCGGAAAAAGAACATGACCGACAGCCTTACGGGTCTGTACGCGTTCAGCGCGGGGATGGAGCTTGTGGGGCAGTGCCGTATGACTGGCCACAAGGGAGTTATGATCGTTTTTTGTCTGGATCAGCTGAAAGAGACCAATGAGAAGAACGGAATCGTGTTTGGAGACATGGTCCTGGAGGAGGTTGGCAATCTGATCCGGATCAGCTGTCAGAAACTGACAGAGAGTACGGGGCAGCAGACAGCGGCATTCCGCCTTAATGGGGCTGAGTTTGTCATGTGGATAGGGGGCTGGTCGAAGGAGCGGGCGGCAGGCTTTACGGAAGATTTTCTGAACAAGATTGAGAAAAATTTCGATTCAGACATGTTTGGCGTACATATGGCAGCGGGGCTGGCCCGGGGAGATGAAGGCGATACAGTGGAGCGGCTGATCCGTATGGCAAGGCTGGCCCGGATCCTGGCGGCGTCGGGCAGCGCCTCTAAGTCCTATATGTTTTATGAGGATCTCCCCGGGGCAAAGCGGGAAAAACTGCCTGAACTTCAGGGAAGAGAGATCAACACCCTGGATTACAGCGAGGATGTGAGCCTGATTTCCGTGGCATTAAACTTGTTTGGCAAGGGTGTTGATTTTCCGGCCCAGATGATGCTGATGATCCGCAAAATCGGCAGATACTATAAGGCCAGCGGCGTGCTGGTGACGGTTCTCAGGGCGGATTTTAACTCCAATTACCTGAACTATCAATGGCACAGGGACAAAGAGCCTGCTGCCGAAAATGTAAGGAAATACAGGGAGGAGGACAAGGACAGGTTCCATCGCTGGCTGGGAGAGACGGAAGTCCGCTATTTTTCCCGGGAAGACAGCCAGGACAGCGTGATCCGGTGCTTCCTGAGCATTGAGGAGGGGCAGCAGGGGGTGGCTCTTCCCATGTATGACAATGGAAGCTACATGGGAAATATCTGTATCCTGGACATAGACCCTCGGCTTGCGGAGGATTCGGAGGAGTATCAGAATCTCGCGGAGCTGGGAAGGGTGGTTCAGACCCAGCTGAACCAGCAGCAGCACGACATTGCCAGCAAGGCGAAGTCGGAATTTTTGTCCCGCATGAGCCACGAAATCCGCACTCCCATGAACGGGATCATCGGTATGACGGCCATTGCCCTGCAGCCGGACCAGAGTGAGGAGAGGATCATGGATTGTCTCCAGAAGATCCAATCCTCCTCAAACTATCTGCTGGGGCTGATCAACGATATCCTTGACATGTCCAAGATCGAAAGCGGCAAGATGAGGCTGGAGGCCGTCAATTTCCACATGCCTGAGAAGCTGGATACCATTAAAGAGCTCATAGCCCCTCAGATCACCGCGAAGAATATTGACTTTGTCAGGGATATCCAGCTGACTCATCAGTGGTATTACGCGGACAGTATGAGAATCAGCCAGGTTCTCATTAATCTTCTGGGAAATGCCGTAAAGTTCACCCCTGACAACGGAAGAATCACCCTCACCGTACATGAGATGGACCTGGAAGACCAGGGAACCCGAGTCTATTTCGCCGTTCAGGATACGGGAATCGGTATTGCCAAAGAGGATCAGGAGAGGGTATTCCGGTCCTTTGAGCAGTCCTCGGGCACAAACCCGGCAAAGCATCAGGGAACCGGTCTGGGACTTTCCATCAGCAACCGTCTGGTGCAGATGATGGGAAGCAATATCCAGCTGCACAGCCGTCTTGGGGAGGGCAGCACATTCAGCTTTGCCATCCCCTTAAGCTTTGGCCAGAGCGAGGAAAAGGAGGCAAAAGAGGAGGAGATCTCATTCGCGGGGCTCCATGTGCTGGTGGTGGAGGACAATGAACTTAACGCTGAGATCGCCCAGAGCCTTCTGGAAGTTCGGGATTTCCAGGTGGACTGCGTGTACGACGGAGCCCAGGCAGTGGAGCGTATCAAGACCACAGAGCCGGGAACCTATGATGTGATCCTGATGGATATCATGATGCCTGTCATGAACGGCCTGGACGCGACCAGAGCCATCCGGAGCATGGACAGAGAAGACTGCCGCTCCATACCCATTGTGGCCATGTCCGCCAATGCCTTTGATGATGACTTAAAGAAATCCGTGGAATGTGGAATGAACGGCCATCTGTCAAAGCCCGTGGAGGTGGATAAACTGTACCGGACCCTGAATCAGGTTATACGGGGGAAGGGTAAGACGAAATAACTCAGTCTGTTGTCTCCCGGCGTTTCAGAATAGGAGTCACTACCTGGTGGACCGGTTCCTTCAAAGGAACCGGTCTTCTCTTTTTCCGTTCATTCATCTGCGCAACCAGAAGCTCCATGGCCTGGTACGCGATGGTTCCGATCTGCTGCCCCACCGTGCTGATGGGAATAATGGCGGAACTGGCGATGGGAGAATCGTCAAAGCCCACGATCCGGTATTCATCAGGAAGCTCGCCGTGTTTGCGTATGATCAGGTTTAAGAGGATATTGGCGTGGGTGTCATTGGAGACGAAAATCCCTTTCTTTTTGCCTTTATAATCTGCTTCCAGCTCTTCAAAGATTACTTTAAAACGTTTTTGGTTTTCTTCATAGGTTTTGCCGAAAGAGTCCAGGATGAGCCTGTGAGGCCAGTTATGTTCCCGGCAGGTGTCCAGGAATCCCTTGATCCTCCCATAGCCGGGGGTGGTCTCGGATACCTTCTGGTTGAGATGAAACAGGATATCACAGTTGTTTTTGCGCAGCAGACTGGTGGCCTGGACGCCTCCCATGTAATTGTCCGTATTGACACTGCAGGTAAACAGGTCTTCCCGCTCAATGGTGACAACGGGGATGTTGTAGGAGGCCAGCTCTTCTGAGGTGATGGTGTGGCTCAAAACAATGAGGCCCTCGATCTTGTAGGCCAGCAGTTCCTGGATATACTGCCGTTCAATGGTTTTATCTTTATTTCCCTCAAACACCAGGAACTTGTAGCCGAATTTTTCGTAGGTGGCTAGGATCTCTGACAGCATCTGGGCATAGTAATGCATGTACAGATCCGGGATAATGATTCCCACAAATTCGGTTTTTCCGTTGGCCAGGATCCTGGCCACTTTATTTTCCTTATAATTCAGCGCTTCCAGGGCATCGGCGATGATCTGCTGGTTCTCCAGGGTCAGGGAGTCCGGGTTGTTGAAATACCTGGAAATTGTGGTCTTGGAGAAATTGGTGTATTTCGCGATATCGTCAAAGGTTACGTTCTTTTTTCCCATAGTTCCTTGATTCCTTTGCTGTGATTGATTCTCATATCAGTTTATCACAAAAGGAAAAAAAATGTAAGAGTAACCGGTAATGTTACGGGTTTTGTAATGTTTGCACAGAAAAGACCTGTATTTTTATGAGTTATGCTGAAACAAAAATACGGCATTGACAAGTATTGGGGAGAGTGATATGATAGGAACATAAAGTAACCGGTTACTTTACTGGTAAAGTTACGGGTTTTAGACGGAGGAAAGAGCATGGCAAAACCAATAAGCGGGCAACTTTTAAAGGTCCGGAGAATGGAGAAGATGCAGATCCACGATATTCCAAAGGAAGAACGGCCGGTTTTTCATATGTCATCCCCCACAGGCTGGATCAATGATCCCAATGGATTTTCTGTATTCCAGGGTCAGTACCATCTGTTTTTCCAATATCACCCATTTAGTAAGAAATGGGGGCCCATGCATTGGGGGCATTGTACGAGCAAAGATTTGATCAGGTGGGAGTATCTTCCCGCCGCGATGGCTCCGGATGAATCCTATGATGAGGGGGGATGTTATTCTGGAAGCGCCATCGAGGTGGATGGAGAGCATGTGCTGATTTATACAGGAGTCATGGACCGGTATTTGGATGATGGATTCCATTATTACAGGCAGGTGCAGTGCATGGCAAAGGGAGATGGTGTTGATTATGTAAAACACAAGGAGAATCCCGTGATCACAGGGGAGACCACCCCGGAGGGAAGCAGCCTGGAGGATTTTAGGGATCCCAAGGTCTGGAAAGAGGAGGATGGATATTACCTGGTAGTGGGAAGCCGGGCAGAGGATGGAAGCGGGCAGATATTGCTGTACCGTTCTGAGGATCTGGAGCGATGGGAGTATGTGACGGTTCTGGACCAGAGCGGCAACCGATACGGAAAGATGTGGGAGTGTCCGGACTTTTTCGCCCTTGGAGATAAGCAGATCCTTGTGGTTTCGCCCCAGGATATGCGGGCCGAGGGGCTGGAATTCCACAATGGCAATAACTCTATTTTTATCTATGGACAGTATGATAAAGAATCCCATGAATTTAAACGGGAGAAAGTGACGTCTGCCGACTACGGCCTTGATTTTTATGCTTCCCAGACTTTGCTGGCCCAGGATGGACGCCGGATCCTCGTCGGCTGGATGCAGTCCTGGGACGCCAATATTACGCCAGCTGATTTCCAGTGGTCCGGTATGATGACGGTTCCCAGAGAGCTGACACTGGAGCGGGGGCGGATTTATCAGAGGCCTGTCAGGGAGCTGGAAGCATACCGAAAGGATATGGTTCAATATGAGAATCTGACCATAACAGGTTCCACTGTATTGGAGAATATCCGGGGCAGGGTTCTGGAACTTCTGGTGGAGATCACGGAATTTGAATTCGACCATTTCCGAATTGAGTTTGGGAAAAATGACGACTACGAGACATTCCTGCAGTACAGCCGCAAAAAAAGGTGTCTCACCATAGACAGAACCCATTCGGGAATCGACAGGGATGTGGTCTGCCGCCGGAAGATGGAGATTGCCCCCATGGCGGGAGACAATGGCGGGGAGGTATTAAAGCTCAGGGTCCTGCTGGATAAGTATTCTGTGGAGGTATTTGCCAATGACGGGGAGAAGGTGATGTCGTCCCTGTTTTATACGCCCCTTGAAGCGGACGGGATTGTGTTTGATTGTGACGGAACAGCGGGGATAAATGTTGTGAAGTATGATCTTCAATGAAATACTGACAAACATTAAGGAGGAGGAAAAACGTGGAAGAGAATTACTTAAAAGCGGCGCGGGAAATTTTAAACTGTGTAGGCGGGGAGACCAATATTGTCAGCGCGGCCCACTGCGCCACCAGGCTGAGACTTGTTTTAAAGGATGATTCTAAGATTGATCTGGATGCCCTGGAGCGGATTGATCTCGTGAAAGGGAATTTTAACAACGGCGGACAGTTCCAGATCATTTTGGGAACCGGAATTGTCAACAAGGTATATGCGGAATTTATAAAAATAGCTCATATTACGGAGATGACCAAGGAGGAGTTAAAGCAGCAGGCGGCAAAGAAGATGAATCCGGTCCAGAAGCTGTTAAAGACCCTTGCCGATGTGTTTGTCCCCATTTTGCCGGCCCTTGTGGCATCTGGTCTTTTGATGGGTATCAACAATATCCTGACAGCCCAGGGGATGTTTATTCCGGGGAAGTCGCTGGTGGAGGCGGTTCCGGCCATCAAGGATTTCGCGGAAATGGTGAATCTGTTTTCTAACGCGGGATTTACCTTTCTGCCGGTGCTGATCGGTTTTTCAGCCGCTAAGATTTTTGGGGCGACGCCTATTCTCGGCGCGGTTATCGGAGCGATTATGATTCATCCAGATCTGATGAACGGATATGGCTATGGCCAGGCCCTTTTGGACGGGACGGTTCCTTACTGGCACATGTTTGGGCTGTCTGTGGCCAAGGTGGGATATCAGGGAACGGTTCTGCCCGTTATCGCTTCTTCATTCTGCCTGGCAGTGATTGAGAAGAGACTGAGGAAAGTGGTTCCCGCCATGCTGGATAACATTGTAACCCCGCTTTTATCGGTTCTCCTGGCAGGCGCGCTGACGTTTTTGTTCATCGGTCCGGTTATGAGGGGCGTGGGCGATGTGATGACCAACGGGGTGATGTGGCTGTTCTTTGATCTGGGAGCTGTTGGAGGTTTGATCTACGGGGTTACCTATCCCCTTCTGGTTATTACGGGTATGCACCACAGTTTGGTGACAGCGGAGACGCAGATCCTTGCCAATATCGGAACACTGGGCGGTTCCCCTACATTCGCGGTTGTGGCCGCGGCTAACTGTGCCCAGGGCGCTGCCGCTCTGGCTGTAATGTGCAGATCAAAGAATGACCCCAAGATGAGAAGCATGGCATCTGCCTCCGGTATTTCTTCCATGCTTGGCATTACGGAGCCAGCCATCTTTGGTGTTAACCTGAAGCTGCGGTATCCCTTCTATGGGGCGTTGATCGGCGGCGGTGTGGGTGCCGCTTACGCGACCATCATGCATGTTCTGTCTGTTTCTCAGGGGCCCTGCGGCGTTATCGGCGTGATCTGTATCCGGCCTGACTGTATGGCACAGTTTATGGTTTCCATGGCAGTCGCGATCGCGAGTGCTTTCGCGGCCACCATGATGCTGGGAAAGGTTCTTGGACAGAAGGAAGGTGAAGGTAAGGCAGGTAAACCGGCACCGGCAGCAGAGGAAAAACCTGCCGCGGGAATTGAGACAGAACCAGGGTGTATCTACGCGCCGGTTGAGGGAAAGGCCATTCCTCATACAGAGATTCAGGATCCTACGTTCGCGGCAGGAGTCGTGGGGGAAGGTGTTGGCATTATCCCGGTAAAGGGAGAGGTGGTCGCGCCTTTTGACGGACAGATATCCATGTTCTTTGATACAAAGCACGCCATTGGCCTTGTGAGCGATGATGGTGTGGAGATCCTGATTCATGTGGGCGTCAATACGGTAGAGTTAAACGGAAAGTATTTTACACCGTTAAAACAGTCAGGTGATAAGGTGAAAGCGGGAGACCGCCTTCTGGAGTTTGATATGGACGGGATCCGGGGAGCTGGTTATGATCTGACCACGGCAGTGCTTGTGCCCGCGCCCAACCATGTGGAGCTGGTGAAGACAGGAGAAGTGAAGCAGCTGGATAAGATTTTGACTACTTCATAGGCAGCCCGGGTTCAGGCCCATCCGCAAGACGGTTTCGGGGGTCGGAACCCGGAAGCTTTGGAACGATGAAAGAAATGGAGGTATTATGGAGATTCAGTACTTGGGAACAGCGGCAGCGGAAGGGTGGCCTGCTCTTTTCTGTGACTGCGCGATCTGCCGCCGCGCGCGGCGGGAAGGGGGGAAGGAGCTTCGGACCAGGACCCAGTCCATTGTTGACGGAAAGCTTCTCATTGATTTTCCTCCGGACACCTATACACACGCGCTTAAATATTCCTTAAATCTGGGACAGATCCAGCACCTGCTGATCACACACTCCCACATGGATCACTTTTTTCCGGTGGAGCTGATTCACCGCCATGAGCATTTCGGCCACAACGCGGAGGGAATGCTTCATGTGTATGGCAATGAGGCGGTGGAGAAGGCGTTTTATGACGCGGTGCTCATTGACCGGTTTAAGGTTCATCCTCTGGATGACAGTGTTAAGTTTATCCGCCTGGAGCCGTTTGGTGATTTTGAGGCCCAGGGTTATCACATCATCCCTGTGCCCGCGGACCATGATAAGAGGGAGACCTGCCTGATCTATATTATTGAGAAAGAGGGAAAATGCCTGCTGTACGGCCATGATACGGGGCTGAACCTCAGTGAGGAGGCATGGGAGCGCATATTCAGCTACAAGTATGATCTGGTTTCCATGGATGCCACCATGGGACAGCAAAAGACCAATGGCTATCATATGGGCCTTGGAGATGACGTGGAGCTTATACGGCTCTTGGAGGAAAAAGGGTGTGTTCATAGAGATACAGTGAAAGTGATTAATCATTTTTCTCATAACGGAGGAATGACCCACAGGGAACTGGAGCGGTTTGCCGGGGAGCGGGGGATGATCGCCGCTTACGATGGCATGGAAGTGAATTTTTAAGTCAGAGTTATGGGCAGGGAGGATTTTGATGAGGGGATCAAAATCCTCCTGTTTGTCCCTCAGGGCGGGCCCCGTCAGTGAAGACCGGAATCCAACATGGCATCAATGGAGCATAGTAGGATAGCGATTAAAAATAAAGCCACCATTCC
>Ga0137309_101054_pt1 | contig 19630 bp, 22 predicted proteins | sample NAcewiD2O_June_FD_97179 | JGI IMG/M metagenome (GOLD analysis project Ga0137309, IMG submission 97179) | Mouse cecal microbial communities from Vienna, Austria - N-Acetylneuraminic amended D2O_June | ecosystem: Host-associated > Mammals > Digestive system > Large intestine > Cecum | place... | reverse complement strand
TGGGGGATTCCCGTCCCCCGCAGGGCAAGCCTTCATCTTCAAGGGAAGGTGTCACCGCCGCAGGCGGTGACTGGGGGATTCCCGTCCTCCGCAGGGCAAGCCTTCATCTTCAAGGGAAGGTGTCACCGCCGCAGGCGGTGACTGGGGAATCCCCGTCCCCCGCAGGGCAAGCCTTCCCCTTCAGGGGAAGGTGGCACGGCCGAAGGCCGTGACGGATGAGGCCGTTCCCCCAAAAACACAACACAGGGGCGGCCCAAAGGCCGCCCCTGACATAAAAGCTCAATAAATTACCAGATACTTCTCCAGCTCCCAGCTGGACACCCGGGTCTGATACTCGTCCCACTCCCGCATTTTGCCCTTGATGTAGTGCTCAGCCACGTGCTGGCCCAGCACATCCAGGATAAGGGCGTCCTTCTCCAGCTCCTCCAGGGCCTCCTTCAGGGTATCGGGCAGGGTGTGGATGCTGTGGGCCTTCCGGGTAGCGTCGTCCATGGCGTAGATATCGCCGGCGATCTCGGGAGGCGGAGTGAGGCCCCGGGCGATGCCGTCCAGGCCGGCGGCCAGACAGACGGCCACGGCCAGATAGGGGTTGCAGGCGGGGTCGGGGGAGCGCAGCTCCACCCGGGTGGCCTGACCCCGGGCGGCGGGGATGCGGATGAGGGCCGACCGGTTGGAGGCCGACCAGGCCCGGTAGCGGGGGGCCTCATGGCCCGCGCCCAGCCGCTTGTAGGAGTTGACTAAGGGGTTGGTCACCGCTGTAAAGCCCTGCACATGGTCCAGCAGGCCGGCGATGAAGGAGTAGGCCGTCTTGGACAGCCCCCGCTCCCCGCTGGGGTCGTGGAAGACGTTCTTCCCGTCCTTGAACAGGGACATGTTGAGATGCATCCCGTTGCCGGCGATGTCGTAGATGGGCTTGGGCATGAAGGTGGCGTGGAGGTGGTTCTTCTGGGCGATGCTCTTGGCCACCAGCTTAAAGGTCATAATCTTGTCGGCGCCCTCCAGGGCGTCGTTATACTTAAAGTCGATCTCGTGCTGAGCCACGGCGCACTCGTGATGGCTGGCCTCAATCTCAAAGCCCATCTTCTCCAGATTCAGGCAGATCTCCTGCCGGGTGGACTCGCCGTGGTCCAGGGGGCCCAGGTCGAAGTAGGCGGCCTCGTCCTTGGTCCGGGTGGTGGCCCGGCCGTCCTCGTCGGTCTCAAAGAGGAAGAACTCCAGCTCAGGCCCGATGTTGAACACGTCAAACCCCATGCTCTCCGCCCGGCGGAGCACCCGGCGCAGCACGCCCCGGGGGTCGCCCACGAAGGGGGTGCCGTCGGTGTTGTACACATCGCAGAACATCCGGGCCACCTTCCCCCCGGCCACCTTCTCGGGGACAATCACAAAGCTGTTCAGGTCGGGGTAGAGGCACTGGTCCGACTCGTGGATGCGGGTGAAGCCCTCAATGGAGGAGCCGTCGAACATAATCTGGTTGTTCACCGCCTTCTCCACCTGGGAGGCGGTGATGGCCACATTTTTCATCTGGCCGAAAATATCGGTGAACTGCATCCGGATAAACTCAATATCATTCTCCCGAACAATGCGGATAATGTCTTCTTTGGAGTAGCCCATAAGCAAAAACCCTCTCTTTTCTGATTTCGGGTAATAGTATCGCACTCCGGCACCGGTATTGTCAAGGAATTTTATTGACAAATCGGCGTAAATTCGATAGACTGTCTCTTGCCTTATATACAGAAAAGGAGCTGACCGCACCTATGAAAAAGCCTTTTGTCTCCCTGGAGCAGCTCCAGGAGATTGTGAAGGACTACCCCACCCCCTTCCACCTCTACGACGAGCACGGCATCCGGGCCAACGCCCGGGCCCTGAACCAGGCCTTTTCGTGGAACCCGGGGTTTAAAGAGTATTTCGCTGTAAAAGCCACCCCCAACCCTCAGATTTTGAAGCTCCTCCACGAGGAGGGCTGCGGCGTGGACTGTTCCTCCCTCACCGAGCTGATGATGTCCGACCGCTGCGGGTTTAAAGGCGGAGAAATCATGTTCTCCTCCAACGACACCCCTGCCGAGGAGTTCGTCCTGGCCGACCGGCTGGGCGCCACCATCAACCTGGACGACATCACGCACATCGACTTTTTGCAGAGGACCATCGGCCATATCCCCAAAAAGATATCCTGCCGCTTCAACCCCGGCGGCACCTTCACCCTGGGCGAGAGCAAGGAGGGCTTCCAGGTGATGGACAACCCCGGCGACGCCAAATACGGCCTCACCCGGCCCCAGATGACCGAGGCGTTCAAGCGGCTGAAGGAGCTGGGGGCGGAGGAGTTCGGCATCCACGCCTTCCTGGCCTCCAACACCCTGTCCAACGACTACTACCCCGCCCTGGCCGCCATCCTGTTCCAGACCGCCGTGGAGCTGAAAAACGAGACGGGGGCGCATATCACCTTCATCAACCTGTCCGGCGGGGTAGGGGTGCCCTACCGCCCCGACCAGCCCGCCAACGACATTGCGGTTATTGGCGAGGGCGTGCGCAGGGCCTATGAGGAGATTCTCGTCCCCGCCGGCATGGGCGACGTCTCCCTGTGCACCGAGCTGGGCCGCTTCATGCTGGCGCCCTACGGCCACCTGGTGACGACGGTGCTCCACCAGAAGCACACCCACAAGGAGTACATCGGTGTGGACGCCTGCGCCGCCAACCTGATGCGCCCCGCCATCTACGGGGCCTACCACCACATCACCGTCATGGGCAGGGAGGGGGCTCCCTGCGACCACATGTACGATGTCACCGGCTCCCTGTGCGAAAACTCCGACAAATTCGCCATAGACCGCATGCTGCCAGAGATTCAGGTTGGCGACCTGCTGGTGATTCACGACACCGGGGCCCACGGCCACGCCATGGGCTACCAGTACAACGGCCGCCTGCGCTCCGCCGAGGTCCTCCTGTGCGAGGACGGCTCCACCCGTCTGATCCGCCGGGCCGAGACCCCGGAGGACTATTTCGCCACCGCAATCTGGGACTGATCCCCGGTCCACCGGTTCAGCCGCAGCCCCAGCCGGAGCCCGTGAGCGAAGGAAATGAGGTTAGCGGTCTCAATCAGCTTGAAGACCGGCCTGGGAAGGTCGCCGCCGGGAAAGAGAGACAGGCACTGCTCCATCAGCTCGTTGTATTCGGGGGAGTCCTCAAAGACCAGACGGCCCCTGTCCTGTTCGTCGAAGAAGAAATCTTTCAGTTGGTTGTCCATAATGCAGCACCACCTATATTGTAATTACCAATATAATAGCATAAAAACCAATTTTGTCAAGGGGGATTCTATGCTTCATAAGGATGTTTTTTGCATTCGCTTAAAAAAGCTGAGGAAAGCTGGTGGCGAACAGCAAAAAGATTTGGCGGAGGCGATTGGATTGAGCCAAACCCAAATTAGCGCGATTGAAAATGGAAAACAGGGTACCTCCTTTGACAAGCTGGCAGCAATCTGCCAGCACTACAACGTATCAGCTGATTATCTCCTGGGCCTAATCGACGAACCCCGTCCCCTGTCTTAGGAAAAAGGCCCCTTTTCCCCGCAAGGGGGACGCCGCATCCGTAAGGCGGCAAAGCCGCCAACGGCTGCGCAGTGAAAGGGGCTGTCAGCCGCAGGCTGACTGAGGATTGCGTTTTGCGAAGCAAAACATACGAAGTAAACAGGAGGAGCCCCCCTTACAGGGGGCAGGGGCGCGCATTGCGCCCCTGCCACGCACTCCGTCCCCTGTCTTAGGAAAAAGGCCCCCTTGCTAAAGGGGGCTGGCACCGCCGCAGGCGGTGACTGGGGGATTCCATTCGATTGAGCCGTTTAGGAAGACGGAATCCCCCCGCCACCGGGCTCTGCCCGGCGGCCCTCCCCCCTTTGACAAGGGGGGCTTTTGGGGGCAAACCGCCGCAAAACAGAAAAGAGGGAAAACCATGAAGATCATCGTAGACGCAATGGGAGGGGACAACGCGCCCCAGGCCCCGGTGATGGGGGCCGTGCAGGCCAACCGGGAATACGGGGTAGAGATCATTCTGGTGGGCCGGGGTGAGGACATTCTCAAAACCCTGGCTGCCAACGGCATCAGCGACCTGCCCGCCGGGGTGGCGGTGACCCACGCCAGCGAGGTGGTGGAGATGTGCGACGACCCGGCCACCGCCTTCCGCAAGAAGAAGGATTCCTCCCTCACCGTGGGCCTGAACCTGCTCAAGGAGGGGGCGGGGGACGCCTTTGTCTCCGCCGGCTCCACCGGGGCCCTGCTGTCCGGGGCCACTCTGGTCACCAAGCGGATCAAGGGCATCCGCCGGGCGGCCCTGGCCCCCGTGGTGCCCACGGGGAACGGCGGCGCGGTGCTTATTGACTGCGGGGCCAACGCCGAGTGTCCCCCGGAGTATTTACTCCAGTTCGCCTACATGGGCTCCTACTACGCCGAGAAGGTGCTGGGCCGCCCCAGCCCCAAGGTGGGTCTGCTCAACATCGGGGCCGAGCCCTCCAAGGGCACCAGCTTGCAAACCACCGTCTACCCCATGCTGGAGGCGGCGGCGGAGGCCGGCCGCATCAACTTCGTGGGCAATGTGGAGGCCCGTGAGGCGGTGGAGGGGGCGGTAGATGTGATTGTCTCCGATGGCTACTCCGGTAACATCTTCCTGAAAACCATGGAGGGCACCGGCCTGTTCCTGGTCCGGGAGCTGAAAGGAATTTTTAAGAAGAACCTCATTACCAAGCTGGCCGCCGTTATGGTGTCCGGCGGATTGAAGAACCTCAAAAAGCTGATGAGCGCCAGCGAGGTGGGGGGCACCGCCCTGGTGGGCATCTCCAAGCCGGTCATCAAGGCCCACGGCTCCTCCGACGCCTACGCCATCCAGAACGCCGTCCGCCAGGCCCGGGACTTCGCCGCCTCGGGCATGATCGAGAGCATCACCCAGCACATCGACCTGATGCGCCTGGACGCCCCGGCCAAAGAGGGCACAGAGGCATAACCGCCTTTCCTCCCATCCCCCGGAGCGTGTCCTGCCGCGCATTTGAAAAATTGGCGCAAATTGTAGGGGCGGCCTGTGGCCGCCCGCTTTTATTTGATTTGCACCGATGAATTGCGGGCGGACAATGTCCGCCCCTACAGAAAACCCCATCGTCCCCCGCAGGGCAAGCCTTCCACCCTCAGGGGGGAAGGTGCCCCCGCAGGGGGCGGATGAGGGGGCGGCCCGGTTCGCTGTTGTTTCGGTAAGGGGCAGAAAACTTGAAAGGCCCAACCCGGCCACATCATGTAGGGCAGGGGTTCTACCCCTGCCTATCCCCGAAGGGGATAAAATGCCCACACGGCAAGGGGATACCTCCGCCAATTCCTCCCTTACCTCTTAGGCTTAGGCTTACAGATAAGGGCAACCAGAAAGCCGAAGAAGATGGCGGCGGTGATGCCTCCTGCGGCGGCGGTGGAGCCGCCGGTGAGGGCTCCGATCAGGCCGTCCTGGCCCACCGCCTTTTTGACCCCCTTGGCCAGCAGGTGGCCGAAGCCGGTAAGGGGCACCGTGGCCCCCGCGCCCCCCCAGTCCACCAGGTACTGGTACACCCCCACGCCGCTGAGGACCACCCCGGCGGTGACATAGCTCACCAGAATCTTGGCGGGGGTGAGGTTGGTCTTGTCAATGAGGATCTGCCCGATGACGCACAGTGCGCCGCCGCAGAGAAATGCGTTTACATAATCCATACTGATCTCCTCTGTCGTTCCCACTGGGGGAATTGTACAAACTGCCGAAAAAATCAAAAAGGGAGCTGTCCATGCGAAAAAGTGTCCGCGTGAAGTGGATGGTACTCATAAAGGACCAAAAAGGACCTGTTTTGGGACCTTAAACGGCCCATTTTTGGTGCTTAAGTGGTGTATTATTTTAATAAAATATTTCTCCTGGTATTTGACGTCCGCACACTGTGGACAACCTGCCTATTTCTGCGTAGAGATGGCGATGGCGTGACAGATGCCGGGGATGGACTCCCCCTGAAAGGCGGAGGTAGGGGAGTGGAGGGCGCCAGTGGGGCAAAAAAGGATATTTTTCCAGGTTTTTGCCTTTAAATTGTTCAAAATATAACCGGTAAGCACTGAAGCGCAGCACCCGCAGCCCGACCCGCCGCAGTGGACGTCCTGATTTTTGATATCAAACAGCATAGCCCCGCAATCTCCGTGATTTTTCACCTGAATCCCACTTTTTCGCAACAATTCCACTAACAATTCGCTGCCCAGCGTTCCCAGATCGCCGGTAAAAATCATGTCATAGCTGCCGGGGGACCGTCCGGTGTCATTAAAATGGGAAATAATGGTATCAAACGCCGCCGGAGCCATAGCCGCCCCCATATTATTGGTGTCCGTAACCCCTTTATCCACGATTTTCCCCACGGTGACGTGAGTAATATAGGGTCCCGGGCCCTCCCGGGCCAGCACCGCAGCCCCTGCGGCCGTAGCGGTCCACTGGGAGGTAGGGGTCCTCTGCCCGCCGTACTCCAAAGGTGTGCGGTACTGCCGTTCCGCCGAGCAGAAGTGGGAGGAGGCCGTCACCGCCGCCCACTCCCCAAAACCGCCGTCAAGGGTCATGGCGGCCAGGGCCAGGCCCTCTCCCATGGTGGAACAGGCCCCGTACAGGCCGAAAAAGGGCACCTCCTGCCCTCTGGCGGCGAAGGAGGAGCCGATACACTGGTTGAGCAGGTCGCCGGAAAAGAGCCAGTCCAGGGCGGAGGCCGCCTGCCCCGCCTTGTTCAGCGCCAGCGTGAGCGCCTGCTTCTGCATGGCGCTCTCCGACTTCTCCCAGGTGGATTCGCCAAAGGTGTCGTCCCCGTCGATATAGTCAAAGGTGTCGGCCAGGGGGCCCTCCCCCTCCTTCTTGCCAACCACGTTGGCCCAGGCGGCCAGAGAAGGCGGGTTGGCCAGCGCCGCCGTCTGGGTCCCGATTTTTTTTGTTGTCATGTGTTCACGTCCCGTCTGTGATGTTTGCAGCTAGTTTTTCACCGGTTTGGGGAAAATATGTTTGACCAATGGGATTTTTTTTCGTATAATAGGGAAAACGAAGGGGGGCGGCCTATGGAGCACGAGGTCTATATCGACGCGGAGGTGGAGACGCCGGCGGCGGAGGAGGAACAGATCAGACGTTCCGTCCTGGCCGCCCTGGAGGAGGAACAGGTGGACGTGCCCTGCATTGTGGCGGTGTGCGTCACCGACGACGCGGGCATCCGTCAGACCAATTTGGAGATGCGGGGGGTGGACCGGCCTACCGACGTGCTGTCCTTCCCCATGTTCGAGCTGGAGCCGGGGGAGAAGCCCCGGGCGGAGTGGGCTGAGCCGGATACGGACAAGGTGCCGCTGGGGGACATGATGCTCTCTCTGGAGCGGGCCCGGGCCCAGGCGGAGGAGTTCGGCCATTCCCCGGAGCGGGAGGTGTGCTATCTGGCCGTCCACTCGGTGCTCCACCTGCTGGGCTACGACCACCTGGACGAGGGGCCTATGAAGGCCCGGATGCGGGAGCGGGAGGAGGCCATTCTGGAGAAGCTGGGGATTACCAGGGGTGATTGACCCCTCATCCGTCACGGCCTGTCGGCCGTGCCACCTTCCCCTAAAGGGGAAGGCCAAAGAGGCGCAAATTAAAAGCCTTCCCCTTCAGGGGAAGGTGCCCCAGTGCGAACACTGGGGCGGATGAGGCGGGCGCACAATGTGCGCCCCTACAGAAAGAGAGAAATTCCGTGAACAAGAAAATCGTTCCTCTGATTTTGCTGTGTATCCTCTTGTGCGGATGCCAAGCAAAAGAGAAAACGCCTGCCATATCCGCCCCGCCGCCGGAACCCGCCCCCAAAACCGCCCAGGAGCTTTTGGAGGAACAGATTATCGACGACACCCACGACGCTTTCCTGGTGGACACCGGGGGGAAGCTGGGTACTTTGATGGTAACGGTAGAGCAGTATCAGGATGGATATAAGGGGTACGGTCTGTTTGAAATCTGGGACCCCCACAACATGGCGCAGCCTATCCAACGGGAGATTAAGCCGCTGGATTTTGTTGGTTCACACCAGACGGTGGACGCCAACTTTGACGGCTATGGAGATTTTGGCTGTATGTACGCCATGGGAAATCAGCCCAACTACTGGTATTTTTGGCTCTGGGACGAGGAACGGGGCCGGTTCATAGAGGAGCCCGCCTTTGTGGATATCTCCGAGCCGGTGTTTGACCAGGAGAAGCAGTTGATTACCGGCTGGGCCAGAAGCAGCGGAGCTTCCACCGGTCTGACCACCGTTTACCGATGGATTAACGGCAAGCTCACCTGTGTGCGGCGGATCGAGGCAGAGGTTGACGCGAGCACCGGGTTTGAGAATGTTTTTCTGTCTGTGGAAGACCGGATCGAAGGAACGCAGGTGGAGATGTTTTACCAGACCTATGACCTTGAGGACGGCGCATGGTTTGATGAGCGAGCCAAGTGGGAGGGGGACCTGGACTACCACGGCGGGTCGGAAAATGTCCGGATATCCGGCTGGCTGGACGGCCGCTGGTCCCACGTCTTTGCCGTGGATACCGGGGGGAGCTTGGGTACTGTGCTGATAACGGTGGAGCGGGAGCCGTCCGAGGAGGGGACCGCCCTCTATGTGTGGGACAGGTCCGACCTGTCCCGGCCTATGCAGACGCTGCGTGCCCGTATTTGTCAGCCAGAGGACGCCCTGGGCCGCTGGTGCCGCCGGGTGGACGCCAATTTTGACGGCTATGGAGATTTTGGTTATCTGAGGGCTTATGACGAAGATGACCCCACCGGCTGGTACAGTTTTTGGAGCTGGAACGAGACGGCAAAGCGGTTTGAAGAAATGGACGGGTTTGAAAACCTGAAGCTGATGTGGTTTGACCCGGATACAAAGACGGTGTATGGCCGTCTGGACGGATACTTCCAGTGGAAAAATGGAAAATTTACTCAATATGAGGAGTAAAATTAAAATATAAAGGAGAATTGTTATGAAAAAGATTAGACTGACCGCCATTGAGGACGAATTTGATGACTATGAGGACATGGGGCGTCGGGAGGGGAGACGCTGGAGCTTTGAGTTTGACCTGACTCCCTATGTGGTCACCTGCGCCATGGCCTGCGGTATGCTGTTCGTGACCCGCTTTGTGCGCAAGCATGTGTTCCACGAGGATCTGTACAAGAAATTTCATTAACCAAAACGTCCGGGGAACCGCTCACACCCGGCAAGAAAGTGAGGATTATCTATGATTAAAAAATCAGGCATTATTACCATCTGCGGACGGCCCAACGTGGGCAAGTCCACCCTGACCAACGCCTTTGTGGGGGAGAAGGTGGCCATTGTCTCCAACAAGCCCCAGACCACCCGCAACCGCATCTGCGGCATCAAGAACCGGGGGGAATGCCAGTTCGTCTTTGTGGACACCCCCGGCCTCCACAGGGCCCGGACCCGGCTGGGGGACTACATGGTCAACGTGGTGAAGGAGAGCGTAGCCGATGTGGACGCCGTGCTGCTGCTGGTGGAGCCCATCCCCAACGTGGGGGAGCCGGAGGGGCAGCTGATTGCCCGGATCAAGGCCCTGGGCTGTCCCGCTGTGCTGGCCATCAACAAGGCGGACACGGTGGCGCAGAAGGATAAGCTGCTGGAGGTGATTCAGGTCTACAGCCAGGAGCACGACTTTGACGCTGTGGTCCCGATTTCCGCCAAAACCGGCCAGGGGGTGGAGGAGCTTCTCGGTGTGCTGGAGGGCTACCTCCCCAAGGGCCCCCAGCTGTTCCCCGACGACATGACCTCCGACCAGCCCGAGCGGCAGATGATGGCGGAGATCATGCGGGAGAAGCTCCTCCTGCTGCTGGACAAGGAGATCCCCCACGGAACTGCCGTGGAGATTACCCGCTTTTCTGAGCGGGACGATGAAATTGTAGATGTGGAGGCCACCATCTACTGCGAGAAAAACAGCCACAAGGGTATCATCATCGGCAAGGGGGGCGGGATGCTGAAAAAGGCGTCCACCCTGGCCCGGCAGGACATGGAAACATTCATGGGGACCAAGGTTTTTTTAAAGACCTGGGTCAAGGTGAAGGAGAACTGGCGGGACAACCCGGCGGCCATCCAGAATTTCGGCTACGTGAAGGAGTAACATGGAGTATACAAAAGACGATTTGCTGGAGGCCAAGCGTCAGATCGATTCCACCCTGCACAAGCTGCGGGAGGCCATCAAGACCCTTCAGGCCAAGGAGAACCCGGCGCGGTACCGCTCGCAGATCACCCTGGCGGAGCGGAGGGTCCGCGCCTTTGAGCTGGCGAACGCTTTGATCGAACGGGAAGCAAATATTTACCGCTCATAGCCCCTTGGAAAACCGGACAGCCTAACCACAGAAGGAAAGGGAGGGCTGTACTGTGAACGAGCAGGGACTTTGGGAATTGTTCTGTAAAACCGGCCTGCCGGCGGCCTGGCTGGCGGCAGCGGGCCAGCGGCAGGAGAACGAAGCGCGCTGGAAGGAGCCGGTCCAAACGGCCTTCCAGCCCAAGATCAAGGAAGTCTGACGGGCGAGGGCCCGTTACATAGGAGTGCTGCCCATGCACATCACCACAATGGCCCTGGTCCTGCGGACGGTGGACTACAAGGAGACGGACAAGATCCTGACCCTGCTCACCCGGGACCAGGGCAAGCTTACCGCCTCCGCCCGGGGGTGCCGGAAAAAAGGGAGCGCCATCGCCGCCGGGTGCCAGCTTCTGGCCTGGTCGGAGGTGGTGCTTTATGACTATCAGGGCCGCTGGGCCGTTAAGGAGGCGGCGGCCGAGCGGCTGTTTCAGGGAGTGCGGGACGACATTGAGCGTCTGGCCCTGGGGTGCTACTTCGCCGAGGTGGCCGAGCTGCTGGCGGTGGAGGGGGAGTCCAGTCCGGAGCTGCTGTCCCTCACCCTGAACAGCCTTCACGCCCTGGATAAAATGCAGGACAAGCCCCCTGCGCTGGTGAAGGCCGCCTTCGAGTGGAAGGCTATGGCTCTGGCGGGATATGAGCCGTTGATTGACGGCTGCGATGTCTGCGGGGCCAGCCCGCCAAAGGAGCCCCGGTTCCACCTGCGGGAGGGGGTGCTCCACTGCGCAGGGTGCCGGGACGGGGTAGGGGAGGGCATCTCCATGCCCCTGTCCCCCCAGGCCCTGGCTGCTCTGGACCACATCGTCCACGGCGACCCCAAGCGGCTGTTTTCCTTCCGCCTGGAGGGTGAGGGGCTGAAGCAGCTGGCCGACACGGCGGAGGCCTACCTCCACACCCAGCTGGAACGGGGATTTTCCACGCTGGATTATTATAAGAGCCTGCAGCTTTCCTGAACATTAGGAGATGTTCGGATGATTTGGGTTTGGCTCTTTGCGCTGGCTGCGGACCTGCTGATCCCGCTGTGTTCACGGTAGATGATATCTGCTCCCCTGACAAGACGGCGAAAAGCCGGCGCAGTTTTAACTGCGCCGGCTTGAATTTTGGGTGGGTTATTCCGTCCTCCTCACTCCTGCTCCTGCTTCAGGGCGTTGATCAGCAGGGGGATCATCTGCTTCTTCCGGCTGACTACGCCGGGCAGGGAGGCCACGCCGTTTTCAATGGCGGTGTGGAAGGTCTTGGCCACCAGCTCCTCCGCTCCAGGGCCCGCCATCAGCAGTTCGGTGCCGGAGTTGCGCACGTCGGTGAACATGTAGAAGATGTAATCCAAGCCCTGCTTCTCCAGGGCCTGGGGCAGATAGGGCCCCACGAGGGCCTGGGCGGCCTTGCGGTTCTTTTCGGTCATGTAGCTGCCCTGGCCGACGCCAAAGCGAACGTCGCCGCTGGTGAATATCTTATAGTCGCCGTTGAAGACCTCCGCCGCCGTCTTGCCCGTGACGTCGCCGCCGTGGGCAAACATGGCATCGGCGTACTCCTCCAGGTCTACCCCGGCCAGTTCGGCCAGCTTTCGGGCGGCCCGCTCGTCGTCGGGGGTGCAGGTGGGGCTGCGGAACATGAGGGTGTCGGACAAAATGGCCGACAGCATCAGTCCGGCCATGGTGGGGCTGATGTCCACATCCTTCTCCCGGTACATCTGGTAGACGATGGTGCAGGTGCAGCCCACCGGTACGTTGCGGAAATACACCGGGCCGTCAGTCTCTACCGCGCCGATGCGGTGGTGATCGATGATCTCCAGCACCTCGGCCTCCTCGATGCCCTCGGCGGCCTGGCTCTTTTCGTTGTGGTCCACCAGGATCAGCTGCTTTTTGTGCAGGTTGAGCAGGTTCCGGCGGGAGACCACCCCGATGTACCGGCCCTCGTCGTCCAGCACCGGGAAGTAGCGGAAGCGCACGCTGGCCATGACCCGGGTGGCCTCCTCCACGGGGGTGTGGAGGGTGAAGGTGAGGAGCTTTCCGGTGGTCATATAGTGGCGGATGGGGGCGGCCTGGCTGAGCATCTGGCCGGTGACATAGGTGCTGTTCTGGGTGGTGATGACGATGCAGCCCTTCTCCTCGGCCAGCATCTGCATGGTGCGGGACACCTTGCTGCTGGCGCAGACGATGATGCAGCCCGCATCCATCTCCAGGGCGGCCAGCTGGCTCTCCGCCCGGTTGCTGACCACCACAATGTCGCCGGGGGAGATGGAGGCCTCGATCTGTTCGGCGCTGCCGGAGCCGATGATGATCCGCCCCTCCACCGTCTTGCCGGTGACGTCCCCTACCAGAACGGTGCCGTCCAGAATGTCGATCAGGTTCTGGTAGCTGGTTCTGGCGGTCTCCAGGGAGTGGGGGTCCATGCCGTCCATGTTGGCGGTGGCCACGTCCTTGACGGTGATGACCCCCTTCAGGTACTGGTCCTTGTCCACGATGCACAGGGTGTCCAGCTCCTGGTCCCGCATGGCCATCCAGGCCCGGCGCAGGCTGGTCTCCCCGTCCACCCCCTTGGCGGGACGGATGTCCACGTCCCGGATGTGGGGGCTTACATCGGTGTACAGCTGGGGCAGGGGGACCTTGAAGTAGTCCAGCACGAATTCCGTCTCCCGGTTGAGCAGGCCCGCCCGACAGGGTTTGCAGGGGCGGCCCGGGTCCAGGATGTTTTTCAGGTTGCTGTAGGCGATGGCGGCGCAGATGGAGTCGGTGTCCGGATTGCGGTGGCCGATTACCTTGATGGCGCGGGGATTGGCGGTTTTGTTATCCATGTTCTTCCTCCCTTTCCCGGCGGGGAGCTGCCGGGCTGTGTTCAGACTGACCCTATCATACCACGCCCGACGCTACTGCGCAAGGGATATCCCCGGGAAAGAAAAAGACAGGCGCTCCAGATTGCCCAAAAAGCCCCCCTCTAAGAGGGGGGGCACGGCGGAGCCGTGACGGGGGAGTTTTGAAGCAAAAAGTGATATTGATTCGTTGTTTTACTCCCTCAGTCACCGCCTTCGGCGGCGACAGCTCCCTCAAAGAGGGAGCCTTAGAGGACAGTAGAGAGTTTTTCGACAAGCTGAGGCGCCGCGGCATATGCCGCGGCGCCCTCCATATCACGGCAGGGGAAGATTCCAGGGCAGGTTGTAGGGGCTGTCGGGGCGCAGCCACAGGGCACGGTGGATGGTCCGGCGCAGCTCCTGCCCCTGCTCGGTCCCCATCCACTCCAGAGCGGAGGCCAGAAAGCTCTCGCTCATCTCCTGCCAGCCGGAGAAGGTCCTCTGGATCAGCCTGCCCACCTGGCAGGAGCGGCGGACCATATCCTGCCGGCTGATCCAGCCCAGGCGGAAGGCGATGGCCAGCAGCTGGGTACAGCGGCACAGCTCCCAGGCCTGGTCCGCCTTGGTCCGGCACTTCTGAAAGCCGGGGCCGGTGCTCATGTAGGTCACCGTCTTCAGCAGCTCGCGCCGGGAATGGATGTCCCAGGGGTTGTCCAGCATGGCGAGAAAATACTGCCGCTGTTCCTTGCTGTCGTAGGGGCCCAGGCGGCCGCCAAAAAGCATGGGGGTCCGCTCGTAGTTGGGCTCCAGAGCGGCGGCGGGGCCGGTGGTGAGTTCGCAGTTGTACAGCGCCCAGTTGGCGCAGGTGCCGAAAATCCACCGCTCCACATCGTTCCGGGGCTCCAGGTCCTGGTCCCGCCGGCGCAGAGTGCGCAGGATGCGCATGACCAGGAGGCCGGCCACGGCCAGAAGGAGCGGCAGGCCGGGCAGGCCGATGCGAACCGTTACCGCCAGGGCCATGCCCAGCAGGCCGGCATACAGGTATGTCATAGCAATCCCTCCGTGTATATGGATGAAAAGAGCAAGCCCCCCGGCGTTACCGGAGGGCTTTTTCACTTACTGCTGGGCCTCAACCTGGCCGAAGGTACGGCCGTTATAGGTCAGGCAATTCTTGCACATACGGTGAGGCAGCCGGTAAGCCCCGCACTTGGGGCAGGTCACGATACCGGGAGTTTCCAGCTTCCAGTGGGAGCTGCGCCGCTTATCGCGCCGGGCCTTGGATACTTTTCCCTTGGGGACCGCCATGGGTGACACCTCCTTCGGCTGTGCCGGTCAGGGCACATCTACTACTCACTCAGCTTCCTTATCCAACAGCTGCGCAAGGGCCGCCAGTCTTGGATCAACATCAGGTCCGCACCCGCAGGGGCCGAGGTTCAAGTCGGCTCCGCACTTGGCGCACAGCCCTTTGCAGTCGTCTGAGCAAAGGTTTTTGGTGTCCATTGCGAGGATGAAGGCGGTGCTCACCGCCTCGTCCAGGTCCAGCTCGGTGCCGTCCAGCAGGAGGATGTCGTCGTTTTCCTCGTCCTCCAGCTCCTGGGCCACCAGACTGTCCAGCGCTACCCTTTTTTCCCGGGAAAAGGACTTCCCGCAGCGGTCGCATTGAAGTTCCAGAAGGGAGCGGGCGCTCCCCTCCAGCACCAGGGCGCCGGCGTGGTTGGTCACGCGGCCCTCCGCCTGGACGGGGTGGACGATGGGTCTGGCCCCAAAGAAATCCTGGCCGGACAGGTCCAGCTGGAATTGGAACGGCTTGTATGCGTCCGGGATGTGGATGATGTCTCGCAGCTCCAGGCGCATGGCGTTCCTCCCTGGGGGGCGTGTTCCCCCTATACTCGCAGAATGGTACGCAGGATATTATAAAGAATCTTGTCCCAAATGTCAAATACTTTTCACAAATTTCTCCACGAAATTTATTGACACGGGGGGCGGAATATGGTGAAATATTTTTGACAGACCGCAGGGGGGAGGCCTTCGGGCCGCCCCGCCGGTACAAAATCCGGAAAAGGTGGGGCGGCACAGAGGCCGCCCCCTACAGGGAAATGTTTGTAGGGGCCGGCCCCCTGGCCGACCCGTCCCGCGATATAGAAAACGGGCCGCCGAGGGCGGCGGCCCCTACAGGAGAGGGCACACCCCATGAAAGAATTTACCATCGGAAAAAACGACGCCGGGCAGCGGCTGGACCGCTGGCTGGCCAAAACCCTGCCCCTGCTCCCCGCGCCGCTGGCCCAGAAGTACATCCGGCTCAAGCGGGTGAAGGTGAACGGCAAGGGGAGCAAGCGGGATGTACGGCTCCAGACAGGGGATGTGCTCCAGCTGTATATCAACGACGAGTTTTTTGACCGGCCCACCCCGGAAAACGCCTTTTTGTCCCTGTACCAGCCCAGACTGAATATCCTCTATGAGGACGAGCACATTATGCTGGTGGACAAGCGGCCCGGGCTGGTGGTCCACCCCGACGAGAACGAGCGGGTGAACACCCTGCTCACCCACATACAGGCCTATCTGTATCAGAAAAAGGAGTGGTCCCCCTATTGGGAAAACTCCTTTGCCCCCGCCCTGTGCAACCGCATCGACCGGAACACCGGGGGGATTGTGATTGCCGCCAAGACCGCCGAGGGACTGCGGGTGATGAACCAGAAGATCAAGGACCGGGAGCTGACCAAGCTGTACCTGTGCGTGGTCCGGGGAAGAATGTCGCCCCCACAGGGGCGGCTGGAGGGCTTCCTTTTTAAGGACGAGGTGAAAAAGCAGGTGTATGTGCGGGCGCGGCCCGAGCCGGGGGCCAAAAGCGCCGTTACCGCCTACCGGACGCTGGCGGTGGAAAACGGCCTGTCCCTGGTGGAGTGCGACCTGATTACCGGCCGGACCCATCAGATTCGGGCCCAGTTCGCCGCCGCAGGCCACCCCCTGATCGGGGATGGCAAGTATGGCAGCGAGCGGGAGAATCGGAAATACGGCCGCCACGGACAGGCTCTGTACTCCTATAAGCTCACCTTCCGGTTTACCACCGACGCCGGGCCGCTGGAGACCCTCAACGGCCGGAGCTTTCAGGTGGAGGATGTGGAGTTTGTGAAGGAGTATTTTCCCGGGGTGGAAAAATAATGCCGGGAGTTCTTGCGAAGAAGCTCTGTTTATGGTAAAATACGGGAGAATTTCAATGAATGTCAGGAGGAAACTTTCGATGAAACAAGATATGATTGTTGTACTGGACCTGGGCAGCGAGGAAAATCCCAAGATTGCCCGTGAAATTCGCGCCCTGGGGGTCTACTCCGAGATACACCCCCACGACATTACCCTGACCGAGCTGAAGGCCCTGCCCAACGTGAAGGGGATTATCCTCAACGGCGGGCCCAACCGGGTGGTGGACGGGGTTTCCATCGACGTGGCGAAGGAGATTTATGACTGCGATATCCCCGCCCTGCTGGTGGACCACCGGGGAGATGCCCCCTGGCCTGTGGATGACGGGAAGCGGGAGACCGCGTTGAAGAACTTTATTTTCACCATCTGCGGCGCTGAGGCCAACTGGAATATGGACAACTTTATTGCCGATCAGGTGGAGCTCATCCGCAATCAGGTGGGGGACAAAAAGGTGCTGCTGGCCCTGTCCGGCGGGGTGGACTCCTCTGTGGTGGCGGCCCTGCTGATCAAGGCCATTGGAAAGCAGCTTACCTGTGTCCATGTGAACCACGGACTGCTCCGCAAGGGGGAGCCGGAACAGGTGGTGCAGGTCTTCCGGAATGAGATGGACGCCAACCTGGTGTATGTGGACGCGGTGGACCGCTTCCTGGACAAGCTGGCCGGGGTGGCCGAGCCGGAGAAAAAGCGGAAGATTATCGGCGGGGAGTTTATCCGGGTGTTTGAGGAGGAGGCCCGCAAGCTGGACGGCATCCAGTTCCTGGGCCAGGGCACCATCTATCCCGACATCATTGAGAGCGGCACCAAGACCGTCAAGGCGGTAAAGAGCCACCACAACGTGGGCGGCCTGCCTGAGGACCTGGATTTTGAGCTGGTGGAGCCGCTGAAGATGCTCTTTAAGGACGAGGTCCGGGCCTGTGGCAGGGCTTTGGGGCTGCCCGACTCTATGGTATACCGCCAGCCCTTCCCCGGCCCCGGTTTGGGAGTGCGGTGCCTGGGGGCCATCACCCGGGACCGGCTGGAGGCCGTCCGGGAGTCCGACGCCATCCTCCGGGAGGAGTTCGCCAAAAACGGCCTGGAGGGCAAGGTGTGGCAGTACTTTACCGCTATCCCTGACCTGAAGTCAGTGGGCGTCCGGGACAACCGGCGCACCGAGGAGTGGTGCGTGATTATTCGGGCCGTCAATACGGTGGACGCCATGACCGCCACTGTGGAGAATGTGCCCTTTGACCTGCTCCAGCATATTATGACCCGCATCACCAGCGAGGTGAAGGGAGTCAACCGGGTGCTCTTCGATTTGACGACAAAGCCCACCGGAACCATAGAGTGGGAATGAGTTTTTGAAACTTTGAACCCCTTGCAGCACAACGGATAGACGGTTTTGTGCCTCTCTTTTGATAACAATTTGATAACGCTCCCCATAGGCCGTATCATTCTGTATCCCCGGTGGATTGCAGGTGAAAAGTGTTCCTTTACGGCTTGTGGGTGACAAAAACCATATTACAAAGCCCTTACCGATGGCAGCGTCGGTAAGGGCTTTCTGCTGTCTATTCCTCTATCTCTGCCGCCTTGCGCTTTGCCCGGAGTGCGTCAAGTTCATCCCTTGTGCGCTGGGCCTCCACCGCAGGATATGTGTAACGCCAGTGGTCGTACTCCTCCCTGGTGATTTCCCCAGCTTCCAGCTTCTTGGCCTCATTTGCCCACCTGGAAAGCATTTCAAGCATGGAGAGATAAGTCCTGCCTTTGGACTTGTCCAGCCGCAGACAGATTTCGCCGTCAATCTCCCCGATGGTCAGGCCCCGTATGTCCTCCAAGGCAAAGAGGGTGTGCATGAGGCCAATGTCGCTGTCTATGTCGGGGACGGTCAGGGCATCGGTGGAGACTTCAAAGAAGCCCGCCAGCGTCCTGGTCAGGTCGGCCTTGGGGGTGCGGCTCCCGGTTTCATACTGCGCCATACGCACATCGGCGGAGCGTTCGGGAAAGCCCACCACCTGACCGAGATATTTCTGCGTGACACCTTTCTTATTGCGGAAAAAGCGAATACGTTCACCAATCGCCATAACTGCCAACTCCAATCTATGTAATGGGGACACTTGGAGTATAACAGATATGTTTAGAACTGTCAAGCGAAATATAAATAAATTTGTTTATATTTTCTTCTTGGAAAGCCTTGACATAACGGAATAGAGTTAGTATAATGGAGCTGGTGCTAAACAAATAGCGTTATTGTTCAAGAAAGGAGGAACCAGCATGGAGAACAAGTTTATCCGGGTGGACGAGGTAGCGGACGAGCTGGGCGTGTCGAGACCCTACGCCTACAAGCTCATTCGGCAGCTCAACGAGGAACTGAAAGGAAAGGGCTACATCACCATTGCGGGGCGGGTCAACCGCCAGTATTTCAACGAGCGGCTCTACGGGGCCGGAAAGGAAGTGAACGAAAATGCCGGTATTTAAGGACGAAAAGCGGGGCACATGGTACGTCATGGCATGGTATCGGGACTGGACGGGGGAACGTAAGCAGAAATGCAAGCGGGGCTTTCCCACCAAGCGGGAAGCCCAGGAGTGGGAACGCAGCTTTCAGATGCAGACCAGCGCCGACATGGATATGACCTTTGAAGCCTTTGTGGAGCTTTACACCAAGGATGTGCGGCCCCGGCTGAAGGAGAACACCTGGCTGACAAAGGAGAACATCATCCAGAAGAAGATTCTGCCCTACTTCGGAAAGCGGAAAATCAGCGAGATCACCACCAAAGACGTAATTGCGTGGCAAAATGAATTGCTGGCCTACCGGGACGAACAGCGCAAACCCTACTCCCAGACCTACCTTAAAACCCTGCACAACCAACTCAGCGCCATTTTCAACCACGCTGTCCGCTTCTACGAGCTACGTTCCAATCCCGCCGCCAAAGCCGGGAATATGGGGACAGAGGAACGAAAGGAAATGCTGTTCTGGACGAAAGCGGAGTATCAGCGGTTTGCCGAGGCCATGATGGACAAGCCCCTCTCCTACTACGCCTTTGAGATGCTCTACTGGTGCGGTATCCGGGAGGGGGAGCTGCTGGCTCTCACCCCGGCGGACTTCGACTTTGGGGCTGGGACGGTGAAGATCAGCAAGTCCTATCAGCGGCTTCACGGCGAGGATGTGGTTACCACCCCGAAAACCAAGAAAAGCAATCGTACCATCAAAATGCCCAATTTCCTCTGTGACGAAATGCGGGACTACCTGGGGATGCTCTACGGGGTCAAGAAGAAAGACCGCATTTTCACGGTTACAAAGAGCTACCTCCAT
>Ga0137309_101051_pt1 | contig 19645 bp, 23 predicted proteins | sample NAcewiD2O_June_FD_97179 | JGI IMG/M metagenome (GOLD analysis project Ga0137309, IMG submission 97179) | Mouse cecal microbial communities from Vienna, Austria - N-Acetylneuraminic amended D2O_June | ecosystem: Host-associated > Mammals > Digestive system > Large intestine > Cecum | place... | reverse complement strand
AGCCCGGCAAGAAGTAAGAGTAATTCGCTAAGCTATTCGGCTTAATTTATATAGATTTCGGGGCGAACCCTGTCCCGGGGGTCTTGATAAATTGCCTTTAGCTGACCGGAGGCTTTGCCGGTGAACAAAGCGGCCTGATTACAGGTGTGATTTTGTGATGCAGAGATTGGAAACCGGCAAGGTTTTCGAGTACCGATGAATTCATTTTATGAAGGAGGGAAGATTATGCCAAGAAGAGGCAATGTGGCAAAGCGCGACGTTTTGCCGGACCCCTTGTATAATTCCAAGCTCGTCACCCGGCTGATCAACAGCGTGATGCTGGACGGCAAGAAGGGCGTGGCCCAGAAAATCGTGTACGGTGCTTTTGAAATCGTGCAGGAGAAGACAGGCAAAGAGCCCCTGGAGGTGTTCGAGCAGGCCATGGAGAACGTGATGCCCAGTCTGGAGGTAAAGGCCCGCCGTGTAGGCGGCTCTACCTATCAGGTGCCCATGGAGGTCCGCCCCGAGCGGCGGCAGACCCTGGGCCTGCGGTGGATGACCAGCTATGCCCGCACCCGCAACGAGCGCACCATGCGCGAGCGGCTGGCCGGTGAGATTATGGACGCGGTCAACGGCGCGGGCGGCGCTGCCAAGAAGCGCGACGATACCCACAGAATGGCTGAGGCCAACCGGGCCTTTGCACATTACCGTTGGTAAGTGCGCCCATTACCGTTGGTAAGTGCGCCCATTACCGCTGGTAGCAGCGTGACGCTGCACCCTGTTCGCGGGGCGCGCCGTACCGGCGCTGCGTTTCTCGAAAACGTCGGCGGTTGTACGCGCAAAGGAAATGCCGCTGTGATAGGGAGCGTTCTTTTGGCTCAGGGCCAGGTGTATGGCAATTCTTTTGCCAGCATATGATGGCCCAACAAAGAACCCGCAGATGGGACCAGCGGAAATGGCACGTGATTTGGGATTGAAGGAGGAAACAACGTATTTATGGCCAGACAGGTACCACTTGAATTGACCAGGAATATCGGCATCATGGCCCATATTGATGCCGGTAAGACCACGACCACAGAGCGTATCCTGTTTTATACAGGCGTCAACTACAAAATAGGCGAAACCCATGAGGGTGCCGCCACCATGGACTGGATGGCCCAGGAGCAGGAGCGCGGCATCACCATCACTTCCGCCGCCACCACCTGTTTCTGGCCGGACCGCAATGGCAAGCAGAACCGTATCAACATTATCGACACCCCCGGCCACGTGGACTTCACTGTGGAAGTACAGCGCTCTCTGCGGGTGCTGGACGGCTCTGTCACCGTGTTCTGCGCCAAGGGCGGCGTTGAGCCCCAGTCTGAGACCGTTTGGCGGCAGGCGGACGAGTACAAGGTCCCCCGCATGGCCTATGTGAACAAGATGGACATTATGGGCGCTGACTTCTACCGGGTGGTCCAGATGATGAAGGACCGCCTGAAGTGCAACGCTGTGCCCATCCAGCTGCCCATCGGCACGGAGGAGACCTTTAAGGGCATCATTGATTTGGTGGAGATGAAGGCCTATGTCTACTATGATGACTTGGGCAAGGACATCCGCTGCGAGGAGATTCCCGAGGATATGCTGGAGCAGGCCCAGCAGTACCGGGCCGAGCTGGTGGAGCATGTGGCGGAGCTGGACGACGCCTTGATGGAGAAATACCTGGGCGAGGAAGAGATTACCATTGATGAAATCAAGACCTGCATCCGTAAGTCTACCATCGCCAACCATATGGTGCCCGTGGTCTGCGGCACATCCTATAAGAACAAGGGCGTACAGAAGCTGCTGGACGCTATCGTGGACTATATGCCCGCCCCCACTGACGTGCCTGCCATCAAGGGCATCAACCCGGACACTGAGGAAGAGACTGTGCGCAATTCTTCTGACGAGGAGCCCTTCGCGGCCTTGGCCTTTAAGATTGCCACAGACCCCTATGTGGGCAAGCTGTGCTTCTTCCGGGTGTACTCCGGCTCTGTAGAGGCTGGCGCCACTGTGTACAACTCTGTAAAGGACAACAACGAGCGCATGGGCCGCATTGTGCAGATGCACGCCAATGACCGCAAGGACATTGACCGGGTGTATGCTGGCGATATTGCCGCGGCGGTGGGCCTGAAGAACACCACCACCGGCGACACCCTCTGCGACGAGAAGCACCCTGTTATTCTGGAGTCCATGGAGTTCCCGGACCCGGTTATCCGGGTGGCCATTGAGCCCAAGACCAAGGCTGGCCAGGAGAAAATGGGCATTGCCCTCTCCAAGCTGGCGGAGGAGGACCCCACCTTTAAGGCTTACACCGACGAGGAGACCGGCCAGACTATTATTGCCGGTATGGGCGAGCTCCACCTGGAGATTATTGTGGACCGTCTGCTCCGGGAGTTCAAGGTGGAGGCCAACGTGGGCAAGCCCCAGGTTGCCTATAAGGAGACCATCCGCAAGGAGAGCAGCTCTGACACCAAGTATGCCCGCCAGTCCGGCGGTAAGGGCCAGTACGGTCATGTTAAGATTCGCATTGAGCCCAACCCGGGCCAGGGTTACGAGTTTGTCAACGCTGTGGTTGGCGGCGCCATCCCCAAGGAGTATATTCCTGCTGTTGACCAGGGCATTCAGGGCGCTATGCTGTCCGGCGTGCTGGCTGGCTACAACGTGGTGGACGTAAAGGTCAGCCTGTATGACGGCTCTTACCATGAGGTGGACTCCTCTGAAATGGCCTTTAAGATTGCCGGCTCTATGGCCTTTAAGGAGGCAATGCGCAAGGCAGACCCAGTGCTGATGGAGCCTATCATGAAGGTAACTGTCATCACCCCTGAGGAGTATATGGGCGACGTAATCGGCGATTTGAACTCCCGCCGGGGCATGATTCTGGGTATGGATGCCCTGCCCGGCGCCCAGCAGGTCAACTCTGAGGTCCCCCTCTCTGAGATGTTCGGCTATGCTACTGACATGCGCTCCAAGACCCAGGGCCGCGGCCAGTATACCATGGAGCCCGCCCATTACGCGGAGGTTCCCAAGAACATTTCCGAGAAAATTATCAGCGACCGAGGCAAAAAGTCTGATTAAACAGCAAATGGCCCTTGATTTTTCGGGCGTTTGCTGGTAGAATGGATACAGGCAAAAGCTAGGACAATTTTATTTGCAAGGAGGCAATTTCCCAATGGCAAAGGCAAAATTTGAACGGACCAAACCCCATGTAAACATCGGCACCATCGGCCACGTTGACCATGGCAAGACCACCCTGACCGCCGCCATCACCAAGGTGCTGGCTATGAAGGGCGACGCCGACTTTATGGATTACGCCAACATCGACAAGGCTCCTGAGGAGCGCGAGCGCGGCATCACCATCAACACTGCCCACGTGGAGTATCAGACTGACGAGCGTCACTATGCTCACGTTGACTGCCCCGGCCACGCTGACTACGTGAAAAACATGATTACCGGTGCTGCCCAGATGGACGGCGGCATCCTGGTGGTTTCCGCCGCTGACGGCCCCATGCCCCAGACCCGCGAGCACATCCTGCTGGCCCGTCAGGTGGGCGTGCCCAGCATCGTGGTCTTTATGAACAAGGTTGACCAGGTGGACGACGAGGAATTGCTGGAGCTGGTTGAGATGGAAGTCCGCGAGCTCTTGAGCGAGTATGAGTTCCCCGGCGACGACACCCCCATCATCAAGGGTTCTGCCCTGCAGGCTCTGGAGTGCGCCAGCAACGATCCTTCCGACCCTGCTTACGCCCCCATCCTGGAGCTCATGAAGGCTGTTGACAGCTATATCCCCACTCCTGAGCGTAAGGCTGACCTGCCCTTCCTGATGCCCGTTGAGGACGTGTTCACCATCACTGGCCGCGGCACTGTGGCTACTGGCCGTGTGGAGCGTGGCCAGCTGAAGATGAGCGAGGAAGTGGAGATTGTTGGTCTGGCTGAGGAGACCCGCAAGACGGTTGTTACCGGCATTGAGATGTTCCGCAAGCTGCTGGACTACGCTGAGGCTGGCGACAATATCGGTGTTCTGCTCCGCGGTGTGCAGCGTACTGACATCGAGCGCGGTCAGGTTCTGGCCAAGCCCGGCTCCATCCATCCCCACACCAAGTTCAAGGGCCAGGTGTACGTGCTGACCAAGGAGGAGGGCGGCCGTCATACTCCCTTCTTCAACAACTACCGCCCCCAGTTCTATTTCCGTACCACTGACGTGACCGGCGTTATCTCCCTGCCCGAGGGCACCGAGATGTGCATGCCCGGCGATAACGTTGTGATGGACGTGGAGCTGATTACTCCCATCGCCATTGAGGAGGGCCTGCGCTTCGCTATCCGCGAGGGTGGCCGTACTGTTGGCTCTGGCGTTGTTACTGCTATCAATTCCTAAGATATAAAAATGGAGACCCCCAAATGGGGGTCTCTTTCTTTATCTTAGGCTGAGAGAGGCGGTGTGACATATTAAGAGATTAAGGGTTATGTATCCAGAAGCAAGGGGAGGTTATGGGTGTGTTTATTTAGCAATGCTCACAGGGTGAGGTGGGCTGTGATACTGTTCTGCCCTTTCACCTGGGTGAAGCCCATGGATTCATACAGGGCAATGGCTGGGGCGTTGTCCACGTTCACGGTCAGCACCATGGCTTTGGGCCGGTTCAGCTCTATAGCTTTGGCCAGCATGGCCCTGGCATAGCCCTTCCGGCGGCAGTTCTCCTTCACGAACACGTCAAAGGGCTCGTTCTCCTCATAATTGTGGGTAATGTCAATATAGCCCACAACCTGGTTGTTTTCGATGGCAAGAATGATTCGGAACCGCTCTGGGGCGGCAAGCACTTTCTCGGCTGTCCAGTACACATTAGTGGAGTGTATGGCAGCATAGCCTGCCCGAAACTGGGGGCTATATAGCTGAATCCGGCTGTCGCTGGAAGGGTCCGGCTCTCCAGAGAGCAGCATCTTCTGCTGCTCCACATCGAACTCTGCGCTGCTCTGCTCCAGCAGCCCCCGGAGCGGACGGTTGTTGGGGTTGAAAACGAAGTCGCACTGCCAGCCGGGGAAGCGCTCCTTCAGAAAGGCCCACAGTTCCTCATAGGCCTGGACGCTGCGGGACAGGGGCATGAGCATTTCCAGATATTGCTCCTGCTCCTCCACCAAAAGCACGAAAAGCCCTAAGAGGGTTCCTCCTTCAAAGCAGCCCAGCACCAGCTTGTTGGACTGTTTGGGGGAATCCAGCAGGCGGCTAAACAGCTCTTCATCGCTGGAATAGATTGGTGTGCAAAAATTGGAATCGCTGTTGATGTCCTTGGCAAAGCCCATATATTCCGCCGTACTTGGCAATATTTTCAGCATGTGATATACTCCAATCTTAAAATTTCTTTCATTATATCATGAGGTGGGTAAAATGGCAATCAAAATGATCGTGACCGGCCTGGGGTGGAGCTCAGTGGGAGGGATTTTATTGACATAGTAAAGCTGCTATGCTAAAATGTTATAGTAAGGAAGGAGTGAAATGTATGGGGAAATGGAAAAAGCGGATCATAGAGGGAACCATAATTCTCTTGGCTGTAGGGCTGTTGGGCTACCGGTTTTGGCCCCGCTCCATGGAGCGGTTGCTGCCTGCGCCTAGGGAAGAGGCCAACCAGGTTTCCTGCTATTTGGATGTGCACCAATATGAGGAGGGCCTGCCAAGTTCCCGGCGTTATGAGATGAAAACTGAGGATAGAACAGAAATTCAGGAGCTGCTAAATATTTTAGATTCCACCTCATATCAAGCCAGCTTTCGAAACCTCCTTCCCTGGGAGCGGGGCAGCCTTCACTCCGGGCGGGACTACGATGGCAGGCTGCTGAGTCTGACCGTTTCCTTTGCAGGCGATTCCCAGGCGTACAGTCACTGGCTTTTTCTGGGCAGCAACACCATGAGCGCGGATTCCCGGCAGATATACCCCGTCCACAAGGAAATATTCGGCCAGTTGGCGGATTATATCCACACCCACGGCACGATGCTCCCCCATGCGGGCAGCGCATTGGTGAAGTCCCTATCGGACGGAATCACTTGGGGCATGCAAATTTGGGCTATGTGCCCAGGCTGAGGCCGGGGGGCCATTTCGAGGAGTTTTCGTGTTCCCCCGCCCAACGGGCGGGGGAACACAGATGATTATCTCTGTGGTTGGGACACACCTGCTGGGGGGAGGGAGGTTGCGTTTTTTCTGTTTTTGTAGTATAATGATTTCATCCAATACTCCCCACCGGTCTTTTCCGGGGAAATAGGAGGCGCTATGAACGCAGAGAAACAAGATTTTTCCGTGGGCTCCGTCAGGCGGCAGATTATTGCTCAGGCTGTTCCACTGACGGTTGCGCAAGTGGTCCAGCTGCTCTATAATGTGGTGGACCGCATCTACATCGGCCACCTGGAAGGCGTGGGGGATATGGCTCTCACGGGCCTGGGGGTGACGTTTCCAGTAATTGTACTTATCGCCGCCTTTACCAACTTACTGGGCAGCGGCGGAGCGGCGCTGTTTGCCATTGCCAGGGGGCGTGGGGACGAGGAAGAGGCCCAAAGCATTTTGGGCAATGCCTTCGCCCTGCTGGCCTTGGCCTCTTTGGTCCTATTTGCCATCTGCTATCCCTTGCGCCGCCCGATTTTGCTCCTGTTCGGGGCCAGCCAGGTCTCGGTGGAGTACGCCAGCCAGTACCTACAAATTTACCTATTTGGCACCGCTTTTTCCATGCTGGCCACTGGCCTCAACGGCTACATCAATGCCCAGGGCTTCCCCAAAACCGGCATGCTTACCACTATTTTAGGCGCTGCGGTGAATATTATCCTGGATCCCCTTTTCATTTTCGGCTTTCAAATGGGGGTCCGGGGCGCGGCTCTGGCCACGGTGTTGAGCCAGGGGCTCTCCGCCCTGTGGGTGTTGCGCTTCTTGACGGGCAAAAAGGCCATTCTGCCCATCCGCTTGGGCAGGGTGCGCCTCAGCCTGCGAAGGACCCGGGAGATCGTCGCCATTGGCACCCCTGGCTTTGTGATGCAGGGCACCAACAGCTTGGTGCAGATTGTATGCAACAACCAGCTGCAGGCCTTTGGGGGCGACCTGTATGTGGGCATTATGACCGTGCTCTGTTCCGTGCGGGAGGTCCTTTCTCTGCCGGTCATGGGTATCACCGATGGCGCGGGGCCGGTGCTGGGCTTTAACTATGGAGCGGGGAAAAACCAGCGGGTCAAAGAGGGCATCCGTTTTGCGGCCTCCCTGGGAACCGGCTACACCTTGCTGGCCTGGATTGTGGTGATGCTGATTCCCACCCAGCTCATGCGGGTGTTTTCCAGCGACAGTCAAATCGTCCTTTCTGGCGCGGAAATGTTGAACATCTACTTTTTCGGGTTCTTCTTTATGGCGTTCCAGTTCTCGGGGCAGACAGTGTTTCGGGCTCTGGGCCGGGTAAAGCAGGCCATCTTCTTCTCACTGTTCCGCAAGGTGATGATTGTGGTCCCCCTGACGCTGCTGTTGCCCGCGCTGGGGCTGGGCGTGCGGGGCGTGTTTCTGGCGGAGCCCATCTCCAATGCCATTGGCGGTCTGGCCTGCTTTATGACCATGTGGCACACTATTTACCGGAAGCTGTAGAAGAGGCGCGGCGAGGTCTGGCTCAGTCCCGGGCGGCTTAAAAACTGTTGCTGCACAACTTTTTTGTTTTTATCCTTTCAAAAAAAGCACAAGCGGGTTTACTGCCGCTTGCGCCTTTTTGCTTTTATCGCGCGATTTAGGTAAACAGCCCTTTCAGCCAGTTGGCGGCGGCGTCCGCGCCGAACACCGCTGCCATAATCAGCAGCAAAAACAGCACCACCGAGAGGATTTCCCCGACAATCCGCTTTGGGCCGGGAGGCTCCGCCGGGCCGGGCTCCATCTCCCGTTCCACCTCCCGGCCTACCTGGGCGGAAAGGACCCGGGCTTCTTCCAGCTGGCGGTAGGGCACAAAGAGGCTCTTGTCAGTGGGCATCACTTGGCTGTCGTAAAAATAGGATGCCGGGCCGCTGGAAAAGTCCTCCATTTTGCAGGCAATTCCCTCCTGGGACAAGCGCTCCCACACCTGCTGGGCTGTGTACAGGTCCGCGCTGTGGAGCAACACCATGTCTTCCGGGTCCACGGGGCGCAGCTTGGTGTTCCGGCAGTTGGGGCACCGGGCGGCGTTGTCGCAGATGGCCCGGCACTTTGGACAGTACAGCAAAGCATCACCTCCTAAATGAGCTGATGGCCGTTGATGGTCAGCTTAAATTCCAGCTTGAGCTTCTCCGCCGCCCGGCGGCACAGAATCATCCGGTCCATAAAGATCTCGAAATATTCCATAATGGAGCCGAAAGCCGGGTCTACCTCCAGCATAAGCCAAATGGCTGTGTGGGCCGGGTCGATTTTCAAATCGGACTTAGTTACAGAGTAATTGACCCGGTCGTGGATGTCGAACTGGTGGGGATTTTTGTTCCGCACCCGGCTGCGGCGCACGTCAGACTTATCCGCTAGAATCAGCGCGGCGGATTCCGCGTTTACCGGCACGCCGGTTCCCTCGTCGTGGTTGCCAATGGCCGTGGAGACCAGGGCAATCTCTTCTGGAGGAAAGCCCATGTTGTCCAGCAGGCGGAAGGCCATCACCGCCCCGCTTTGGCTGTGGTCCACCCGGTTCACCAGGTTGCCGATGTCGTGGAGGTATCCGGCGATTTTGGTCAGCTCCACTTGCCGGGCCGGGTAGCCCAGCTCCTCTAAAATATAGCCCGCCGCCTCCGAGACCCGGCCCACATGGGCAAAGCTGTGCTCGGTGAAGCCCAGGGCGGCCATAGAGGCGTCGGCCTGGGCAATGTAAGTGCGAATGGCGGGATCGCGCTTGATTTGGTCAAAGCTTATCATAGGGATTCTCCGTTTTCACGATAAAGGCCCTTGCAACTTCCTGGGCCAAATAGCTTTAGCGGACGAAATTGGTAAACTGCTTGGGCTCCTGCTCCGGCAGGCCGAACTTCTCCCGGCCCAGGGCGATGCTCTTCATCAAAAAGCTCATGTTGCGGGCTAAAGTGCGCATCATCTGCAGGCCCTCCGCGTCCTCCTGGGCTTGGCCGGGGGTCTGCCCGTGGATGCCGTTCCAGTATTGGCCGGAGGCAATGGGCATGCCGCTGATGGCGAAAAACTTGTTCAGCTCGTCATAGGTGGCGGTCAGGCCGCCCCGGCGGGCCGCCGCTACCGCCGCGCCCACCTTCATGGTTTTGTCGCAGCGGGCGCTGTAGAACAGGCGGGTTAAAAAGGCCACCAGCGTGGCGTTGGCCGAGGCATAGTACACCGGCGAACCCACCACCAGACCATCGCAGGCGGCGAACCGGGAAGCCGCTTGGTTGACTTCGTCATCAAAGACGCAGCGGCCCGGTTCTCCGCATTTCCGGCAGGCGATGCAGCCCCGAATGTCCTTGTTCCCAATGTGCAGAATCTCGGTCTCGATGCCCTCTTGGTGAAAGATTTTCTCCATCTCGTGCAGGGCGGTATAGGTGTTTCCCTGGGCGTGGGGGCTTCCGTTGATCATCAATACATTCATGCAGACTCCTCCTTGTGATGGTTTCCCTCTTATTATACCGCATGGGGAGAAAATACGCAACGGGAATTTGGGGATGTAAGAAAGAGATCGGGGAGAGGCCAGGGGCCATTCGCCGCGCAGGGGCAAACCTGCCTTTGAAGCGGGCCGCCGCCGGTGGACCCAAAACCGCAAAAAAATTCTATTTCCTCTTGACTCTCCCCTTAGGTCATACCCTATACTTATGTGGAAAGGGAGGTGGATGCATGCGAACCGTCAAGGAAGTCAGCAAACTCACTGGGGTCAGCGTCCGGACCCTGCACCATTACCACGCCATCGGCCTGCTTCTGCCCAGCCAGGTCACCCCCGCCGGGTACCGGCTCTACGATGAACAGGCCCTGGCGCGGCTGCAAATGATTTTGCTCTTCCGGGAGCTGGAATTCCCCTTGGCCCAGATCCAGGAGATTCTGGACGCTCCTGGCTTTGACCGGCCCCAGGCCCTGCGGGAGCAGATCAAGCTGCTGGAGCTGCGCCGGGAACGGTTGGGCAGGCTCATCCGCTTGGCCCAAGAAACATTAGACAAAGGAGAGAACCACATGGATTTTACCGCGTTTGACGCCAAAGAATTGGAGGCCTACGCCAAAGAGGCCAAAGAACGCTGGGGCGGCACTCCGGCCTATCAGGAGTTTCAGGAGCGGGCCAAGGAGAAGCCGGACTTTGCCCAGGCCAACCGCCGCTTAATGGACTGCTTCGCCCAGCTGGGCCGGATCAAGGACCAGGACCCGGCCTCGCCAGAGGTCCAAAAGCTGGTGGAGGCGCTGCGGCAGACCATCAGCGAAAACTTTTACACCTGCACCCCGGAGATTTTACGGGGATTGGGGGAGATGTACGCTGCAGACCCCCGTTTTCGGGAGAACATCGACCGGGCGGGTGGGCCGGGCGCCGCTGAATTTGCCAGCCGCGCCATAGCGGCCTTCCAATAAGAAAAAACCGGCCCCAGGGCGCTTGCCTTGAGGCCGGTCTTTTCTTTATCGAAAGGCGGCGTCTTGGGCCGCGAAATAGTCCTCCCGCAGGATGGAGTAGCACACATCGTCGCAGATTTCCCCATCGAAACGCCGCAGGGCCCAGGGCACCGTGCCTTCGAGCCGGAAGCCGCATTTTTCGATGACCCGCTGGGAGCGGGTGTTGCCGGCAAAGTGGCTGACCGCGACCACGTCTACCTTGCGCCGCTCAAAGGCGTTGGCTACCATGGCCCTCAGGGCCTCGGTCATGTAGCCCCGGCCCCAGCAGTCCTGGCGGAGCTCATAGCCCAGAGACAGGCTGTTCACATGAAAGCGCCGCAGGTCGTTTTGGTACTTAATGCGGCCCACCACTTGACCGCCCTCCTTCAAGAGGATGGCATAGCACATCTCGTTGCGGCGGTCCCGGCGGAACATGGAGGCGGCCTCTTCCAGGTCCCGTGCCGCCCGGCAGCCAGCCGGAGTCATTACCTCCGGGTTGGACACCACCGCCAGGTAGGCCTCAAAATCCCCCCGCTTCCAGTGGCGCAGCAGCAGGCGCTCCGTCTCTATGCCGTCCTGGAGCCTATGTAACAGATTCATCGTATCCCTTTATCCACCTGAATTTTACGCGCTTCGGATTCTTTCCACTTGAAGTAGGAGTAAAACTGGCAGCGGATCATGCCGTTGTACAGCTTCCGGCGCTTGTCCGCCTTGCGGCCGAAGAGGGACTCAAAGTCCTCCTCCGGGGTGATGACCCCATAGCTCCAGCCCCGTTTTGGTGAAAAGACCCGCCCCATTTCCCGGTACAGGGCCCGGGCGGCTTCCTGGTCTAAAATGCGCTGGCCATAGGGCGGGTTGCACACCACGCAGCCAAAAGGGCTTTCCTCGCGGAAGTCCCGAATGTCCCGGACCGAGGCCCGCAGAACCCCATGGACTCCCGCCCGGCGGGCGTTTTCCAGGGTCAGCTCCACCGCCGCCGGGTCGAGGTCATAGCCCGTGCCGGTAAAGCCGCCCTCCCGGCGTTCCAGGTCCCGGGCGCGCTCCCGCTCTTGCCGCCAAACCGCCGGATCTCCCTGGGACCAGTCCTCTGCTGTGAAAGACCGGCCCAAGCCTGGGGCAATGTTCATGGCCAGCATGGCCCCTTCAATCAAAAGGGTGCCGGAACCGCAGAAGGGATCGTAGAGGGTTCCGTCCGGGCGCAGGCGCATCAGCTTTACCAAAGCCGCCGCCAGAGTCTCCTTAAGAGGCGCGGCGTTGGAGGCAGGCCGGTAGCCCCGCTTGTGCAGGCCGACTCCGCAGGCATCCATGGTCAAACTGACCCGGTCCTTTAAAATGCGGAAGCGGATCCGGTGCTGAGGCCCGTCCTCCGGGAACCAGCTCAACCGGTAGCGGCTTTTCAAGCGCTCCACCACTGCTTTTTTCACAATGGCCTGGCAGTCGGGCACGCTGTGCAGGGCGCTGCTCAAGCTGCTGCCCGCCACGGGGAAAGCGTCCTGTTTTCCCAGGAAATCCTCCCAGGGCAGGGCCTTCACCCCTTGAAAGAGCTCCTCAAAGCTTCGGGCCGGGAACTCTCCCAGGAAAATGCCCGCCCGTTCCGCGTACCGGCTGTTTAGGCAGGCCCGGGCCAAAATCTCCCAGCCCCCCGCAAACCGCACCCGGCCGTTTTCCGCCCGTACATCCTCACAGCCCAAGTCCCGCAGTTCTTCGCTTAAAAGGCCCTCCACGCCCAGCAGGCAGGTGGCGCAAAAGGCCGTCTTCTCCGAAGAACTCATTTCTCTTCGGGCACCAGCAGGCCATAGTCGCCGTTTTTGCGGCGGTACACCACGTTAATTTCCCCGCTCTCATCGTCCCGGAACAGGAAGAACTCATGGTCCAGCATATTCATCTGCATAATGGCCTCTTCGGGAGACATGACCTTTACAGCGAAGCGCTTGGTGCGGGCCACTTGCAGCTCCTCCTCAGGCTCGTCGTAGTACGCGTCGGCAAATTCCAGGCCCGGATCCACTTTTTTGGCCTTTTCCAGCCGGGTCTTGTTCCGGCGGATCTGCCGGCCCAGTGCGGAGATGACATGGTCCAGCGCCTCGTTCATGTCCAAGGCGGTTTCCTCCGCGCGGCAGATCATGCCCCGCTGGCGGATGGTAATCTCCACGGTCTGGCGGTTGCGCTCTACCGTAACTGTCACCACTGCCTCCGCGTCATCGTCAAAAATCCGGTCGAACTTCGCCAGCTTTCTCTCAGCCAGCTCCTTGAAATTGTTGCGAAGGTTCACCTTTCTGCCAATGATGGTAACTTTCATAGCTCTTTCCTCCTTCTAAAGGCGTTCCGCCCCGCCCGCCTCTTGCCAGGACCCGGCGGCGGAGCATCTTTTCTGTCTGGCTCTAGTATAGCACAATCTACAAAAGAATGCAATAGCCTTTGAAAAAACTATTCATAAAACGCAAGATTTTCCCGCGTCCTCTAAGGGCGGTATAGCCGCGGGCGAGAGGCGGCCCTTAAAGCTCCACCGACTGGTGGCGGGTGACATGGCAGCCCACATTTACCGCCACAGGCAGGCCCGCAATGTGGGTGGGGTAGGCCTCGATGTTCACCGCCAGGGCCGTTAAGACCCCGCCAAAGCCCTGGGGCCCCACGCCGGTCTCATTGACCGCCTGGAGCATCCGGGCCTCCAAGTCTTGGTAGAAGGGGTCCGGGTTCCGCTGGCCCACGTCCCGGCATAGAGCGGTTTTGGCCAGCTGGGCGCACAGTTCAAAGTCGCCGCCAATGCCCACCCCCAGCACCACCGGCGGGCAGGGATTGCCCCCGGCCTCCTGGACGGTCTGGGCTACAAAGGCAATGATTTCTTCCTCCGAAGCAGCGGGGGTAAACATGCGCAGCCGGCTCATGTTCTCGCTGCCAAAGCCCTTGGGGGCCACGGTGAGCTTCAGCCTGTCCCCTGGGACCAGCCGGGTGTGGAGGATGGCCGGGGTGTTGTCCCCGGTGTTGGTCCGGCGCAGGGGGTCGGCCACCACAGAGCAGCGCAGCAGGCCCTCTACATAGCCTTGGCGGACCCCGGCGTTTACCGCCTCTTCAAAATTCCCGTTGATGTGCACCTCCTGGCCCACCTGGGCGAACACCACGGCCATGCCCGTATCCTGGCAGATGGGCACGGCCATACTCCGGGCTGCGTCCAGATTCCGGGCCAGGTCCTCCATAACGGGCCGGCCGGTGGGGCTGGTTTCCCGCTGGGCCCCGGCCCGAATCAATGCTTCCAGGCTGGCCGGAAGCTCCTGGTTGGCCTCCACGCACAGCCGGGCCACTGCCAGCGTAATCGCACTGGCGCTGATTTCTCGCATAAAAATTGCCCTCCTTAGCAAAAAAGGGCCCCCGCGGGGGCCCCTGGTTTTTGATATTTAGAATGGCGTGGGGCCGCGTACGGTACAGGGAGAAAGCAAGCCGCGCCACCCCAAACCGCCGCCGCGCGTCTCCATGCGGGGGACAGCGGGAAAGGGGCGAAGCCCACTCCGCCCCAGGCGCCGCTTTCGCCAGATGGTCTGGCAGGCCCCTTTTCTATGGCCGCTTACTGCTTCTGGCCCCGGCGGGAGTAGCCCCGGCGGGACTCGTTGCCGCGCTTTAGGTCGGACATCTTTTCGTCGCTGGTCTGCTTAAAGCGGGAGATCATGTCCTCCAGGCTTCCGCTGTCGTTGCGGCGGCCCTGCCACTCAAAGTCCCCAGGACGGCCCGGCCCTGGCTGGGGCTCCGGCCGGGGAGCCCGAGGGGGACGGGGCCCCGGTTTGCGGCCTCCCGGACCTGGGCGGCGGGGCTTGTGCTGCTGTTCCTCGGGGGGGAGGGCTTTCTTCATAGAAAGACTGATCTTCCCCTCTTCGCTGATGTTGAGCACCTTCACCTTCACGGTCTGCCCCTCTGAGACAAAATCCCGTATTTCGTTGACAAAGGTGGGCGCAATCTCCGAGATGTGCACCATCCCGGTCTGGCCCTCCTCAAAGCTGACGAACGCGCCGAATTTGGTAATGCCGGTCACCTTGCCCTCATAGATCTCTCCAACCTCAAGCCGCATGATTAAGCGCTATCCTCCTCAGATTTCTCTTCTAGTCCTGCCTATTCCCCGCCGCCCACATCAACGTACACCCGCTCGTTGGGCCGGGCGTAGCCCAGGGACCGGGCCCGCCGCTCGGCATACTCCCGCACGCCTTCGTCGTTGTCCAAAGAGGCCTGCAAGTCTTCGTTTTTGGCGGTCTGTTCTTCCAGCTGAGCCTGCAGCTGGGCCAGTTCTTCCTGTTTTCCGGCAATCTGGATCTGCCGCTCGATCAAAGACACCAGCACCACCGCCGCCAGGCAGAACACCGCCGCCTTTAAGAGGACGCTGCCTTTTGTTTTTGGCCGTTTGGCTTTCTGCATAGCGCCCTCCCCCTTTCCGGTGGTTTTGATGTGCTGTTCCCATTATATCTTAGTTTACGTAAGATTTTCAAGTGGTTTTTTGGGTTTTTTCCGTTTCCGCCCGGTTTTTTTTCGTTTGGCGGGTTTTCGCGGCTGTTTGGGAAAGGATTTTGCCCATTTTCCCCTTAAAAAGCTCCAGGGCCGTCCCAGGGCCCGCCGGAGCCTTCCCGCCGCCCGCCGGAGCAGCCGGGCGGTTCCCTCTATGAAAGGGTCCAGAGCGGCTACGGCCCCCCACGCCCCCAGCAGCTGCAGCGCGGCCTGAAACAGCCTCAGCCGCCCCTGGTCCAGAACCAAAGCGCAGAGGAAGGCGGTCAATCCGCAGGTCAGGCAGAAGGCCAGATCCAGCAGGGCAGTGGCCAGCCGGCCCAGGCCCAGCATAACCCGCAGCAGCTTGCAGGCGAGGAACAACAGGCCCAGCAGCGCCCCGCTGAACAGGCACAGGCTGGCCTGCGGCCAACTTCCCCCAGTCATTTGAACAGCCGCCCGAAAAAGGACAGCGCCGGGGCGCTCTCCGTGTAAGAGACCGCCCCCACTTTGCCCCGCACCAGCATGTCGCCGGTGTCGGCGCTGAGATTTTCGATGTGCAGGGCCTCTCCTTTTATGTTCAGCTGCCCCAGGTCCGTCTGGGCGGTAATCAGCTCGTCGCTGAAAAAGTCCACCCGCTTGACGCCTGTGGCAGTCAGCAGCTCCCGGTTGTCAATGTGGATGCTGTGTCGTTTCACGGCCTGTTCCGCCATGGGCTCATCCCCTTCCATTGGGGAATGTATATGCGCGAAACGCCCGGGCTATGCCCCTCAGTCCTCCAAAACCCGGTACAGGTCTCCGGCCTCTTCCTTTTTGGCGTATTCCGCCACCGAGACCACCTGGGCCCGGAGCACCCGCTCGCCCAGGTGGAGCTCCAGCACATCGCCCACCTTTACGCCGTAGGAGGCCCGGGCCGGGTTGCCGTTGACCAGCACCCGCCCCGCGTCGCAGGCCTCGTTGGCTACTGTGCGGCGCTTAATCAGGCGGGAGATTTTTAAATATTTGTCCAGCCGCAATGGTTTCACCTCGTTTCTAAACGCAGAATAAGCGGGACGGTTTTTCTTTGAATAGCAGCCTTTGCCAGGGCTTTTCCCGCGGGGGTAATAGCAAAAAGCGGGCCGGATCACCGGTCCGCTCGAGAGCCGACTGTCTTTATTTCTTACCGTTTACCGCGTCTTTCAAGCCCTGGCCAGCCTTGAAAGCCGGGGCCTTGGAGGCCGCGATCTCCATGCTCTCGCCAGTGCGGGGATCCCGGCCAAAGCGGGCGGCGCGCTCCCGCACCTCAAAGGTGCCAAAGCCTACCAGCTGGACCTTGTCCCCCTGGATCATGGCGTCGGTAATGGTGTCGGTCACCGCTTTCACCGCCGCCTCCGCGTCCTTTTTGGTAAGGCCGGTCTTCTCGGCGACTTCGGCGATCAGTTCGGATTTGTTCATGAATATAGTACCTCCCTCATTTTGCCTGCGGCCCGGTTTCCCGCCCGCAAACCGTCGGTTCGTTTCATAACAGTAGCAATCATATCACATCCAACCCCGTTTTTCAAGGGTTTTCGCAATTTTTTGTCCCTTTGGCAGCATCAGCAGATCTTTCTTCTCCAGCGCCCGAAAAGCCAGCAGGCCCACCCCATAAACCGCCGCGCCGCCGCACACCGCCGCGCCTGCGGCCAGCCATCCGGGGGCGCCCAAGGCAGCCAGCCCCCGGTGGAGCGTCCAGGCGCCTGCCCCGCAAAGGGCCGCGCAGCCCAGGGGCTTGTAAAAGAGCCTCCCGGCGCGCAGCCGCACCCCGGTGGTCCGGCCCAGGCACCAAAGCTGAGAGACCACCAGGAAGAGATAGCACAGCAGCGTGCCGGCGCCCGCCCCCTGGATGTTCACCTCCGGTATGCCGCAGAGGAACCAATTTACGCCGATTTTGATGGCCATGGCCGCGGCCAGCAGCTTCACGGGCAGGTCCGCCCGGCCCACCGCCTGCAGCATGCTGGCAACCGGAGTGCTCAGCGCCGCCAGCAGAGAGGCGGGACCCAGGGGCAGCAGCGCCCCCGCCACAATGGGCGTGGCTCCGCCCGCGCCGTAAAGCAGCTCCGCAATGGGCCCCGCCAGCGCCGTAAGCCCCAGCCCCGCCGGAAAGCACACCAGGGCCGTAATGCCCAGCACCGAGCCCATGCGCTCCTTGAGCTGGGGCCGGTCCCCCCGGGCCCAGGCCTCGGTTACCGCCGGGAGGGCGCTCATACCGATGGCCTGGGTCAGGGCGGGCACCAGCAGGTACAGGGTCATGGCCAGGGTGTAGCATCCATATAAAAAGGTGGGCACCGACTCGGGGTTGTGCAGGTAGACCTCTGGAATCATGCCCGGATACGCCCCCAGCAGCCGCTCCGGGGCAGCGGTCATGCTGTCGCCCAAGCGCCTTTGGAGGAAGGTGGCGTCGATGAGCCCAGCCGCGTTCATGGCCACCGAGCCCGCCGCCACGGGCCCGGCAATTTTCAACAGGCTTTTGAGGATTTCCCCCCATTTCCGGGCGGGCGGGGCCTGCCTGCGGACCCGCAGGCCCACGCCGTCCCCCTTCAGCCTCCAGCGCAGGCTCAGGAACAGGGCCGCCCCGCAGGACCCCGCCGTTACCCCCAGCACCGCCCCCGCCGCTGCAAAGGCCATAATGAGAAACTCCGCCCGGTCCGCCCCGCCGGCCTGGATGCCGAACACCGTGCCGGCCCCGGCGTACTCCACCCGGCCCCAGCGCACCGCCGAAGCGGCCAGAGTCAGCCCCAAAACCAGCTTGATCACCGCCTCTACCACCTCGGAGGCGGCGGTGGGGCCCATGTTCCGCAGGCCCTCGTAATAGCCCCGGTACACGGCCCCCCAGCAGGCAAACAGAATGGCGGGGGTCAGGGCCAGCATAGGCAGAATGGCGTCGGCGCTGCCCACCACGCTCCGGCAGTAGAGCGGGGCGAAGGCCGTAAGCAGCACAGCCCCCGCCGCTCCAAAGGCCAAAAACACCGGCCCCGCCACGGACTTCACCGCTCGCACGTCGTTCCAGCGCCCCAGGGAGGCGTTTTCGCTGACCAGCCGGGACACTGCCACGGGAAAGCCCGCTGTGGCCAGGCTGAAAATGGGCCCATAGAAATTATAGGCCACATTAAAGAGCCCCATACCGTATTCGCCGATGAAATGCTGCAAAGGAATTTTAAACAGCGCGCCAATCACTTTGACCACAGCCATGCCGGCGGTCAAGATCACCGCGCCGTAAAGAAAGCTCTGTTTTTTCTGGTTCAACCAATCATCTCCTATATATTTGCAAAAACTGTGGCGGATTTTGGGAGCTCGGTTTGGGGCCGGCCCCCGCGGCATTGCCAGCGGGGGCTCCCCGCTGTTATAGATATATATTCATGGGAGAAGTGGCAATTGCTTTTTCTTTCGAAATGCTGTATAATCCATTCTGTTAGAGCAATTACGCGCAGTTGGCACTGCGGAAAGGATTGATCATATGGACGCGGAAAAAATCCAAGCCCTCCGGCGGATGGCGGCAAACATTCGCTTGGGCGTTCTCGAGGGCGTGTACAACGCCAAGTCCGGCCACCCGGGAGGCTCCCTCTCCTCAGCGGATCTCTTCGCCTATCTTTACTTTCACGAGCTGCATGTGGACCCCCAAAACCCCAAATGCCCCAGCCGGGACCGGTTCGTGCTCTCTAAGGGCCACTGCGCCCCAGGCCTTTACGCCGCCCTGGCCCACAAGGGCTATTTCTCTCCCGACGAGCTGAAAAAGCTGCGGCACATTGGGGCCATGCTCCAAGGCCATCCGGACATGAAGGGCACTCCCGGCGTGGATATGAGCACCGGCTCCCTGGGGCAGGGCATTTCCGCCGCTGTGGGCATGGCCCTTGCTGGAAAAATGGACGGTCAAGACTATCGGGTCTACTGCCTGTTGGGCGATGGAGAGATTCAAGAGGGCCAGGTATGGGAGGCCTGCATGTTTGCCGCCCACCGGAACCTGGACAACCTCTGCCTGGTTTTGGACTACAACGGCCTGCAAATCGACGGAGACGTGGCCCAGGTTGCGGGCATTGAGCCCTTGGGCGGCAAGTTCCAGTCCTTTGGCTTTGAGGTAGCTCAAGCGGACGGCCATGACTTTGAGAGCCTGGAGCAGGCCTTTGCCGCCGCCCGGAACTGCAAGGGGAAGCCCTTTGCCATCATCGCCAAAACCGTAAAGGGCAAGGGCGTCAGCTTTATGGAGAACCAGGCGGGCTGGCACGGCAAGGCTCCCAACGAGGAACAGTACCACAAAGCCATGGACGAGCTGAACGCCGCCCTGGCCCAGCTGGCCTAAGGGGAGGACCGGATGAAACTGCGGTGCATTAACATCGTCTCGCAAACGCCGGAAGATTTGATAAAATTTTACGAAAAAGTTTTCGATGCTTCCGCCAACCAGCTGGTTCCTGGCCGGTGGGAGCTGCCCGCGGGCGGGGTTACGCTGGTGTTTACCCCCACCTGCGAAAAGGTGACGGTTCCCACGGACAGCTGCGGTTTAGAGTTTGAGGTGGAGGATGTGGACCGGGAATATGCCCGGCTGCAAGCGGCGGGGGTTCCGGTAGGCGAGCCGCCGGTCACTTACCCCTGGCAGTGGCGCGCCTTTGGCGTAAAAGACCCCGAGGGGAACAATCTGGACTTCGTACAGTTTGCCGGCTAGC
>Ga0137309_101044_pt1 | contig 19726 bp, 18 predicted proteins | sample NAcewiD2O_June_FD_97179 | JGI IMG/M metagenome (GOLD analysis project Ga0137309, IMG submission 97179) | Mouse cecal microbial communities from Vienna, Austria - N-Acetylneuraminic amended D2O_June | ecosystem: Host-associated > Mammals > Digestive system > Large intestine > Cecum | place... | reverse complement strand
TCATTCTGCAAATACAACTTTTTATATTTTGCCAATATATCCCCTCCCTCGCTGACGGGCGTATCCTTATGAAGCGTCCTCGCTGCTGCTGGAAGTCACGGCGGGCTGCACACACCATAAGTGCAAATTCTGTACCCTCTACAATGACCTGCCGTTCAAATTCAGAATGTCGCCCATGGAGGACATCGAGTGCGACTTGCAGGAGGCGCAGCTTTGGCGTACAGATCCCATCGCCAAGCTGACCGCTCGTCTACAGGGCATTCCAGAACAAAAGGGGTTCCAGCGGGCCTTCCTCACCGGGGCAAATCCCTTTGTGCTTAAAGCCAAGCGCCTGCTGGCTATCGCTGAACTTGTCCGCAAATATGTGCCCACGGTGCAGACCATAGGCTGTTTTGCGCGGGTGACGGACATCACGTTAAAGTCCGACAGTGACCTTACCGCGCTGGCCCAAGGCGAGTATGACAGCCTGACCATCGGTATTGAAACCGGTGACGACGAGGCCCTGCGCTTTATGAACAAGGGTTACGCCGCTGCTGATATTGTGGAGCAGTGTACCCGGTTGGACAGGGCGGGTATCCGTTACAATTTCTTCTATCTGGTGAGCATTTCTGGTGCGGGCCGGGGTGAGATAGGCGCGAAGGCTACCGCCGCTGTCTGTAATCAGCTGCACCCTCAGTTAATTGGAGCAAATATGCTGACAATTTACCCGGATTCCGAGCTATATCAAGAAATCCAGCAGGGCAACTGGCAGGAGGAAAGCGAAGTGGAGAAGTACCGGGAAATCCGCACTTTGATCGAAAGCCTTGATATTCCCACGCAGTTTGCCGCGCTGGGAGTCTCTAATGCGTTCCAGCTTCACGGCTTCTTGCCGGAGGATAGGGGCGCGCTGATTACGGCAATCAAAAAAATCATTGACACGGTGGGCGAGGAAAAATTGCGGGATTACCGCAGGAACCTCCGTCATCTGTAAGGGGGAATTTATATGCATTTCACTGGAAGAACATGGCGTCCGCCGTATGAATCGCAGTCTGTTATTTTGCAGGCGACTTCCGGCTGCACCCACAACAAATGTACCTTTTGCAGCCTCTACAAAGACGAGAAATTCCGAATGTCCCCCATGGATGAATTTGAGGAGGATTTAGCGGAAATCAAGAGCTATCAGCCCAATGCCCGGCGGGTGTTTCTTACTGGCGCGAACCCTTTTGCCATGAGTTACGATAACCTTAAACTGCGCGCCTTGACCGTCCGGGAATATCTCATCAAATGCCAGTCCATTGCCATGTTTGCCAGTATTCGGGACATTCGGGACAAAGAGGTTTGGCAGCTAAAGAAGCTCCGGGCCATGGGTATCAACGGGCTGAGTATTGGCACAGAAAGCGGTGACGATGAAACGCTCCGGCTGGCAAACAAGGGCTATACGTCCGCTGAAATTTTAGAGCAATGCCACAAGCTGGATGAGGCTGGTATCGAATACTACTTTGTCTATATGACCGGACTGGCAGGGAAAGGAAATGGGCAGCGCAATGCTATCAATTCCGCAAAAGTGTTCAGTCAGCTTAATCCATCCTCTTTATTGCCCCAAATGCAAGCAGGAAATTCTTATACAAGCTAAAGATTCGAAGATAGTAGTCATCAAAGAGCCAGACGCATAAGACGCAGAGCCGATGAGTTTGTGAGTAATCACAAGTCGTCGGCTCTTTTGCTTCTTAGGGTTCTTGCCTGGGTGCGGTGTCAATCAAAGATTGGATAGTCGCTTTGGCTACCTTAATCGCACGCTCGTCGCAGGTCGCCAGCTTGCGGATCAAGGCGTCCACCTCGGAATCCTGCGTAGATTTCTCCGGGTAGAAAAGCAAGTCCGGTGATATAGCCAACTCCCGGATCAGCTTGTAAAGTATGGCATATCCCGGCGTTTTGCCGTTGTTCTCAAGCCGGTATATGTACCTCTCAGTGACGCCAATCCGTTCTGCTAGGGCTTCTACCGTAAGCCCAGCCTCCTGACGAGCAGTTTTCAGTACCGCTCCAAATATTTCAGCTTCATTCTGCACTGTAAGTTCACCTCCTATTACCATTATAGGGGTTCAGGTGAGTTTGATAATGGCATATAGGTTCAAATAATTCTGAACTAGTTGTTCTCTGCTTTCCGAAGTGAATAGCCGTATTGACCCTACCAAATAAAAAAACTTGGTTTTGGCGGGGCAAAATGCTATGCAGAGCCCTCCAAACCCAGGTTTCCGGGATTGGAGGGCTTTCTATGCGCTGGTATGGAGGTGGCCAGCCAAAAAAATCTATCGTCCTGCCCAGGGGCTTTTGCTCCTCGATTCTGAACTGACAGTCCATATAATTTATGAAGTAAATGCACTTGTACAGCAGCCCACGCCGCTATGCAGGTGCATTTTTGTGTCTACTAGCCTACTTCGCTGCCGTGGCCCGCCCCGGTCAATCTGAACTTTCAAAATTTCAGATTGATTGGAGGAACAAGTTTTGGATAATAACTATCCGAAAAAGAGCGACCCGCGCCCAAAACGGCGGCGCAGCAAAGACAACCCATATGAGATTTACTCGGTCGGTGCTCAGACTGACCGGCCCCGTTATTATATAGCCTTTAAGGACAGCACCGGCGTCCGTCAGGAGCTAGAAATTGACAAGGCTCTATTTGATACGCTGGACAGGTTTGAGCTGGACGACCTCTCCTTTCTCAACGAGGTGGACAACCACTATGAGCGCTCTGAGCTGACAGAGGCTTCTCTAAACGCTCGGGCATTTGAGCTGCCGGAAACGGTTGAAGAAACTGCCATGCAGCACGATGAGAGCGAAAGGCTACATAGGGCGATTGCCATGCTTCCGGCGAAGCAACGGAAACGCTTGACTCTTTATTACTTTGGTGAACTGACATACGCACAGATTGCAGAGATGGAGGGGTGTACAATCATGCCGGTCAAACGCTCGATTGACGCGGCAATCGAAAATCTCAAAAAATTTTTGAGTTGAGGGGCTAAATTGGCACTCTAAGTTAGGAAACAGGTGGAGATACCGAAAATCTCCACCTGTTTCTGTTTTTGAAGCGGGTTTGACCCTTGACAACCGAATACCCATCCGTCAAATACTTTCCCATTACCTTTGTGACGAGCAAAAGCCACCATAGCGGCTGCGCCATGATCTGCCGGTGAAAAGCAACGAAAGGACACCATTTTACTGACTTCTGTTGTTTCACCGCCAGGGAGCGAACCCAGCCAAACTATAACCACCGGGCGGCTCCCGGTGGGGCGATGACCTGTAATGGGGACAATGATACTCCCGTCCAGCCACAGCCCGAGCGTGATAGCGATTTTCGGTCGTGAAACCGTCGCAGGCAATGGGGGCGGTCGCGAGAGAACCTCGCGGGGGTGAGATTCCCGTGGCGCTGGTACGCTGCCAGCCGTTTGATGGATTTTTGAATAGAAATTCTGCCAAGCAGTAGGACTTCTGCTGCTTGGCTTTACATAGGCGGTTTGTGCTGCCTATAATCGTAAAGGAGGTCATTTTTCATGAAAAAAACATACTCGCGTGGTGATATGTACTACGCCAATCTTGGCAAAGGTGTCGGCTCTGAACAGGAAGGTTACCGCCCGGTGGTGATTATCCAGAACAACGTGGGCAACCGGTTCAGCCCTACGGTCATTATCGCTGCCATTACCAGCAAAGTGGGAGTGAAGCCCCGCTTGCCTACTCACTACTTTATTGACGGGGAGGACGGTCTGGAGCTGCCTTCTGTTATTTTGATGGAACAGCTTCGCACCATCGACAAGCACAGGCTGGGAAAGTACATCGGTCACTTAAAGCCGCAGCACATCGATGGCATGAACCGTGCCCTGGCTGTCAGTATCAATCTTCGCTGTCCTCGTACTATTGGACAACCGGCAACTCATATAGTGGAAGCGAGGGAGGTGTCCGCTGCTGAAACATAGAGAGTTTGTATATGCCGGCGCACAAGTTCCGGATCTGACAGTGCAGGAACACGCTGCGTTTCTGCTGAATGTCCAAAAGGCCGTGCTTCTTTCCTTGGAGCGGCGAGGACTGCTGACTTTATCCCAGCGGCAGCGCTGCATAGTTGAACTTGAAAAGAGGAATATAAAAAATCAAAAGATACAGCGCCGAGCATAGCTTGGCGTTTTTACATAGCGGAATTTTCAAAATTCGCACCTTTGACGCTGCCCGGCTTCCTATCTAAAATAGAAAATACAGCGCCTTATGCCGCTGGGAAAGGAGTATACTCATGAACCGATACGAACTCATGAACCAGGAGTACAAACTGGTGGACAAGAAAAAGCGCGTAGCCGCTTACTGCCGCGTCTCCACGGACAACGAGGATCAGGCAAACTCATTTGAGAGCCAGCAGCGATATTTTCGCCAGTATATCGAGCGGAATCCTGACTGGGAACTTTATGAGGTTTTCGCGGACGAGGGTATCTCAGGCACGAACACCAAGAAGCGCAAAGAGTTTAACCGCATGATCGCCTGCGCCAAAAACGGCGATTTCGACCTGATCATCACCAAGGAAATCTCCCGCTTCGCCCGTAACACGCTGGACAGCATATTCTACACCCGCGACCTCAAAAAGCACGGTGTCGGCGTTATCTTTCTGAATGACAACATTAACACCCTGGACGGCGACGCGGAGTTACGCCTTGCCATTATGTCCTCCATCGCACAGGAGGAAAGCCGCAAGACCTCCGAGCGTGTGAAATGGGGACAGAAGCGCCAGATGGAGCAGGGCGTTGTGTTCGGGCGCAGTATGCTGGGCTACGATGTGAAGGACGGCAAAATGACCGTCAACGAGGAAGGCGCTAAGGTCGTGCGGCTTATCTTCCACAAGTTCGTCAACGAGGGCAAGGGCACCCATGTGATTGCCCGTGAGCTTCGGGAGGAAGGCGTCCGGCCCATGCGGGTGAAGGAGTGGCAGAACACCGTCATACTCCGGCTGCTGCGCAACGAAAAATACTGCGGCGACTTAGTACAGAAGAAAACCTTTACGCCAGACTTCCTATCCCACGAAAAGAAGTACAACCGAGGACAAGAGGAATTTGTCATTATCAAAGACCACCACGAGCCGATTATCTCCCGTGAGCTGTTCGACGAGGCCAACCGCATTTTAGACGAGCGCTCGCTCTCCCAGGAGGGCAAGGCCAAGCATAGCAACCGCTACCCCTTCTCCGGGAAAATCAAGTGCGGGTGCTGCGGAGCCAGCTATGTGGCCCGGTACAAGACCCGCAAGGACGGGAGCCGTTACAAAGCATGGCGCTGCTATGAGGCCGCCACCCACGGCAGTCCCCATGTTGACAAGGCCGGGAACCAGGTGGGCTGCTCCGGGCCGAGTATCCGCAACGAGGACGCAGTCCATATTATGTGCCTTGTCACCAGGGAGCTGAAGTTGAACCGGCAGAAAATCACGGATAATCTGCTCTCCGTTATCAAGTCCATCATTGCCATGGACACTACCGGCGCGGACGTGGAAAAGCTGGAAACGCAGATAAAAGCCATCGAGGATAGGCGCGCTAAACTTATCGACCTCTATATGTCCGGCGATGTGACGAAAGAGGAATTTACCGCCGCGCGGACAAAATGTGACAGTGAGATTGCCGAACTGCAATCGGTAATTGACAGCATTAATAAACAGCAGGAAATGGTACGCCAGCAGCAAGAACTGATTGCAGAAATCACGAAAGCTATCCAAGAAATTATAAACGGCGTGGAATGTGAGGAAGAGTTTTATACACATATCTTGGATAAAATGGTGGTGCATGACCGGGATAACATAGACGTTTATCTGAATCTGCTCCCCCTAAAGTGGAGCTTCACGGTTGCGACAGCCGCAAAAAAAGCATTTGCCCCTGAAAATGCACCGCCAGCAAAAACGCCGCATTTCAGGGGCTTCACTACCTATATCCGTCAGTATAGCCCGCAGCTCTGGATAAGGCATGGAATACCGCTGGCTGAGATACCGCAGGGAAGCGCCTATTTCACCATGAGGCCCGCCATACTGGCTGATAATGATCTTTGCAAGCTTCGGGTTGGGGTTGTGGATGTGTACCGGGTACTGCAAACGTTTTTCATACACAAACATTTAATTTGCCTCCTTTTCCCAGGGCCAGGGGTCGCTAATCCAGGCCCAGCGGCTTGTATTCCGGGGGGTTTCTCCAATAGGCCCATACTTTTCCTCAAACTCCTTGGTAAGCTGGGCTAGCTGCCGGCGGTATTCCTCCAGCTTCCGGGCTGCGTCGCAGTTATTGGGATGGGTGTCTAAAAACAGGTGAAGCTCCCAGGAGGCGAACTTAATGGCGCCAATGCGCCTGCGCAGGGCTTGCTCATCACTCATCTCGGCTCCCCCCTTCCGCCGGTAAAGGGCTTATCAAGCACCGGAAACAGGGTGCCCGCGTCCAAGGCACGCTCCGCGCTGTGCAGGTTCGCCTGCCACTGCTGGTATGGCACATATGCCATGGCCGGCACCGGATCCTCAGGCAGGGGCTTGGGGTCATTATACAGGCCGCAGGACTGGCCCGCTATCATTTCTTCTGCCAAAATGATCGCTCCTCTCCAAATGGTCTTTGCAATAGGGTCTGGGGTGTCTGTCTTGTCCCCTGATACAGGGTATGCACCGCTGCGAAAAAAGGTGAAAAGCAGGAATTTTTCTCCCATTATGCATTTTTCTTGATTCCAGGCTCTCTGTGTGCTATAATGTCCCAAGGACACAGAGAAGGACTGGCCACATCTGGTTATAGAAAAGAGGCGTGACCCCTTTTGAGCTTGGCGGCACAGGTGTGTCCGCGCTGCTCTGCCTGAAAATGAGCTTTACCCGATTTTCAAGCGCGTTTACTATCTGCCAGCGGCAGGGCAGGGGCAAAGTTCCCTGGGGCCATGCTGCTGGCAGCCCCAGTAGGATTCCAGAAAAGATAAAAATGAAAGCGTACCGTATCGGCGGCAAAAATGCAGGACATATGCACCTGTCCTGCAAAACGCTTCAGCGCGGTATATAAAAGAGGTGTACAGGACATCATGTATCAAATTGTGAAGAAGCGTGTTTTAAATCCCACTGTGACGCTGATGGAAATAGAAGCGCCGCTGGTGGCAAAAAAAGCCCAGCCAGGACAGTTTATCATCCTGCGGGTGGACGAGGACGGAGAGCGCATCCCCCTGACCATCGCGGACTTTAACCGGGAGCAGGGCACTGTCACCATCATTTTCCAGATTGTGGGCGCTACAACGGAAAAGCTGAACCACCTGCATGAAGGCGGGTTTTTGCAGGATTTTGTCGGGCCTCTGGGCAAGCCCACCCACACCGAAGACCTGAAAAAAGTGGCTGTGGTGGGCGGCGGCGTAGGCTGCGCCATTGCTTACCCTGTGGCAAAAAAACTGCATGAGCAGGGCTGTGAAGTCCATTCCATTGTGGGCTTCCGCAGCAAAGACCTGGTGATTTTAAAAGAGGAATTCAAATCTGTCAGCCACATGTATGCCCTGATGACAGACGACGGCTCTGCCGGAGAAAAAGGGCTTGTAACAGACGCTTTGCGCCGCCTCATTGAAAGCGGCGAGCAGTATGACCAGGTGATTGCCATTGGGCCGCTGATTATGATGAAGTTTGTCACAAAGCTGACAAAGGCATTTGACATCCCCACTGTGGTCAGCATGAATCCCATTATGATTGACGGCACCGGCATGTGCGGCGGCTGCCGCCTGACTGTGGGCGGGGAGACGAAATTCGCCTGTGTGGACGGCCCGGATTTTGACGGCTTCCTGGTGGATTTTGACGAGGCCATGGCCCGCGGTGCCATGTACCGGGGCTTCGAGCGCCAGGCCCATGAGGAGGCCTGCAATTTGTTCAGAGGGAGAAAAGCATAGAATAAGTGTTTATGCTTTTTAGAAAGGATGAAATGAAGTATGCCGAATATGTCGCTTAAAAAAAATGAAATGCCTTCCCAGGTCCCAGACCTGCGCAGCAAAAACTTCCTGGAGGTGGCCCTGGGTTACACAGAAGAGCAGGCTTTGGACGAAGCCCAGCGGTGCCTGCACTGTAAAAACAAGCCCTGTGTTTCCGGCTGCCCTGTACAGGTGCGCATTCCGGAATTCATTGAAAAAGCGGCCGCCGGAGACTTTGAAGGGGCCTATCAGGTCATTGCCCAGTCCAGCTCCCTGCCTGCTGTATGCGGGCGGGTATGCCCCCAGGAGAGCCAGTGCGAAAAGCACTGCGTCCGGGGTGTGAAAGGCGAACCTGTGGGCATTGGGCGCCTGGAGCGCTTTGTGGCGGACTGGCACAACCAGCACGCTCAGGAGGCCCCCAAAAAGCCTGCTTCCAATGGGCACAAGGTGGCTGTGGTAGGCTCTGGCCCGGCTGGGCTTACCTGCGCGGGGGACTTGGCCCGGCTGGGGTATGCAGTCACCGTGTTTGAGGCCCTGCACACTGCCGGCGGCGTGCTGGTATATGGTATCCCGGAGTTCCGCCTGCCCAAGGCTATTGTGCAGAAGGAAATTGACGGCCTGAAGGCCATGGGCGTGAAAATTGAAACTAACATGGTCATTGGCCGGGTGCTCTCTATTGACGAATTGCTGGAGCAGGGCTTTGAGGCGGTGTTTATTGGCAGCGGCGCAGGCCTGCCCCGGTTTATGAACATACCTGGGGAAAACCTGAAGGGCGTATACTCAGCCAACGAGTTTTTAACCCGCGTAAACCTGATGAAAGCCTACAAAACCGGCAGCGGCACCCCTATCCACCGCGCCAGAAAGGTGGCTGTGGTGGGCGGCGGAAACGTGGCTATGGACGCTGCCAGGTGCGCCAAGCGTCTGGGGGCAGAGGAAGTGTATATTGTCTACAGGCGTTCGGAGAAAGAGCTGCCTGCCAGGGCGGAGGAAGTGGAGCACGCCAAAGAGGAGGGCATCATCTTTAAGCTTTTAAACAACCCCACCAGGATTTTGGGAGACGAAAGCGGCAGCGTCCAGGGCATAGAGTGCCTGGAAATGGCCCTGGGAGAGCCAGACGCTTCCGGGCGGAGGCGGCCTGTGGAGAAGGCTGGCAGCCAGTTCACGCTGGATGTGGACTGTGTGATTATGGCCATCGGCACCAGCCCCAACCCGCTGATAAAGTCCACCACAGAAGGCCTGGAGACACAGAAGTGGGGCGGCATTATTGTGGAGGAAGAAACAGGCCTTACCAGCCGGGAGAATGTCTATGCCGGGGGCGACGCAGTGACAGGCGCCGCTACCGTTATCCTGGCCATGGGCGCGGGCAAGACGGCGGCGAAAGCCATCCATGAATCCCTTTCAAAGAAATAATTCCACACAAAAACAGGCATCCCCAGGATGCCTGTTTTTTCCTATATCATGCCTCCAGCACAAAGCGACGGACAGCCTCTGCCACCCCGTCCTCGTCATGGGGAACCGTGGTATACCCGGCGGCGGCCATGGCCTCCTGAGAGCCGTCTCCCATGGCCACAGACACCCCGGCAGCTTTCAGCATGGTAACATCGTTGCCGTTATCCCCCAGGGCCAGCACGTTTTCCCGGGAAAGCCCCAGCATCCCCGCAACCGCCAGCACAGCGCTGCCCTTGTCCGCGTCTCCGGCATTGATCTCCAGATTGTCCGGAATGGAGGATGTAACCCGCAGGCCGCCCAAATCCTCCAGCCGCCGCCAGATTTCATCCCGGGCCTCCCGGGTCAAAAAGGGCAGGTTAATTTTCTCCGGCTGGATGCCTTCTTCCACCAAAGCGTCAAAGCTTTCTACCAGCCGGTAGCGCTTGGCGTCCACAAAATGCCATTTGCTGGGAGGAAAACCAAAATATGTCCGGGCCATCTCCGGATAGCCCTGCCGGGTGATAGCGCTGCCGTTTTCATAATATTCTATGTAAAAATCATATTCACGCAAAATTCCCTGCACCTGCCGGGCCTTTTCCGCTGAAATGCACCGCCTGTAAACGGCCTCCCCTGTGTGCAGGTCATACACAGCCGCGCCATTTGCCGTTACTGCATACCGCACCCCAGGCAGGGCCGTCACCGCCTCCGGGAGAAAGTCCCGCATACGCCCGGAGGCCGGCAGCAGATGCACGCCCCTCTCCCCTGCCGCCTGGAGCGCCGCCCGGTTCCCCTCTGACAGATATTTGTGATCCAAAATGGCAGTGCCGTCTAAATCAAACGCAATTAACCGGATATCCATAGTTCCCTCCCGCTTCCTTTTCCCTGTTTGCGGTTATTATACCATAAGCGCGAAGCGCGTTGGTATATGCCCATCGCCCGTCTGACCGGAGGGAAGAACCGGGCGGGGCAATTTAAATCAAGTATAATAACCGCTTTGCGGTTATTATACCATAAATCCCCTGAAAAAGACAATGAAAACCATTTCCCCCTGGGCCAAGGAAAATCCCCCTTCCCTTTCAAACAGCTTTTTGACCCCTCCATGCCTTTTTATTTTACATAACTTTTTTCGCGCCCACCGCCCCTCTCCCGCCTCCATAAGGCAGGAACAAGATTTTTGCGGGAGGATATGACAAAAACAGGCTTCCTCAAAGTGACAAAACTTTTTCCCCCTTCCAGGTATAATTTTCCTGTAACTCACATATAGGAGCTGCAAATTTACCATATAACAGGCGGTGTTTTCATTGGAAGGTTCAAAATTGCAACAGCTATGGCAGCGGGTGGAGGAGCTGGCCCGCTCGGTCTATGCCCGCAAGGCTGTGGTGCAGGGGGCGGGATTTTTTGCGGGGCTGCTGTGCAGCCGGGGGCTGGTTTTCGGAAAATATGCGCCCTTTGGCGTGGCGGCAGTGGCGGCCATGCCCCAGGAGGGCCTGTGGGCCAGCGCCCTTGGCTCCTTTTTAGGCTACCTGCTGCCCTCCCCAGCCTATGTGCCGGTGCGGTACTGCGCGGCGCTGCTGGCTGTGGCGGCTATCCGCTGGTCTTTGTCCGAGCTGAAAACCGTGAACACCCATCCCCTTTTTGCCCCGGCAGTGGCTTTCCTGCCCCTACTGCTCACCGGCATGACCATGGTGTTCCTCCACGGCTCGGTTACATACTCTGCCGCCCTATATGTGGCAGAGTCCTTTCTGGGCTGCGGCAGCGCCTATTTCCTCCGGCGCTGCGCAAACCTCCTGCTGGGCCTTTCCAGCGATGGCGCGGGCCAGGGGGACGCCCTGCGCAGCGGCCCCCTGGAGCCTGGGGACATTGCCGCCCTCACAGTTGCCGCCGGGGTGCTGGCCCTGTCCTGCTCCGGCGTGACAGTGTCCGGGGTTTCCCTGGGCCGCATTTCCATGATTCTCCTGGTGCTCACCTGCGCCCGGTCTGGCGGGGTAAGCGGCGGCGCTGTTTCCGGGGTGACGGCAGGGGCTTTGCAGGGCCTTTCCACAGCAGGGCTTTCCTACCTCTCCGGGGCCTACGGCCTGGGAGGGTTGATGGCAGGGGTATTCGCCCCCATGGGCAAAACAGCGACAGCCGCGGCCTTCATTCTCTCTCACGGGGTGGCGTCCCTGCAGGTGGGGTTTGGCGACTCCCAGCTTCTCACAGGGGCCATTGAGACGGCGGCCGCCACGGTGCTGTACATGTGCATTCCCAAAAGCCGGCGGCTGGGAGAGCTTTTCGGCTTGCGGCAGGACTCTTTAAGCGGCGGGGCTTTGCGGGCCAACATCGTCATGCGCCTGCGCCACGCCAGCCAGGCCCTTTCCGGGGTTTCCGCCTCTGTGGAGGAAATCAGCAAAAAGCTTCAGTCTGTGTGCGCGCCCAGCCTGCAAGGCGTGTATGATAAATCTGTGGAGACAGTGTGCGCTGGGTGCGGGCTTTCCGCTGTGTGCTGGCGCAAACATAAAGAGCAGACCTTGGAAAACTTCTCCCAGCTTGCAAAGCCTTTAAAGGAGAAGGAGCGCATTGACACAGCCGATTTCACCAAAGACTTTACAGACCGCTGCGGCAGGGCCGGGGAGATGCGGGATGAAATTAACAAAAACTATGCCCGTTATCTTCTGCGGGAAGCCGCCCAGCTTCGGGCCGCCCAGGTGCGGGAGGCGGTGGAAGGCCATTTCCGCACCACTGCCGGGCTTTTAGAGGAAATGGCCGGGGAATTTTCCCTTTACGAGCACTTTGATGAGGAAGCCGCCCAGCGGGTGGCAGGCATCCTGCGGGATAACGGCGTGGCCCCCCTGGAGGTGTGCTGCCGGGTGGACAAGTTTGGCCGCATGACCATTGAGGCGGAAATCCAGCGGGAGCGGCAAAAGCGCCTGAACCGGGGCGCTTTCACCCGGGAGATTTCCGCAGCCTGCGGGCGGGTGTTTGCGCCTCCCTGCGTCAGCACCGCCGGAGAGCGCTGCCGGGTGCAGATGAGCCAGCGGCCCCTTTTGCAGGTGGGCCGGGGCTTCTCCCAATACAGCGCCGGGGGCGGCGCCTTCTGCGGGGACAGCACCAACGTGTTCTATGATGGCTGCGGCAGGCTTATCGCGGTTTTAAGCGACGGCATGGGCACCGGGGGCCGGGCCGCTGTAGACGGCGCCATGACCTCTGCCATGGCAGAGAGCCTTTTAAAGGCAGGCATCGGCTTTGACAGCATGCTGCAAACAGTGAATGCCGCCCTGATGGCAAAAAGCGGGGACGAAACCCTTGCCACCATGGACATTGCCTGTATCGACCTGTTCACCGGGCGAACCGAGCTGCGCAAGGCCGGGGCGGCCTGCACCATCCTCCGCCGGGGCCGCAGGGCTGAAGCCATTGAGGCCTCCAGCGTGCCGGTAGGCATTATGCCGGGGGTGGAGTTCGCCGCCTGTGCCCGGGACTTAGCTGCCGGGGATTTGGTGGTGATGGTCTCGGACGGGGTGGTTGCCGCTGGGCACGAATGGCTGATGGACGTGGTTTTAAGCTGGGACGAGGAAGAAAACCCCAATCTGCTGGCCCAGCGCATTACGGAGGAAGCCAAAAAGCGCCGGGCAGACGGCCACGAGGATGACGTGACAGCCCTGGTGCTGGTCTTGCAGTGAAGGACCGCGTTTTGGGCGCCTGTAAAATAACATACAAGGCCCGCCCTGGGCAGCAGTTTTTGCCTCCTGCTGCGCCCAGGGCGGGCGTTTCCTTTGCATAATAAAATTTTTAAACCTGCATGTCTACCCCAGGTGCGGCAGGGGCCGCCTCTCCCCCTCCGGCTCCTTCCGGCGCGCTGGCAGCGACATACTGCTGAGCCGCATATTCCGGGGAAGGCCCCAAGGCGCCCTGCAGGGCCTGGGCCTGCTGCCGCAGTTCGTTCCGGGTGGCGGAAAGCATTTTCTGCTGCTGCCCGTCAATTACGGCCTCGTGCATATAAGAGCGCTCCCGCAAAAACCGCAGCATCTTTGCCCTGCGCAGTTCCTGGTTCAGGCGCTGTGCCCGCTCCCGCTCTTCTTCCTCTATCAGCCGTTCCCGCCGGGCTTCCTTTAGCTCTTCCTTCTGCAAATCCTGCTTTTTCTTTCCAGCCCGGCTCACCGCCTTTTCAAGCTGGCGCAGGGCTGCCTTAATCTCCTCCGTATTTTCCGAATCTGTCCGCAGCGCCGCCCGCAACTGGGCAATGCGCCTGCGGGCATATCCCGCCGCCATGCCCACCTGGCTCTTGTTCTTAGCCCGGGCCAAACGGGCATAGGCTTCCAGAGGAGCGTCGCCATACCGGGGCTTTGTCTTAATGCGCTCCAACTGTTCCCGATGGCGTTCCATCTTCTCCCGGGACTCTTTGATCATTTCCTGGATGGTCTGGCTGTCTTTGTCTGCCACAGTTTCCAGGTGTGACGGCATGCCGTTCTGGCTTCCCTGCCCCGCCTGGGCCTGTTCCTGGGCATATCCCTGGGCGCTGGCCTGTACCTTTATATCGCTCACGGCAAAATCTCCCCTCTCCTCCTCTTATTTATTATATCGGCAGGATTTCCCCAAAGCGATAGTCCTTTTGCCACATTATTTTCCTTTCCCGCCCTCATTTTTCTGCATTTCATAGAGCACGGCCCGGTAGCGGAAGCTGGAATTGGACATGCCCGCCTCCCGGGCAGCGGCAACCCCTGTAAGCTCCCCGGCCTGCCAGCGGGCATACACCAAAGGGAAATTTTCCGGCAGGGGAGCCGGCGGCCTGCCAAACCGCACGCCCCGGGCCTTTGCCGCCGCGATGCCCTGGGCCTGCCGGGTGCGTATGTTTTCCCGCTCTTTTTGGGCGACAAAGGACAGGATTTGCAGCACCAGATCGGCAATGAAGGCGCCCATCAAATCCTTCCCCCGGCGGGTGTCCAGCAGCGGCATATCCAGCACGCATACATCGGCAGACTTTTCCTTGGTCAGCACCCGCCACTGCTCCAGAATCTCCCGGTAATTGCGGCCCAGGCGGTCTATGCTGGAAATATAGAGCAAGTCCCCGGCCCGCAGCCTGCGCACCATGCGCTTGTACTGGGGCCGCTCGAAATCTTTGCCAGACTGCTTGTCCATAAACAGGTTTTCGGCCGGAACAAGCCCCAATAAGGCGCGCCGCTGGCGGTCTTCGTTCTGGTCGATGCTGGACACCCGCATGTAGCCATAAATTTTTCCTTTCATAGCTCTCCCTCCAAAATCAGAGTGTGTTCCTGAAGTTGCTCTAATTTTAATGGGAGGCGTGCCGCCCAGGGAAGCGCACATACACCATTTTATCTATATTCTGTCTTATTTATTGGAAGTTTTCAGGCGGTTATTCTTCTCCATATTCTTTTCCCTTGCAATCTTTTAAAAGCAATGGTATGATACATACAGATAAAATCCGGTAAGGAGGAAGCGCCATATGCAAAACTATTCAGGGGAAGCAGGGCTGCAATACCACATCCAACTGCGCCCGGGGGACACGGGCCGGTACGTTATCCTGCCCGGGGATCCCAAGCGCTGCGAGAAGATTGCCCGGCACTTTGATAGCCCCAGGCTCCTAGCGGACAGCCGGGAGTTTGTCACCTACACAGGCCTCTTGGACGGAGAGCGGGTCAGTGTCACCTCCACAGGCATTGGCGGGCCTTCCGCCGCCATCGCGGTAGAGGAATTGGTAAACTGCGGGGCAGACACTCTTGTGCGGGTGGGCACCTGCGGAGGCATGGATCTGGACGTAAAGGGAGGGGATCTGGTGGTTGCCACAGGTTCAATCCGCATGGAGGGCACCAGCCGGGAGTATGCCCCCATTGAATTTCCCGCTGTAGCGGATTTAACTGTGGTAAACGCCTTAGTGCAGGCCGCTGAACAGCAGGGATTCCCCTGCCATACTGGCGTTGTGCAGAGCAAAGATTCCTTTTACGGGCAGCATGATCCGGAAACCAAGCCTGTAAGCGGCGATTTGCTGCAAAAGTGGGAGGCCTGGAAGCGCCTTGGCTGCAAGGCCTCCGAGATGGAATCTGCGGCGGTGTTTATTGTTTCCAGCTACCGTCGGGTGCGGGCCGGCGCTGTTTTCCTGGCAATGGGCAATCAGGAGCGTGGAAAGGCCGGGCTTGATAACCCCATTGCTCACGACACAGAAGCCGCTATCAAAACTGCTGTGGCCGCCCTGCGCATTTTGATTCAGCAGGACAGAAAGAAGAATCCTTGAAGCAAGAAAACTCCCTGCCCAGCTTTTGCTGGACAGGGAGTTTTTTAAATTTCTATCAAATTCCGCTTACCCCACAGTGCTCAAATCCCATTCGCTGAAAATCTTGGGCACGTCGGAAATCAGCCGCTTGGTATAAGCCGCCTTCGGGTGGATAATTACATCCTCCGCAGGGCCTGCCTCCACAAACGCGCCATGCTCCATAATGTACACAGAGTCGGATACATAGTACGCCAGGCCAATGTCGTGGGTGATGAAGATGATGGTCATATTGATCTCATCACGCAGCTTCAGCAGCATATCCAGAATCGTCGCACGGGAACAGGCGTCCACCATGGACGTGGGTTCGTCCGCTATCAGAATCTTCGGCTTCAGCAGGAAGATTCTCGCTATCATCAAACGCTGCATCTGGCCGCCGGAAAGCTCGAAAGGATACTTGTTCGTAAGCTCCGCATACTTCAGGTTTACAAACGAGCACGCCTCTGTCATCTTGTCAAACTTCTCCTGGTCAGACAGGTGCTTCCCCCCTGTCATGTTGATGCAGTCCAGCAGCAAATCATCTATCTTGTTGAACATATTGAAGGATGAGAACGGATCCTGGAACACCGCCTGGATGTTCTTCCAGTATTCCTTCCTCTTCTTGCCGTTGGAAATGTCACGAGGCTGCCCGTTAAAGTACAGCGTCCCCTCTGTGATGTTGATAAGACCCAGGATCATCCTGGCAATGGTCGTCTTCCCAGAACCGGACTCTCCCACGATGGAGATGACCTCGCCCTCGCGGAAGTCAAAGTTTACCTGCTTCACTGCCTCGGTGCGGGTCTTGCCATAGCCGAAAACCTTGGTGATGTTCTCACCCTTCAGTACTGATTTCCCCAACTCTCTAGCCATTTCTCCCGTACACCTCCTTCAAATAGTCCACTTCATAGCAGCAGCGGTACATCCTGTGCTCCTCAAACTCCTTCTCCGGCACCTCATATACCTTGCACTCCGGCTTTGCATACTTGCACCGGGGCGCAAACCGGCAGCCAGCCGGCGGGTGCTTCAGGTTCGGGGGCGTTCCGGGGATGGCCTCCAGCTTTGTCTCCCTGGTGCCCTCTTCCGGCACGATGATGGAACCCATCAGGCCCTTGGAATAAGGATGGATGGGATCGAACACCATTTCCTTGGCTGTGCCGCGCTCCACTATCTGTCCTGCGTACATAACCATAATGTCGTCTGTCACGTTGTACAGCAGCGGCAGTTCGTGGGTGATGAAGATCATGGACTTGATAAAGCCCTTCTCCATCAGCTCCCGCATCATCTTGATAACCATCTTCTGGCTGGTAACGTCCAGAGCCGAAGAGGGTTCGTCCGCTATCAGCACCTTCGGCGACAGGATGGTGGAGATGGCGATAACCGTCCTCTGCTTCATGCCGCCGGACAGCTCCACCGCATGCTTCTGCAGCACCTCCGGGGGCAGGCCCAGGATGCGGAAGCGCTCCACCGCCATATCATAGATGTCTTTTTTGCTCAGGCTCTTGTCATGCACCCGGATAACGTCCTCTATAAAGCGGATGATCTTCTGGGTGGGGTTCAACGCGTTCATGGCCGCCTGGGGGATGTACGCGATTTCCGTCCCCAGTATCTTCTTGCGCACCTCGTCCGGCTTCATACCCGAAATGTTCTGCCCGTCTATGATGATTTCACCGCTGATATAGTGCAGGGGCGCGAAGTAGTATCCCATCAGGCTCAGGGCCAGGGTGGACTTGCCGCAGCCGGACTCGCCTGCCACGCCCAGGGACTTCCCTTCCTCTATTTTCAGGGATACCCCGTCCACCGCGAACACGTCCTCTTTAAAACGCGTCACATACTTCGTCTTTAAGTCTTTTACTTCCAGCATTACTTTTCCCATGTTCTATCCTCCCGGTTAGTCGCGAAGCTGCGGGTTGAACACCTGGTCTAACCCCGTATTCATCAGGTTCAGCGAGAATGAGATTATCGCTACGGACAGCACCACCGGCACGAATGCCCACCAGCTTCCGCCCTGGATGGCCTGGAAGTTCTGCGCCCAGTTCATCATAATGCCCAGAGTGCTGGTTGTGGAGTTGGAAGGCCCAAGGCCCAGCATGGAAAGCTGCGCTTCCGCCAGGATGCCAGAAGAGATTTGCAGGATCAGCGCCATCACCACGTAGGACGCCACATAAGGCAGGATGTCCTGGATGATAATCCGCGGCATGCTGTGCCCTGAAAGCTTTGACAGGTTCACGTGGTCCCGGTTGCGCAGGGACAGCACCTGGGAACGAACGGAGCGTGCCGTCCAGGGCCAGCCCGTAAGCCCGATGATGGTGCCCACCATCATCGGCCCGCGGCCTGCTTCGCTCAGGGCGTTGGCTATCAGAATCAGGATAACAAAGCTGGGGATAACCGTGAAAATGTTGGTGATAAAGGTCAGGAAGTTATCCACCCAGCCTCCCACAAAGCCTGCCAGCAGGCCGATGGTCAGGCCGATGGCCGTGGCGATAAGGCCCGCCAGCAGGCCAATGCGCAGGGATACCGCAATGGACGCCGAAAGCTCTGTCAGCACGTCCCGGCCAAAGTTGTCGGTGCCCAGCGGGAAAGTCACCTTGTTGCTGATGGATCCCACCGACACAAACTCATTGCTTGCCACTGTCCGGGACTCTGCCAGGCTGCCGTCCTCCTCCCGGGTGGCCAGGATAATATCCGCCCCGGCTTCCCGCAGGGAATTGTCCAGACGCACATACGCCTTCTTCTTCGCGGAGGTGATGCCCTTCTGCTTGTTCGCGGAGTCATAATGGGCAAACCACTGCTCCACCAGCGCATCCCCGTTGCTGATATCAATTTCCGATTCATCCAGGCCGCCGAACTTCACCAGCCAGTCTTTCATGTCTTTCTTGTTGTCTTCTGTCAGCAGGCTTGCCGCGCTTCCGCCTACGGTTTCCACCTTCAGCGCTTCCGCCTTATTCGATCCTGCCACGTCCTGCACCGACACATACGTGCCCGGCGCCGAATATCCCCCGCTTATCATGTCCAGCGCTCCAAACGGCGAAAGCAGCGGGTAGATGATGGCTGTAAGCAGCATCAGCATAAACAGGACGAAGCCCACCAGGAACTTGGGGTTCGTGAATGCTTGTTTTAACTGGTGTTTCATTTCATTACCTCCCTTATTCCGCTTCCATCTGCGCCGCTTTCACGCGGGGATCGATTATGCCGTACAGGATTTCCACCACCAGGTTTGCTATCAGCACCATGATGGTAATCACCAGCGTACAGCCCGACAGCAGCGGATAGTCCCGGGCGCCTATGGCCCCGAACATGGCTGTCCCCAGCCCGGGATAGTTGTACACAATTTCCGCCACCAGATTGCCGCCTATCATGGTGCCGAAGGACAGCGCCAAGCCTGTAATCTGCGGCAGCATGGCGTTGCGGAACACATACAGCACGATTTTCCAGTCCTTTATCCCCAGGAACCGGCTGTACTTCACATAGTCCGCGTTCAGCTCGTAGATGGACATGGAACGCATGCCAATGGCCTGCCCGCCGATGGTGATGAGCACTGCCGTCCAGAACGGGAGCTGGTAGTGCCGCAATACGGAGGCAAAGAATTCCCAACTCATGCTGGGGTTCATGTCAAAGGAGTACCCGCCTCCTGTAGGCGCTATCTTCAGCACCGAGCTGAACACATAAATCATGATGAACGCCAGGCCGAAAGCCGGGAAGTTGCTGATGAACATGAACAGCGGCAGCACCGCCGCGTCCACCGCCTTGCGTATGTACGCCGCTATGGCTCCTAAAAGGTTCCCCAGGAACCAGCCCACGATGATGGCCGGGATCTGCAGCCCCAGCGTCCACACCACGGAGGATCCGATTATATCATTTACAGTCCGGGGATACTGGGACAGGGAGTTGCCCATATCGCCCTGGAATAATTTTCCAACATATACAAAGAACTGTTCAGGCAGGGATTTGTCAAGCCCGAACTCTTTGGAGTACTGCTCGATCATTTTCTGCTGCACCGATGGGTCTGTTACGCCCTGGGTGGCCTGCACTGCCAGCGCCTTTACAGGGTCGCCCGGCATCAGCCGCGGCAGCAGGAAGTTCAGGAACACGGCTACCACCAGTGTGATCACGTACCACACAATGCGCTTGCCGTAATACTTCATAAAGCCTTTCAACACTATCACCTCATCT
>Ga0137309_101038_pt1 | contig 19748 bp, 20 predicted proteins | sample NAcewiD2O_June_FD_97179 | JGI IMG/M metagenome (GOLD analysis project Ga0137309, IMG submission 97179) | Mouse cecal microbial communities from Vienna, Austria - N-Acetylneuraminic amended D2O_June | ecosystem: Host-associated > Mammals > Digestive system > Large intestine > Cecum | place... | reverse complement strand
GACCGACAGGTACGCCCCGGCCTCACGCATTTCTACTCGCACCTCTATGGTTCCTCCCTCCGGAGAATATTTGACCGCATTATCCAGGAGATTGAAGACCGCTTCCTCCGTCCATTTCGGGTCATGCCGGACCGGAAACGGCTGAGGACAGTCCACGGCGATCTCGATTCCCTTCCGGTCTGCCGCCGTGCTCACGCTCAGCAGCGCATTTGCCAGAGTCACCGCAAAATCGGCCTGCTGGGGAAGAATCCGGATCGCGCCGCTTTCCAGCCGGCTCATCTTAATGACGGACTGGATCAGAAAATCCATCTTATCTGCTTGGTGCAGCGTCCGTCCCAAAAATTCCTGCTGCTGATCCGGAGGCATTTTTCTGGCGGAAAGCAGCTCCAGATCCATTTTTATATTCGCGACCGGGGTCTTGATCTGGTGGGAAAGATCCGCGACCATTCCCTGCATCACGCGTTTTTCCTCATCCGCACCGGCTTCGGCGATCCGCAGGGCTTCGTAGAGCCTCGACAGCTTTGACACAAAGCGGGCAAATAGATTCTCCTGATCCTCTACCTCCGGAAGCGGAACATCGCTTCTCCCGGAAAGCATCTGATCCATGCCTTCATTGACCTCATCGAAAAAGTCCATGACCTTGCGCTGGTACGCGTGAAACAATACGAAAAATGCAATCCCGCCTGCTGCCAGAACCACATAAGCCGCCCAATCTATTTGAAAGCACAAAAGGATCGGGATTGACAGCAGCATCAGGATACAGATACAAATCGCACAGCGGTTCTGCCGTCGGAATGAAAATGGATCACGCATCACGAACCTCCCACATATACCCCATCCCGTAAATCGTCTTGATATATTTGTTCCCGTCCTGCTCCACTTTTCTGCGCAGCCGTCCGATGTTTACGGTCAGCGCATGCTCATCCACATAATTTCCATTGGCGTCCCACAGCTTCTCCAGGATCATCTGCCGTGTCAGGACCTTTCCCCTTTGGTCGATGAACAGCTTCATCAGCTTATACTCTGTCGGTGTCAGAGTCAGCGGCTTTCCATCCAGTGTCACATCTGCCTTATCAAAGTCCGCGGTCAAATGGCCGTCCGAATAGAGATTCTGTTCCCTCCCCCTGCCGGAACGTTTCAATACGGCACCGATCCTTTTATGGAGCAGCGCCATGCTGAACGGCTTCGTCATATAGTCGTCGGCGCCGCAGTCGAACCCACGCATTTCATCCTGCTCCAAGTCACGGGCCGTCAGGAAAATAACCGGCACATCCCTCAGCCTTTTCATCTGGCTGCAGAGGGTAAAGCCGTCGCTGTCCGGCAGGTTCACATCCATCAGCACCAGATCAGGTTCCTGCAGCCGGAATGTTTTCAGAGCCAGCATAGCTGTCAGCGCGGAGGACACCTCATAGCCCTCCTCCCGCAGATCATATACAAGACCGTCATTCAGGCCTTTGTCATCTTCCACAATGAGTATCTTTTTCATAAATCTATCGTAACCTTTCACCATATTATTATACCTGCCATTATACATGACCTCCCCACATTTCTCAACACGGAGCAGCAGAAAAGCTGCCGGTTACTATTCACAGTCGGATAAAAAATGGCCGATACCAGACAGCTCTGGGAAATGTTTCGCACTGAGAAGTATGAATTGATTATAAATTATTTTTCGTCTATACTTGGGAGTGAAGACAATGTGGTACTTGCACATCCATTTTTCGGAACACGAAAAACTACGCCATGCTCAACAGGCTAAAGCCCATATCAAAAATAGGACTGAAGCACTATATTCGTGCAACAGCCCCATTCCAACCGTACAGTTAGAGATATTTTACAGCGGTTCCATAGGCGATCACCTCCGCCGCCCCCTGCATGACCTGTGATGAGCCGTACTTCACTCCGATCACCGCATCCGCACCAAGTGCCTTCGCCTCATCCACCATTCTCTTGACCGCAATCTGACGTGCCTCGTTGAGCATTTCCGTATAACCTACGATCTCTCCGCCGACCAGCGTTTTCATCCCGGCCATAAAATCCTTGCCGAAATTCTTTGTCTGCACTACAGTTCCTTTTACCATATCCAGCGCCTCGATCTCCGTGCCCGGGATATAATCAATACTTAGAAGCTTCATCTTCTTCTCCTCCTTTGATCTCTTTTACTCTTCCGATCAGCGCCGCGATCACACCGATGATCACTGCTGCCGGGATTCCGATCATGAACAGCATAAACCCGATCGGAACCGGATCTTCCATACTGCCCCAGATCGTGATCCCGATCATTGCAGCCATAAATATAACCATGATCCCGCCGCCCAGAGCTGCTCCAATGATTTTTTTCTTATGAACATCTGTTTTTCTCACATCCATAAAATTCGTTCCCTCCTTTTCCAGCCGCTCCATCTGTTCCAGACACTGGGTCGCGTCGAGTGTTTCCAATGAAAGATCCGCATTCAGAAGCTCTTCGCAGAATGCCTGGACCTGCACAAGATTCTTTTTCTGGCGCTCCATCTCCTCCACCTGGTATTCCAAGCAGCTTCGCAGGCTTTTTTGTCCCGCGTACATATGCCGCATATCCTCAATGGGAATGGCCAGCTTCCGCAGAAGCCGGATCTCCTGGAGACGTTTTACATCATTTAAGCTATATTCCCGGTATCCGTTTTCCGCGCGCTTCACTTCCAGAAGCCCCTGATCCTCGTAAAACCGGATATTCTTTTTTGTGATGCCCACCAGTTCCTCAACCTGCTTGATCTTCATGTCCCCGCTCCTTATCTCCCTCGGTGTCTTATTTTGTTTATACAGCTTCCACAAGGTGGAAAGTCAAGAGTTTTTCTCAAATTTTATAAAAAATAGGTTGCTATTCACAGTCGTCACTTCACCCACATAAGTAAAAAGTCTAGATGCGAAGCATCGGCAGACGGCTTTGCCGACTGTTTTTGCGCATGTGAGTGAAATGACTGTGAATAGTAACAAAAAATATGATCGCTGCTCCGATCGTCGGTTTCTAGACGCCTGTTCCGGACAACCGGCAGCTTCTATTCTAAAATCAACTCCGGTTTAAAGTTCAGGTAATCCCCGGAAACCAGCTTATACTCGATCCCGTTCACATAGCCCTTGAAGCTGTCGTCATATCTCGCCTTTCCATGGCAATGGGAATAGATCACCTTTGACGCGCCGTACAGCTCCGCCATCCTGGTAAACGGACTTTCCGCCTCCCCGATGCTGGTGGGCGGATAATGCAGGAACATGATATAGTTCTCTTCACCTGCAGCACGTGCCTCCTCAAAGGAAATCCGCAGACGTTCCAGTTCCCGGTTTCTGATCTTTTCAAAATGTTCGTAAGTATCCAGACCTTCATAGCAATAGCCCTTTGTCCCGACCAGCGCATAGCCCTGGCAGGTAAAAAAGTTGTTCTGCAGAAATTCCAGCCTGCCACGGAACTGTTCATTCAGCCGCCGGGTCTTTTTGGCATCCCAGAACATATCGTGATTGCCGCGGAGCAGGATCTTTCTTCCGGGCAGCTCCGCGATAAAATCCAGGTCCTTCCTGCTTTGCTCCAGGTTCCTTCCCCAGGAATGGTCCCCGGTGATCACAACCGTATCCCGGTCCGTCACCCGCTTATTCCAATATTTCCAGATCTTCTTCTCATGGTTTTTCCATACTCTGCCGAAAATATCCATCGGTTTATCGACGGAAAAAGCCAGATGGAGGTCTCCGATCGCATATAGACTCATAGCATTCTCCCTGCCGCTCCGAAGCTGTAAAGACATGTGCTCACGGACGATGAAATCTGCCGCTCCGTATTATCCGCACGATCTGGTGGTTCTATTTTTTACAGCTCCGGATTTCTTTTTTTTCCCATCGGACCTGCACATTTTTTCCAAAATGCGCGAGTCCGATAAAATACACGGTGCCTGTCATTTCCGCGTCATATTTTTTATGCTTGATCTGGCCGATCGCGTCCAGCGCAAGTTCACCCAGATCCTCTGTCTCCTCTTTTGTATATTTGAATTCCAGGATCATATGGGGCAGTTCCTGTTTTTTCGCACAGAGGATGATATCACTTCTCCCGGCGCCGCTTTCCCGGTTGCTCTTTACATCATAATACCGATACTGAAACGCACACATTCCCAGCATCATCATATGATAGCTGTTTTCACTTTTCAGATCATGATAGGAAGGGAGCTTCCATAAAATCCTCTGATACCATTCGGCAAATTCCTCCATGGACTCTGTCCGAAGGCATCTCAGCATATCCGATATATGTCCGTCCTCCACCTTCAAATAGAAGGCGGTCAGCTCCTGAAAAGCTTCCCGGACTTCGTAATTGGGGATCCGAAGCTTGTAGATTTTATCTCCTGTCTTTTCCTGGACGGTGATCATCCCGGCATTGAGCAGAAGTCCCCAGAGCGAGGCATCATCCGGCTCCTCATAATAAGAAACCGCCAGTTCTACCTTTGCCTCCACGATCCCCTTCTCGATCAATTCGTTATATTTTCCGGCAAACGACTCTCCCCTCTGTTCGAATGCATTTTTCAGGATACTGTTCTCGCTGGTATTCACCCAGTAAGGCTCCAGCTCCTTTCTGGCCGCATAGCATGAGACAGACCACGGGTTATAGACTTTTGTTGTTCCGAACAGATACCCGTCATACATGGTTCTGACCTCTTCCGTAAGCTCCACTCCGCAATAGTCCAAAAGTCCTGCCGTCTCTTCTTCCGTAAATCCAAAGCAGTCTGAATATTCCGGGTCCTTTGCCGTACACACGATCAGATTATTGAGTCCCGAAAAAATATTTTCCTTTGCGACACGCTGGATTCCTGTCAGCAGCGCCCTTTCCAGAGATGGGTTCCCCTTCAGGGAGGAGGACAGCATCTCTGCAAGGAGATCACTGATCTCATTGTAATACCCTTTTGCATTTGCGGTGATGAAGGGCGTATCGTACTCGTCCAGGAGAAGGTATATCTTCTTACCGTAATATACTTCCAGGATCTGGCACAATTCCGCAACCGCGCGGCGAATGCAGCCTTTTTTCTCTTCTGTGATGCCGGCCTTGTACAGATGCTCATAATTGCAGTCGAACATCTTTTTCTGCACGTCCGGCAGGGAACCGTCATTGACAATGGGAAGGTATCTTTCATATTCCTGTTTCAGTGTGATCCTCAGCTCATCCAGCATCCTGTCCGCGCAATCGCCCTTTACATTCAGGAAGGAAAGGAAAATCACCGGATGCCGGTTCAGCTCCTCCATCAGATAGCTGCCGCTGATCCGGGTGTCCGCAAACAAGGCCGCGGAGTCCTTCGTACAATCCAGGAACTCCGCCAGCATAGACATATTCAGAGTCTTTCCGAAGCGTCTCGGCCTGGTGATCAGAGTCACCTCATACCAGGATTCCAAAAATTCCTCCACCATCTGTGTCTTATCCACATAATATGCCTTCCTTTCACGCAGCTTGCGGAAATCCTGTGTACCGATCGCCAGTCTTCTGCCCGGTCCCCTCCGGGGCGCCTTCACATCGGCATAATAAGGCAGCGGCTCCTCACGGAGTATAGGATTGGAAGACTGAACCATGGTTTTTCCAAACAGATCGTCCATAGAGCAGCCCAGAATCTCGCTGATATATTCCAGCGCTTCCAGATTGGGCGAGCGGTTCCCTGACTCATAATTCGCATAGGTAGACCGGGAAATCTCAAGCTTTTCAGCCATCTGTGCCTGTGTAAAACCTTTTTGCTTCCGAAACATTGTCAGATATTCATGAAATTTTGTTTTCATTTCCGCTCCACATCCTTCCTTTTTATTTATTTTAGCACAAGAAGTTTCAAAAAGCAACATATATTACGTTTCTATTTGAATCATCTCTTTGGATAGCAGCTCGGACAAAAAGGAAGTGATTCATGGCCAGAAGAGCTTCCATCCCTCTTCCGTCATGAATCACTCTACACTTCGCTTTCATGTCATCATTCAAAATAAAACAATTCTTCAAACTTCTTGTCCAGCGCGATGCACAGGATCAGCGCCAGCTTTGCGGTGGGATTGAACTGCCCTGTTTCGATTGAGCTGATGGTATTGCGCGAGACGCCGACCATCTGCGCCAGCTTTGCCTGGGACAGCTTTTGTTCGGTCCGAACTTCCTTCAGATGATTTTTCAGAATAAGTTCCATAGCCGTCCTCCTACAAAATCACAGCAGCCGTGAGCAAATTCCTAAAGTGCATTACAGAGTTCAATAGGATTCCGCCCCACAGCACTGCCGTAAGAGTGATATCCTGCCAGCGCTTCCTCCGGCATTCCTTTAATTTCACCGTATACCCAACTGCCAGCAGGGTGTGCGCCATTGCCCACAGGTCGTACCCTGCTCTTCCAGTCGCAAAAATGCTGATCAGGCAGAACAATGCAGCTGCAATATACACCATATAGATTCCCAATTCTCCGCCTTCTCTCAGAACTTCTTTTTCAAACAAATCCTGCCCGCCGTTTTCCTCTCTGCTTTTTTCCAGTATTTCCTCTCTCTTCATAGTCCATCCTCCTAAACTCCCTGCAAAACTTACAAAACGATTCATCTGGCATCAGACCAACTGGCAGAAATGCATCACAAAAAATACAACGGCAAAAAGCGACCACCCCACAGCCCCTATCATATCCTGTCTTTGCTTCTGCCTGCGCGCCTTCACCGCATATACTGCCGCATAGAAAACTCCCGCCAACGCATAGACCGCATAATTCCATTCATGACACAGCAAGACCTGTACTATGGAAAAAACTGCCGCAAATATCCACACTGTATAGATTCCCAATTCTCCGCCTGCTCTCGTGACCTCTTTCTCATAGAAATCCTCTCCGCTGTTTTCCTTTCTGCTTTTTTCCAGTATTATCTCTCTCTTCATAACAAAGCCTCCCAAGTTTGTATACATTTTGCATAAAGTATTACTTTGACATCCAAAACCACAGGCAAAAATCCATTTTTTGCCAAGTTTTCTTGTATTATTTATATAATAGCACGCCAAATTTTCTTGTCAAGCAAAATAAAACTTTTCCACTAACTGTTTCCGAAAAGTTTCCGAAATCCCTTCCCTATATTGATAATTTGCCTTTCAAATATTATAATTTTATCCGAACGGCCGAAATGCCGCGCCTGAACGGTATTTCAGCCCGTTCAATTTTATATGTGAGGTAACGCCATGGCTCAGATCATAAACCAAACACCCGCTTATCATCTTTCAGGTAAGATCGTATACGGGCAGGGGATTGGAAAGCTGGTCGGGACGCCGACCGCGAACCTGCAGATCCTGTCCAGGGACGAGATGCCCCCAGTGGGCGTATATGTCACCGAGGTCCTGCTGGAAGGGCAGCTCTACTACGGGGTTACGAATATCGGGACCTCCCCGACTGTCAACAAAAATCACGAGATTTCCATTGAGACTCTGATCATGAATTTTTCCAGGGACATTCACGGACAGCAGATGGAAATCCGGCTTTTCAAAAAACTCCGCTGTCCGAAAAAATTTGAAAACCTGTCCATGCTTCTGGACCAGATCCGAATGGACTGCATTGCGGCCCAGGAATTTTTCGGGATCCAAACGATCTCCTCCCGGCTGCATATGAGTGTGAAAAACCACCAGACCACGGTCAACAGTCAGGAAATCTATCTGTCAACCAAGGAGTTTGATGTCCTGTACATGCTGTATTCCAATCCTGATGTCACCTATACCAAGGAGCAGATCTATGAGGCGGTATGGCATGAGCCCTCCGGCGGGTACTGCCATGCAGTGGAAAATACCGTGTTCCAGATCCGAAAAAAATGCAGGGGCGTCGCAAAGGATGTGGATTTCATTAAAACCATCGCCGGATACGGATATAGATTTCATGCCGGTTAACGATCCGCGGCAATCAGCAGCAATAGTCTCGCCGCACATGTCAACGGATCCGGTTATTTTACGCAGTTTCTGTTACTGTAAACGGAGGGAAAACTATGCTGGAAGAACAATATATGCGCCGCGCCATCCGTCTTGCCGGGCTGGGGCTTGGCCAAACGAACCCGAATCCCATGGTGGGCGCCGTGATCGTAAAAAACGGGCGCGTCATCGGTGAGGGGTATCATCGCCGCCGCGGCGGCCCCCACGCGGAGCGCAATGCACTGGCTTCCTGTACCGAGGATCCCGCAGGCGCCGTCATGTATGTAACGCTGGAGCCCTGCTGTCATCAGGGACGGACCCCGCCCTGTACGGATGCCATCCTGGAAAATGGGATCGCCCATGTGGTCATCGGCTCCCGGGATCCGAATCCGAAAGCAGCCGGCGGCGCGGAGCTTCTGCGCAGAAACGGAATCACTGTAACGGAACATTTTCTGCAGGACGAATGCGATGCAGTCAACGTGGTCTTTTTTCACTATGTTACAACCGGACGGCCCTATGTGGCGATGAAATACGCCATGACCGCCGACGGAAAGATCGCCTCCCGCACAGGCGCTTCCAAATGGATCACCGGCCGGGAGGCCAGAGAACATGTTCATGAGTTGCGCCGTCAGTACACCGGGATCCTGGCCGGGATCGGCACCGTGCTAGCGGATGATCCGCTGCTGAACTGCCGGGTGGAAAGGCAAAGATCCAGACTGGAGGACCATCCGCTTCACTGCGGGACGGAGAAACAGACAGCCGGGTCGGAGAATCGGCCGCTGAACTGCCTGGCAGAAGAAGAATCCTCCGGACTGGAGGACCGGCTGTCAGAGCCCCCGCGTCAGCCCGTCCGTATCATCTGTGACTCTTGCCTGCGGATTCTTACGGACAGCCGTATATGCCGTACAGCCGGACAATATCGAACGGTCATCGCCTATACCCACGGGACACGGGAAAAACGGTCCGCGCTGGAAGCTCTGGGCATCACCCTGCTGGAGCTTCCGGAAGAGAACGGCCATGTTTCTCTCCCGTCTCTGATGGACGCACTCGGCCGCATGGAGATTGACAGCATCCTTCTGGAAGGCGGCGGCACACTGAATGAAGCCATGCTCCGGGCCGGACTGGTGCAAAGGGTATACGCTTATATCGCTCCTCTTCTGCTGGGCGGACGGGATGCAAAAACCCCCGTGGAAGGGATCGGATTTCCCACGCCCGGGGATGGAATCCGGCTTTCATCCCCTGCGGTATCTTCTGTCGGCGGCGACCTGTTATTAGAATTTATACTGAGCGCCACATAAATCCGCCCTACAGTATCATATGACGCAAACAGCCGCATAAGGACGAGAAAACAGACTGTACAAATTTATCTACGAAAAGCTGAATTCGAATCAAATTTATGAGGTATTTCAAATGTTTACAGGAATCATAGAAGAGATCGGCCGGGTACGCCATGTGATTTCCAACCGTACCTCCGGACAGATCTCCATCCAGGCCGATACGGTCCTGGAAAATACCCGGCCGGGAGATTCCATTGCGGTCAACGGCGTATGCCTGACCGCCGCAAAACTCCTGCCGGACGGTTTTATTGCCGACGTGATGCCGGAAACCCTGCGCCGGACCAACCTGGGAGCGCTCTGCACAGACAGCCGCGTCAATCTGGAACGGGCATTGGCCGCAGACGGAAGATTCGGCGGGCATATTGTTTCAGGGCATATTGACGGGACCGGAACCATCCGCACTGTACGCCGGGAGGAAAACGCGGTGTGGATCACCGTGGAAGCTGCGCCTGACGTCCTGAACCTGATCGTGGAAAAAGGCTCCGTTGCCATCGACGGAGTCAGCCTGACTGTGGCCGGACTGACAGAGCAAAGCTTTCGTGTTTCTCTCATCCCCCATACCGGAGGGCACACGACCCTTCTCACAAAGAAAGCAGGCGATCCGGTCAATCTGGAAAATGATATTATTGGAAAATACGTGCAGAGGCTGATCACAGGGCCTGCTCCTGCGCCGCTGCCGGAAAGCAGGATCACAGAGGATTTTCTACGGAAGCATGGATTTTGAAGTCCATTCCGATTCTATGGTGGAAGCCGTCCATTTTTATGGAAGAAATATATGATCTGGCCGGCAAGGGAAATGAGACCTTTTGACGGGCAGATCATACATGCAAAAAGAGAGCAAATTCTATTGGAAGGAGACAGATTCATCATGAACTTTGCAGCGATCGAAGATGCGCTGGACGAGCTGAGAGCCGGCCGCGTCATCCTGTGTATGGATGATCCGGACCGTGAAAATGAGGGCGATATGATCTGCGCCGCCCAGTTCGCCACGACGGAAAATGTAAACTTTATGGCAACACATGCCAGAGGATTGATCTGCACCCCCATGTCCGCAGAGATTGCGAAACGCCTGGGGCTGGAACAGATGGTGAAGCAAAACACCGACAATCACGGAACGGCATTCACCGTTTCCGTGGACCATATTGACACCTCCACAGGCATTTCCGCAGAAGAGCGGGGCCTGACCTGCCGGAAATGCGCAGATCCCATGTCCGGATTTCAGGATTTCCGCCAGCCGGGGCATATATTTCCGCTGACGGCCCGTCCGGGAGGCGTACTGACACGAGCCGGTCATACCGAAGCCACCGTGGATCTGTGCCGTCTGGCAGGGCTGGAGGAATGCGGACTATGCTGTGAGATTATGCGGGAAGACGGTACCATGATGCGCACCGCCGAACTACTGGAGCATGCAAAAACCTGGAATATGAAGGTCATTTCCATCAAAGACCTGCAGGATTACTGCCGGCTTCATGAAAAGCATGTGCTCCGGGAGGCCGCTGCCAAACTGCCTACCCATTATGGAGATTTCATGATCTACGGCTATACCGATGACCTGACCGGCCAGAGCCACGTTGCCCTTGTAAAGGGAGAGGTCGGCAATGGAAAGGGACTGCTGTGCCGGGTTCATTCCGAATGTCTCACCGGAGATATCCTGGGAAGCCGGCGGTGCGACTGCGGGCAGCAATTGGAAGCCGCCATGCGGATGATCGAAAAGGAAGGACGGGGCATCTTGCTGTATATGCGCCAGGAAGGACGGGGCATCGGACTGATCAATAAGCTGAAAACCTACGAACTGCAGGAACAGGGGTATGATACTGTGGAGGCCAATTTAAAGCTGGGCTTTGCCCCGGACATGCGGGAATACTGGATCGGCGCGCAGATCCTGCGCGACCTGGGAGCCCGGGAGCTGCGGCTTCTGACCAATAACCCAGACAAGATCTATCAGCTGAAGGATTTCGGACTGGAGATTACGGAACGCGTACCAATCCAGGTGGATGCCACACGGGAAGATCTGTTTTATCTGCGTACCAAGCAGAAAAAAATGGGCCATTTCCTGAACTATTCCGCGGCGTCAGCAACGATTTGACCGGCTGAATGAAATGTCTATATTAAAGAAAGGAAAATTGTCATGAAAATATTTGAAGGGAAACTGGTTGCAGAAGGTATTCGGATCGGGATTGCCGCTGCCCGTTTCAATGAATTTATCGTTTCCAGACTGCTTAGTGGATGCGAAGATACGCTTCTCCGCCACGGTGTATGTGCCGATGATATCCATGTTGCCTGGGTTCCGGGCGCATTTGAGATTCCGCTGATCGCTTCAAAGATGGCAAAATGCGGAAGATATGATGCGGTGATCGCTCTTGGGGCTGTCATCCGCGGAAGTACCAGCCACTACGATTACGTGTGCAGCGAGGTTTCCAAGGGCATTGCAAATGTGGCCTTAGCAAGTGACATTCCGGTGCTGTTCGGTGTCCTTACCACCGATACCATCGAACAGGCCATTGAGCGGGCAGGCACCAAGGCCGGCAATAAAGGGGCGGAATGTGCTCAGGCCGCCATCGAAATGGTCAACCTGATCCGCACTCTGGAAAGCGAAGAGCGGCTGCGTTAGCAGACGTAAGAGTGCGTCAGCACGGTTTTTGCGAATGGATAAGTGGATTGGAATGATTTTTGCCTGTAATGAACGCAAAAGGATCTGTCCGGCATGGAATTCCCTGCCGGCCAGATCCCTTTTACCTGATCACGCCTGAAACTACAAAAAGATCTCCGGAACCTCTGTCTGATGGTCCGTCCACCGGCTGATCTCTGACGCGCCGGACAGGTTGGCCGCCGGTTCGTGCGATACCACCGTGATCGTATACTTTCCGGTTCCCTGCACATAGACCGTGCCGTCCTTGCCCCGGATCGTCACTGTTTTTCCCTCATCGTCCTCGATCCGCCCGCTGCAGGAGAGCCGGTTCAGACTGCTGTTTCCTGTCACGGTCCAGGTACAGCCCTCCTCAATATAGAGGTTGCAATACCCGTCGCGGTCCTTGCCGCCATCATTTTTTTCCTGCAGGACCGCTCCCTTAAGCGTACTGTTTTTCGTCATATAAAAATCAAGCTGGCTGATCTCATCCCAGACGATATCGCCCTCCATGTCCTGGCCTTCTGCGGTAAACAAGCAGTCCGCCCCGTTGGAGCCAGCTTTTCCCCAGCCGTCCGGATGATCATTTCCCGTACATTTCAGAAAGAAATCCCGAACATCCGGGTATACGATCTCTACATTGGACAGCGTAATGGTGGATTCTGTATTTGTCGTGTAAAAGATACCGCCGTTGTTGGCCGTCAGCCTGCCGCCCTTCATCTCAAAGGTACTGTTTCCCGGTTCAAAATCTCCGGGCCTTCCCTGATAAAGGAGCACGTTCCAGGCGCTGTCGTTGTACAGATCATCGCCCATATTTCCCGTCAGTCCGCACTCATACAGATGCAGCGCATTTCCGCCTTCCACGCGGACAGCCTCCGATGCGTTTGCCGTCAGCGCAGCTTCACGGACCGCAATATCCGCCCCGCAGGATACCGCCGGCGAATCTGCCCCTCCGGTGATATACGCACCGCCGTCCACTGCCATCCTGCCGCCTCCCCGGCCGCTGCTGATGGCCGCTGAGGATGTCCCGAAGGTCTCCACGTTCAGATTCCAGGCATACAGCTGTCCGCCGCCTGCCGTCTGAATGCCGCTGGAGGTGTCCTGCCTTGTAGACACTTCGGTATTCATGGCATAGGCATGGGCATTTCCATAGGAAAAAATCCCGGCAGCTCCGGACGCGTCCGTCCTAACGGTGCTGTCTTTGATATAGGAAATGCCGTTGGTCGTAAGCAGAGCCGCCCCTACGCCGTAGGAGACGGACGGACTTCCTCCGGCGCTGTCCCGGGACGTCCTGGTGATCTCGGCATTTTTCAGGACCGCCCTGGCCTCCCCGTATACATGGACTGTATTTTCATCTGTTCCCTTAGACGAAAAGACTTCTCCGTCCGTCTCAATATCAACGGCAAATTCTACTGCCGCGTCATAGTCTTCCGCTTCCCTGAGCTTTCCCGCGTCCCCCGGCCCGGCCTGGGATATGACCAGGATTTTGGATGCATTTCCTTTTTTATCCAGACTGGCGGAAATCACGTCTCCTTCCGAAATGTGACTGGCTGGAATCTCTTCCTCAACAAATTTCTCCTGTATTTCCCCGGTGTTCCCGTCTGAATCAGCGCTTGAGTCCTCCTCTGAACCGTCGTCTGCCACGGCGTTGGAGTCCTCCTCTGAGCCGTTGTCTGCCACGGCGTTGGAGTCCTCCTCTGAACCGTCATCTGCCACGGCATTGGAGTCCTCCTCTGAGCCGTCGTCTGCCACGGCGTTGGAGTCCTCCTCTGGGCCGTCGTCTGCCACGGCGTTGGAGTCCTCCTCTGGGCCATCGTCTGCCACGGCGTTGGAGTCCTCCTCTGAGCGTTCCGATCCGTCCTGTGCCGATTCCGCTTTGCCCTCTGCTTCTTCATCGGGTCTGCGGATCATGAACACCGTGTCCTTTGTCAGCCTGATCTCCAGCTCTTCTCCTGTGTACTCCGGAACGGGGGTATTTTCATCTTTCTCTTCTTCCGGCCCGTCCTTCTCGCCTTCGGCCCGGATGAAAAGCAGATCGTCTTCCACCCGGCATACCTGTCCTGTGACCGTCTGTTCTGTACTCTGACGAAAGAACGGAATCTCAAATTCTCCGGAGCATCCCGCAAGCGCGAGAATTACCAGTGCAGACACAAGTATCACAACTGCATATTTTTTCATAAAATCACATTGCCTTTCCGCGGGTCATGGCTGCCGTCCGCTTACGCTGAGTACGCCTCGGTATGGCAGCCCGGCTGTTTGCAGCTTTTCCTGTCATTACACGGACTGCACAGCCACCGTACAGATGGAATTTTTTCATATCTCTTCCACGATACGTATGATATCTCTCTCATGCAGCTTCTGCATAAATGTTCCGGGCTGCCCGTTCACACTCAATGTAACCCTGCCTTTCGGCTGCTTCAGATCGATACCGGAATATTCGATCATATCCATCAGATAATAAGAATCCCCGTCCTTTTTCAGCGGCAGACGCAATGGCGTATCGTTCAGATAGAACAGAATGGTTCCTGATCCGCGCAATGCGGCCGGCTCCTTCTTTGCGGAAAATCCCTTGGATGCAAGAGCCTCTTTTATGGAAGGCAGCTTTGAAGTACGTTCCTTTGCTGAAAGGCCGCCGCTCTGTGAATGGTGTCTCCTTACCGGTACAGCATCGGCTGACGGCTTTCCGCCTGTCTCTAATTCCAGGTTCAGAGTTCCCTGAACCAAAGATTTTTCGTCCGCATTATACAGCTTATTCGCGGCATTATCTATTTCTTTTTTTACAGGTTCCGACTCCTGCTTTTCCTCCGCAAGTCCGGCTTTTGGGATCCACATCTCTTCTGTCAGCGGTTCCGCCTCATATTTCTGCAGTTCCTCTGCTATCGGCTCTGCCTGGGATATCTGCAGTTCTTCGGTTGCAGGTTCAGATACCGGCTTCGGCTCTGTCACCGACACGGTTTTCGTCCGCGGATCCTCCTGCTTCATCGGCTTAGCTTCCGTCCCCGGATTTTCCTGCTTCATTGACTCTGATTCCGGATTCACTGCTTCAGATATACTTGTTTCTGCCAATATATCCTTTTCCGGTTCTGCCTCAGCTGCTAAAGCTTCTTCCGATTCTGCCTCAACTGCCAAAGCTCCTGCTGGTTCTTCCTCAATTGCTAAAGCTTCTTCCGATTCTGCCTCAACTGCCAAAGCTCCTGCTGGTTCTTCCTCAATTGCTAAAGCTTCTCCCGATTCTGCCTCAACTGCCAAAGCTCCTGCTGGTTCTTTCTCAACCGCTAAAGCTTCTTCCGATTCTGCCTCAACTGCTAAAGCTCCTGCTGGTTCTTCCTCAACTGCTAATGCCCCTTCCGGTTCTTCCTCAACTGCTAATGCCCCTTCCGGTTCTTCCTCAACTGCTAATGCTCCTTCCGGTTCTTCCTCAACTGCTAATGCTCCTTCCGGTTCTTCCTCAACAGTCAAAACTCCTTCCGGTTCTTCCTCAACATACAAAGCTTCCCCCTGCTCTGCCTCAACTGTTAAGTCTTCTTTCTTCTCCGTCTCAGCACCCGCTGCTGCTTCTTCCTGCTCCCTCTGTGCAGCTGCAGCCGCTTCCTCCGCTGCCTTCTCCTCTGCCTCCCGCTTCCTGGCCGCAAGCTGTTCATCGGACAGCATCATCTGAATAATATCCCCGTTTTTCAAAGGCGTTTCCAGATCTGCCGGCTTTCCGTTCAGGGACAGCTCCAGGCATTCCGCGGCGCCTTCAATGTCTTTTACACAGGGCTTTGCCGCAAGGCCATGGACAGCCGGTACAAACTCAATATGGTCTCCGGCATGGACGATATCCGAAAGCCGCCCTTCTCTTTTATTGATAAACAGCGATGCCGGCTGTGCCGCCATGCCGTAAAAGACTTTCCGCTTACCGTTCACCCTGACGCTCACGCTTGCTCCGGAACGTCCCAGCATATCCTGAAAGCCGTAGCCGTTCATCATCAGAAGATTCATCACCGTAAAGCTCCCGCTCCGGAATAGTTTTGCGGACTTTTCATTCAATGTGACACGAAAGCTGTCATTGATCATATTCAATCCGGAAGAAATGGCAATTCCCAGGGGGGTCGCATACTCCGGATTATTTAAATCGTATTCATCGGAAAACGCGCTGGTCCGGAAGTTATTTCCCGCGATCGCCACGCGGTTGCTGTCCATTTCCAGAGCCGCCGTAAGGCCCTCCTTCAGTCCTGCCAGCTTGCTGCCGCCGCCCGCCAGGAACAGAGCGGAGGGCGCGCTTCCGTTGACCTCCAGGATCTTTCCAGCGATCTCCCTGCAGAGAGATTCGGACGTGCCCTGGATGCAACGGAAAATCTCATCTCTGGAAGCTTTTCTTTCAAATCCCAGAATATCCGTAAAGGTAATCTCTTCCTCATTCTCGATCTGTGCCTTCATATTCTCCGCAGTCATGAAATCCACAAGGAACTCTTTCATAATGGACTCAGTGATCTCATCCCCCGCAATCGTCGCCATCGTATATCCTGTCACACTACCGCTGGTGCAGGCCGCAATATCCGAAGTCCCGGCTCCGATATCCACGATCACCAGGTTTAAGAGCCTCAGGTTTTCCGGGATGGCGGCATTGATGGCAGCGATAGGCTCCAATGTGATGCTGGCAACCTCCAGACCGATCTTATTCATCGTAGTATACAGGCTTTCTACCACTTCGCTGGGTAGAAAGGTTGCGATCAGATCCACCTTGATATGCTTCCCGCGGTGATCCTTTAAGCTGGAGATCATATACTGGTCCAGGTAATACTGGCAGACCGTATATCCCACCAGATAAAAGCGGCGGGTATCCTCCTGAGCTTCATTTTCCGCGTCAAACTGGGCTTCTGCCTTGCTGATGGCCCCCGCTTCCAGACGGTTGATGACCTCATCGTCGATCACCTGGGGCCCCTGCAGCACCATCTCGTAATCCACCCTGCTGGTCCGAAGGGCACGCCCCGCAGCCGCGACCGAAACGCGTTTCAGCTTTGTATGGACCTTATCCTCCAGGCGCTTTTTCACCTTTTTCGCCAGCGCAGAAACCTTTTCTATATTTTCAATCTGTCCGTCGATCATTGCCCGCTCGTTATGCTCTTCTTTTTCAATGGCAATGATCTTCACCTTGTCTTCTACAACAACGCCCACCATACCGATGATGCTCCGCGTCCCGATATCCAGGGAAAATACCATATTATCCGCCTGTACCTCTGTCTTTGCCTTCGGCTGTACTTTAGCCTGAACCTTTACCGGAACCTTTTTCGCTTGTCCTTTCGCCATGACGACCTCCTTATTTTTACCGGATGCCCCCGGAAAATCACATGATTATGAACTCTATTATATCGAAGTTTTTATTCTCTGTACAGAAAAAAAACATCCTTCGGAAAAATATTTCCAGAATCCCAAAACTGATTTCTGTATTTCTGATATCCAGTATGGAAACCTCCGGGCAGATATGGTAAGATAAAACTGCCGATCCAATGAATGTGCTGTAAGGATTGGTTTTGATTTGGAAGGAGGAAGCAACGATGACCTTAAAAGATCTCAGCAACGGACCCGAATGGGTTTCATGGGTAATGCTTGTTATTTTTGCCGTGTTGTCCGTCATTTTCCTGAGCGGTCACGGCTCCGGCCTGATCGCTGGATATAACACGTCCAGTAAAAATGAAAAAAGCAAGTACGACGCAAAAAAGCTATGCAGGGTGGCCGGAGGCGGAATGACAGTGATCACGATTTTTCTCTTCGTCGTGTCTGTCTGGGAGGATGTGCTTCCGGCCGCCGCAGCATATTTTTTTCTGGCGCTCATTATCGTGGATTGTGTGGTTATGATCGTTCTGATGAATACGGTATGTAAAAAATGAAATGCCCTGAGATCAGCCACTTCGCGCACATAAGCCAAAAACAAAGATGTGCGTCATCCCGGCAGTTCCATCTCGTCCGCCATCCGGACAAACCCATATGCTTCATAGAGGGGCCTGCCCGCCTCGGTGGCTTCAAGGGAGATACTGCGGATCCCCCGCCCTTTTGCATCCTGTACAAGCAGATCCAGGGTTTTTGCGGCAATTCCTTTTCTGCGGTAGGCGGGGGCCGTGTACATATTCATCACATACGCCTTTTTTCCTGTCGGGGGGTGCAGATAATTTTTGTTGGTTTTTAGGTTCTGATAAAGAAAAGGCATACGCTTTTTTGATGCGTATGCCTTCGTCAATTCTGCTTTAAATAACTGAGATGCCCTTTGATAAAATCAACAACATCCCGCTCCCATCGTCCGCTTTCATATTTGGTTTTCAAAGTAAGAAGATACTGAGCCGTTCGCGGTTCCCACCGCATGCCAGCTTGTTTTAGTCGTTTCTGTAAAACGATTTTGTTTCCACTTTCTATTGCACCGCTTCCACAGAAATATCCTTTCGCCTTATATTCGGGATAATTGATGTGGCCTCTATGCATGGAAATGTAGTGGTATAGATTGACGCAATTCGTATAGGTTTCATCGGGATCCAATTTTCTTAGAGCCTGATCCGTCAGCCCGTTTTCAAGCAGGTCAGACATCTCTTCTGCCCACGGAATGTATTTGTCTTCTTTCATTCCGAACTTGATTTTGGAAAAAGCGTGCACGTTTTCTTTCAAATGGTACAGGTCAAGAATGTGCTGCGCATCAGGGAACAGTTCTTCCGCCATATTTGCAATCCACGCCGCCCCATCACTGAGAACCACCGTTTCCTGATAGCTGCCGTAACCGTTCTCAACCGCGCACCGGTAGAGATGCCTGCCAAACTCGCTCGCGGCTCCAACATAGGAAACATACTCTCTTTTTTCTATCTGATGCTGGCGCTCCCCTTTTTTGTTCTTCCAATAATAAATGTGATCAGAGGAATAGACGACTCCAAGCTTATTCTCCCGCCATGTCGAGCCCTCCTCGTTTTTGTGCCTTGTATTCAGCGCGGCACCGTCCGCTTCGATATAAAGGATCCCTTTCTTGTTATTTTTAAAATCCAGCATTCCGCTTTTCTGCTTTTGGAACAGACGATCCGTATTCCTGCAGTCCTCCTCGAATATCACCCGGCCTATGCAATTCGTCACATGTCTAATCGTATCATCATTGATTTCCATGCCATAAGTATCCCGAATGACATTCTCGGCAGTTTGGTATGAACATTGGTTTTGAGCCCAATAGGCACATCGGAGCATAAGTGCTGGGGTCATTTTAAAAGGAAGCCTGGAAATCCCAAGCGCGTCATCCAGAGGGAAAACACTTTTCGCATGCGCGTTTTTCAGAAGTGCCTCCTTAGATTCCGGGGTTTCTGGAATCAGCATAGCCCTATCATAATGGAGAGGGCCATGAATTGTATAAATGAGCCGCTCTGCGCGCCTGTGAGTGCGCAATTTTATTCCTCTGGCTTGGAACTCCCTTTTTTTCTACGTATCAACTCCTTTTCATCAATGTTTCGGATAATTGTCTGAAGCATATCCGAATATAAAACATTGGTATCTCCTATTAACCGGCTCCAAAGTTCCTCAATTTCATAGATGGTTAAAAAACGATCTGGATCTTCCGTGCCGTTTTGTATCTTCTCTTCGAATTCTTTGACTAATCGGGAAAGTTCCCCAATCGTAACGGAGGATGGCGATTTGATATCTTCCATAAGAAACCTCCTTATATGACGATTCAATTATATCATTTATAAGGAGATTTGTAAACATATTTACCAACTATTTTTATCTGCCCCCCCTGTCGGGTTGTGGAATGTGGGCATGACTGTATAATAGCTGATCCCGCCTGCCCCCACAAATGTCTCACCGTCGAATACCAGATAAGCGGTATGGGTTCCGTCCGCCAGGGCTCTTTTGTAGTACGCCCTGGATTCGGCTTCTACCTCTGACATATC
>Ga0137309_101028_pt1 | contig 19905 bp, 21 predicted proteins | sample NAcewiD2O_June_FD_97179 | JGI IMG/M metagenome (GOLD analysis project Ga0137309, IMG submission 97179) | Mouse cecal microbial communities from Vienna, Austria - N-Acetylneuraminic amended D2O_June | ecosystem: Host-associated > Mammals > Digestive system > Large intestine > Cecum | place... | reverse complement strand
CGGAGGAAAGCCGCGCGGCCGCGCTGACCGAGGCAGCGGAAATTTATGAGTTTTACACCATTGCCCTGTATGATCTGGACGGGCGGCTGATACAGGGAATTGATGGCGCGCCGGAGAGCCTGGAGAGCGCTTTTCTATCGCTTTTGCGGGAAACCGATAACCTGACCACCGATTCCTCCACCCTCTACCAAGGCAAGCTGGGCATTACCATGGCCATGCCGGTCAAGGAGGAGGGGGAAACCGCCCTTTACCTGATGGGCGTATATAAATATGATACCCTCAACGACGTGATCAGCAGCATTAACTTGGGAAGAAGCGGCATGGCCTATATGGTCAACCAAGAGGGCCTTGTCACCGGCCACCCGGACCAGTCCATCGCTTTGGAGGGAAGCTCGCTGGCCCAGCTGAGCGATGGCAACCAGGAGGCGGTGCAGCGGGTTACCACCGGCGAAACTGGAGCCACAGAGTTCCCCATTGGCGGCGAGCAGATGCTGGTAGCCTTCTCCCCCATTCGGGGCACCCAGTGGTCCCTGGTCATCCAAATCCCCAAGTCGGACTACAACCATCTTATCAACGGCGCTATGCTGGTGGCCATCCTGGCCACTTTGGCGGTGCTCATCCTCTCCATTCTGCTGGTGCTGCGCCTGGCCCGGTCCATCTCCCACCCGGTGAAGCGCGTTACGGACCGGATGGTGGCCCTTTCCAGCGGCGACCTGCACACCGAGGTGCTGCCCGTGCACACGGGCGATGAGCTGGAAGTGATGACCCAGACCCTGGACGCCACGCTGGAGAGCGTAAACCGCTACATATCCGACATTCAGCAGGTTTTGACCCGGATGGCCAGCGGCGACCTGTGCACAGGTCCCCAGGTGGATTATGAGGGCGATTTTGTACTGATTCGCGGCAGCCTGCGCACCATTACCGAATCCATGAACGAGACGCTCACGGGGTTCCGCGCCGCCGCCGACCGGCTGGCCGCTATGGCGGAGCAGCTAAGCGCCCAGTCCGCCCAGCTGCACCAGGCCTCTTTGGAGCAGAACCACTCCACAGACGCGCTGGTGCATGAGGTAACCCATGTAAAGGAGCGGCTGGCCGGCGTTACGGAAAGCAGCAGCCAAACCCGCTGCCAGACGGAAGAGATCACCCAGCGCGTCCAAAGCGCCAACCAGCAGATGGCCGCCCTGATCTCCGCCATGGACGACATCAGCGCCAACGCCCAGCAAATCACCAAAACCGCCAAGGACATTGAGGACATTGCTTTCCAGACCAATATTCTGGCCCTTAACGCCTCGGTGGAGGCGGCCCGGGCCGGAAGCGCCGGACAGGGCTTCGCGGTGGTGGCGGACGAGGTGAAGCAGCTGGCCGCCAAGAGCGCCGAGGCCGCCAAAAGCGCCACGGACATGGTCAACAACACCAAGGCCATCATCCAAAACGGCGTGGCGCTGACCGCGGACACCGCCGGTTCCCTTCGGGCCATCTCGGATGTTTCCACCCAGATCAGCGCCATTTCGGACCAGCTGGCCGCGGCGGTGCAGGGTCAGGAAACCGCCCTGGCCGGTATGGAAGAGCGCATTGCCACCATTTCCGCCATTGCGGACCGCAACCTGCAAAACGCGGAGGAGACCGAGCAGGCCAGCGGTTCGCTGGCCAGGGAAGCCGAAGCCCTTCAATCCCGGGTACGGCAATTCACGTTAAAGGAGACACATGGCCAATGAAACGTATTTTTGCCTTATTGATGTGCCTGCTGCTGGTTTTGCCGCTGACCGCCTGCGGCGGCCAGGAGGGGCTGCAGGACGGATATTATACCGCTCAGATGTCCCAATTCAGCCACGGCTGGAAGGAGTACATTACCATTTTGGTCAAGGGCGGAAAGCTTGTCTCCGTGGAATACAACGCGGAGAACGCCAGCGGCTTCATTAAGAGCTGGGACAACGCCTATATGCAGAACATGCTCCACTCCAACGGCACCTACCCCAACGAGTACACCCGTACCTATGCGGGCCAGCTTTTGGAGGGGCAGGGCCAGGGAAGCATCGACGCCATTTCCGGCGCCTCCTCTTCCCACGGGACCTTCCAGCTGCTGGCCCAGGCCGTGCTGGATCAGGCCAGAAAGGGAGATTCCAGCATTGTGTTTGTGGACACAAACACCAGCCACTAAGTCTGTGTAAGCCTGCGGCTGTCCATCAAGATTCCAAATTGGCGGGGGATTTCCCCGCCAATTTTCTTTTGAAGCGGCAGCCATAATAAAAAAGAGCCGGAAGCAGACCGCGGTCCGCTTCCGGCTCTTTTATTTCAATCAAGACAGCTCCAACTCAACCCCCACCGGGTAGTGGTCCGAAAGGTACACACCATCTTCCTGGTCTTCCGCCAGAAAGGCAGGGCCCAGGCAGGGCAGGTTGGTGAAGATGTAATCAATCTTCTCCGCCGGTTGGAGCCTTCCAAAGTCGTGGAAGGTTCCCCCTGTGGCCTGGGTCACGTCCGCCAAGGGCAGGCCGCAGCCCGCAAAGCCCTGGGCGCTCCGGTACACCAGGCTGTCCGGGTAGGCGTTGAAGTCGCCGGTGAGGATGACCGGCATGGGGCGGCGGACATAATCAGCGGCCATGCGGGCCAAAATCAGGCTGAGGCCCTGAGCCTGAGCCGTGGGTCCCTCATGGTCCAAGTGGGTGTTGTAAAACCGCAGCAGCTTGCCGGTCTCCCGGTGGAACAGAGTCGCCGCCGTGCACAGACGGGGGCAGCTGCTCTGGTCCGTGGCAAAACGGCTTCCGGGCAGGTCCGGCGTGTCCGAAAGCCAGAACTGGTCCAGCCCGGCCAAGTCAAACAGCTCCCGCCGGTAGGCAATGGGGTTGCTCTCCCCCTGCAGGTCAGCCTCCCGGCCCAGGCCGCAGACTTCATAGTCTGGGAAAGCCTCCATCAGCCAGCGCCGCATGTGAGGGACGGTCTCTTGAAAGCCAACCAGCCCGGCCTCATAGGCAGGAAAGCGGGTCCGGATCAAGTCCCGCCGGTTGGCAAAGGAATTCCTGCCGTCCTGGGGCACGTCCACCCGAAGATTGTATGTAAAAAGTTTCAGCTTTGCCATAACCGTTTACCGAATGATCTCCCCATCCACCGTACCAGGCAGAGCGGCGGCGTTGGACTCGTCGGTATCCACATGCATGGCCAGGGCGTAGCTGGGGCTCACCCGGCAAACTACGTCCCCAAAAACCAAAGCGCGGCCATTGTAGTCCACCTTGACGGAAACAATCTGCTTATCCTCCACCCCGGCTTCCTTGGCCTGCTCGGGGTTAAAATGAATGTGGCGCTTGGCGGCAATGACGCCCTTTTCAATGACCACTTCCCCCGCGGGGCCCTTCAAGGTGCAGCCAGGGGTGCCCTCCAGGTCGCCGGACTCCCGGATGGGGGCGGTGACCCCCAGCTTGCGGGCATCGGTGAGGGAGATTTCCACCTGGGTCTCCGAGCGGCAGGGGCCCAGAATCGACATCGTCATGGAGCCCTTGGGCCCAACCACTTCTACCTTTTCGGCGCAGGCAAACTGCCCGGGCTGGGAAAGGTCCTTTTTGTTGGTAAGGCTGGCCTGAGGGCCAAAGAGGGCCTCCAGATGGGCCTGGGACACATGGACATGATGGGCGGACGTTTCTACCATAACTTTCATTGCAATATCCTCCTGATTCTATAAATTGATTTCCTATGGGAAACATTAAACCACTTAATTGGGGCTTGTGCAGCCAAATGGCCTCCAAACCTCCTTGATTATACTCCTGATTCTCCAAAAAAGCAACGGGAATTTGACTTTATTTTCTCCATATGGTAAAATGTCCGCAAGCGGACAACATGTTCCGCAAGCGGACAACATGTTCCGCAAGCGGACAACATGTTCCGCAAGCGGACAACATGTTCCGCAAGCGGACAACATGTTCCGCAAGCGGACATGGGGAGAAGTCCCGCTATGCAGAAGCACAGGTTTTCTCCTCACAGACGGTAACCTGTGCGCAAATGTCATTTTCAAAAACACAGGAGGCGGTTCGTATGTATGACAACTGGGAGGGCTTAGAGCAAGCCTGTCTGGCCTGCCGCCAGTGCGGCCTCTGCCAAGAGCGGCGCCATGTGGTGTTCGGCGTAGGCAACCCAAAGGCCAAGGTGCTGTTTGTGGGCGAGGGTCCGGGCGAACACGAGGACCTGCAAGGGGAGCCCTTTGTGGGCCGGGGCGGCCAGCTGCTGGACAAGCTTCTGGCGGCCATCGACCTGGACCGGAAGACCAACATTTACATTGCCAATATTGTGAAATGCCGCCCGCCCCTTAACCGGGACCCCCTGCCCCAGGAGCAGGAGGCCTGCATTGGCTGGCTGCGGAACCAGTTCGCCTTGCTGCGGCCTAAAATTGTGGTGTGCCTGGGCCGGGTGTCGGCCATGCGCATGATGAAGCCAGACATTAAGATTACCAAGGAGCATGGAATTTTTCTGGAGAAAAACGGCACCCTGATGATGGCCACCTTGCACCCGGCGGCGCTGCTGCGCAACCCCAAACAAAAACCCGCCGCCTTTGAGGATTACCTCCGGCTACGGGAAAAAATAGACGAGCTGGGCTGCGATGTGGCCAAATGAGGGCCCTTTGGGAGAATCCTTCAGCCCCGCTCCGCGCTTTGGCGGCGGCTGTAGAGGAACTGGTCCGCCACAACCAACAGCGCTCCGGCGATCACCACTAAGTAGTAGGTAAAAAACCGCCAGACCATCACAGCGGCGTACAGGTCGTTGTTGACAAAATAGGGCTTGAGAAAGGTGGAAAAGCCAATCTCCTGGGCCCCGGAGGCCCCCGGCATGGGCATAAACGACACCGAGGACTGGAGCAGGCTCTGCATGGCCACTATCTCCCCATAGCCCGCCTGGGCGTAGCCAAAGGAGCGGTACACAAAGTAGAGCACGCTCATTTGCAGAATAAACTGAGGGATGGACAGCACCACGCCCCACACCACCGCCTTTTTCTTCTCTTTAAAGTCATCGGTGTAGCTGTCGAAGTCCGCCTCGAACTGGTCGATGGCCTCCGCCGCGTGAAAACGGACGGAAAGCTTGGGGAAGCGCCCGGCCAGCCACTTGGCAAAGCGGCAGATGGTCCCCAGCACCGGGCGGCAGAACAGGGACCCAAAAAACACCACGGACCCGCCGTTGACCAGCAGCCCCACCACAATAAAGGGGATGATCCCCGGATTCTCCGCGGCAATTTTTCCATACATGGCCCAAAAGGATAGAATGGAGCACAGCACAAAGGCGCATTGGTAGCAGAAGAACTTCATAATCAGCACCGCTGTGGAGAGGCCCACGGGAATGTGGTCCCGCCGCAAGTAGGCCGCCTGCATGGGCTGGCCCCCTGTGGAGCTGGGCGTGATGTAGGAATAGTAGATGCCGATGAGGCCCAGCTTCATGGACGGGCCCAGCTTCATGGGGATGCTCTGGCTGCGCATCAGCAGCAAAATGACGCCGCCCTCAAAGAAAAAGAACACCACCGAGATTACAATGGCCATGCTCAGATTGCCCGGCGTCAGGTGGGTGATGGTGTAAAACACGTTGCCAAACTCCCGGTTGAAGATGCCAAACAAAACCACCGCCAAAATGGTGGCGGCAATGTACAGCATCCCCCAGGGGATTTTTTTCTTTTTCAGCGGTTGCGCGTTCATGGGCAAAACCCTTCCTTTCTGCTGCAAGCCTGCAAAACAAAGCATAGCAAACAAAGCTTACATTCCGCCGGGGGACTTTCTTACAAATTTATAAACGCCGGCGCTGGTTCAGCCATAGGACATTAAGGGGTTGATGCGCCCATGTTCTCCCCGCTCCAGCTTATCTATGTATTTTATGGCCCGTCCGGCCCCCAACGCCACGCATTCCCCGGGGCTTTCCGCCACCATGACGGGAATTCTGGTCTTTTTGGACAGCAAGGTGGAGAGTCCATATAGGTTGGCCGAGCCGCCGGTGAGGATGATGCCGTCGGTGAAAATATCCGCCAGCAGCTCCGGCGGGGTCAGCTCCAACGTGTACTGCACGGTGCGGACAATGGCAATGGCCGGTTCAATCAGAGCCTCAATCATGTCGTCCGAGGTCATAACCGTGGCGGTGGGCAGGCCGTTGAGGGCGTCCAGACCCTTAAGCATGTAGGTAGTCAGCCTGCGGCGGGGGTAGGCGCAGCCAATGGCGATTTTGGCCGCCTCCGCCATCCGGTCGCCAATAATCAGGCTGAACTTCCGGCGTACATATTTGATGATGGCCTCATTAAAATCCGCCCCGGCAATGTGGGAGGAATTGGCAATGGCAATGCCGTTTAGGGAGATAACCGCCATATCGGTGGTGCCCTCTCCTACGTCCACAATCATGCAGCCGTGGGGCGCGGCAATGTCCACCCCGGCCCCAATGGCAGCGGCCACGGGCTCTTCAATCAGGCAGACCTTGCGCACGCCCGCCGCGCCGATGGCGTCCACCACGGCGCACTTTTCCACCTCCGTGACCCCGCAGGGCACACTGACCACCACCCGGGGCATAAAGACCCGGCTGCGGCCCACCTGGCGCAGGTAGAAGGCAATGAGATGCTCGGCCAGGGACAGGTCGGAAATAACCCCATTGCACAGAGGATGGGCCACTGTCACCCGGTCGGAGGTGCGGCCCAGCATCCGGTAAGCCTCGCTGCCAATGGCGATAATCTCGTCGGTCATATTGTCCACCGCAATAATGGCGGGTTCGTTCAGCACGATGCCCTTGCCGTCTTGGAACACCTTGAAGCGGGCCGTGCCTAAATCAATGGCGATGTCGTTTCCCATGTTCCTCCCCTATTCTAACCCCCGAAAACAGCGGAGACCGTCTCTCCGCGGTCTTTCCCCGTATCGTATCTCACAAAATCCGCTTGGAGCTCCCCGGCGCTTTTGCGCCGGGAGGGCTTCTTGTCATCTTCGCTTGCGGACATTATACCATATCCTGTGGGCTTTTTCAACCATTAATCCAGGATATCCCTTTTCCCTTGCGGGGGGAGGCATGTTTTTCTCATTTTTCCTAAATGGGGCGGGTTAGCGCGGAGAAAAAGCAAAAGGGGCCATTCCAGCGGAACAGTCCCTTTTGTAAGGGCTTATAGAACAGCCTGACGCTGTTTTGCAAGTGTTCGAACAGCCGCCCCAGCCGGCCTCCGCCCTCCGGCGGTTAGCCGTTTTCCAGCAGCTCCTCCATCCGGCCGGTCCAGGCCTCCAGGGCCGCTTGGTCCAGCTTGGCCAAAGCCTGGGCATAGAGCCGGTAAGAGATTGGATCCTCCCGCTCCATAGCGGCCAAGGCCTTTTTGGGGCCGAAGAAATAACGCCCCCGCAGGTCATAGTAGATTTCCAGGCTGTCTCTCAGCAGCCAATGCCAGCGGTAAAAGCCCTCTGGATCGCCCCGCTGGCAGCGCCGGGCCATTTTCCCACACCAGGCCACGTCCTGGGCCACCCGCTCCCGAGGCTTGGCCTGGTAGGCGTCCAGGTAAGCCCCCACCCGCCGGAGCAGCTCCGCCCCCATGCCCTCCTGGTCCACCACTGGCGTTCCGTCAAAAATCTGCACAATCTCCTCCGGGTCGAAGGCTTCTTGAAAATGCTGGGGCGGGTATAAAAATACGTCCAGCCGCACCCCCGCCACCATAGAGCTGTCATGGCCGCTTCCAGGCCGGTCCGTTACCACCAGCGCGTCAAAATCGCTGTCCTGGTTGTTGGTCCCGCTGGCATAGGAGCCATAGGGAAGAATGACGCTGGGCGCGTATGTCTTTGTTAAATATGTAATAATTTCTTCTATCATTCTGTTCCTTTCCCCCGCTGAGGGGACTTACAGGGATGGCAGCTCCGCCGGGCTCTCCCGCTCCAAAAACCACTTAAGACCCGTGTAGCGCCGGGTCTTCCGGTTGTTTTCTATCATCTGCCCCAGCACAGAGCGCTCTCCCACCAAAATCAGCAGCTTTTTGGCCCGGGTGACCGCTGTATACAGCAGGTTCCGGTAGCGCAGCTGCCCAGGCACCTTCAGCACCGGAATAACCACCGCCGTGAACTCGTTGCCCTGGCTTTTGTGCACTGTTACCGCGTAAGCGGGCTCCAGCTCATTGGCGGCGTGTTCAAAGTCGTAAAGCACGGTTTTGTCGTCAATGCGCACCCGCACCGCGCCCCCGGGCTTGTCAATCTCCGTAACCACGCCCATATCCCCATTGAAGACCCCCTGGCCTTCGGCGCCATCGTCTTTGGTCCAGGGCAGGTGATAGTCGTTGCGCACCTGCATCACCTTGTCCCCCTCCCGAAAGAGCTGGCCGTTGATTTTTGCCTCGGGCTTACCCTTTGCCGCCGGGTTGATGGCCTCCCGCAGCAGCTTGTTCAGCTCCACGGTGCCCATCTCCCCCTTGCGGCTGGGACAGAGAACCTGAATGTCCTCCACGCAGGAAAAACCATAGCTTTTGGGCAGGCGCTGGGCGCACAGGCCCACCACCAGCTCCTGGGCCGCGGCGGGCTCCCGGCTGGGCAAAAAGAAAAAGTCGTTGTCGCGTACCGTCAGCTGGGGAATCTGCCCCTCCACAATCCGGTGGGCGCTGGTGACGATTAAGCTTTCCATAGACTGGCGGAAAATTTCCTTAAGCTGCACCGTTGGGAAAAGCGCCGAGGCGATTAAATCCCCCAGCACATTGCCCGCCCCCACCGAGGGCAGCTGGTCGCTGTCCCCCACCAAAATCAGGCGGCACCCCAGGGGCAGGGCCCGCAGCACGCTTTCAAACACATAGGCGTCCACCATAGACATCTCATCAATAACCAGGCACTCGCACTCCAAGGGGTTGCGCTCGTTGCGGTTAAAAACCGGCCGGTCCTGCTCGTCCCACTCCACTTGCAGCATGCGGTGGATGGTTTTGGCCTCCTCGCCGGTAAGTTCGCTCATGCGCTTGGCGGCCCGGCCTGTGGGGGCGGCCAGCAGCACCCGCTCCCCGGCCTGCTTCAAAATGTGGATGATGGCGTTCAGGGTGGTGGTTTTACCCGTACCGGGCCCGCCGGTCAAAATCAGCACACCCTGCTCCATGGCCGCCTTAATAGCCGCCCGCTGCTTGGCCGCATACTGAATGCCCTGGCTCTGCTCAATGAGGCCGGTCTGCACCTCCGCCCCATAAAGGGCGTTGGGCGGCGAGCGGAGCATGGCTTTCATCCGCCCGGCAATGTATTCTTCGCACAGATGCTGCTGCTGCAAAAAAATAAACCGCCGCCCGCCAATCTCCTCCTCCATCACCCGAAAACTGTCCAGCAGCTCTCCTACCGCGTCCTGTGCCAGGTCCTGGGCTACCCCCAGCATGCGGGCCCCCACCTGGCACAGGCTGTCCCAGGGCAGGCAGGTGTGGCCGTTGTCCAGGTTGTGGCGCAGCACATAGAGCATGCCCGCCTGCAGCCGCCCCGCGTCATCCTGGGGGCATTCCATAGACTGGGCCACCGCGTCCGCCACCCCAAAGCTCAGTCCGATTTCCGGGTCGCACAGAGAATAGGGGTCCTGCTGCACGCAGCTAATGGACTCCTCCCCATATTTTTTCCACACCAGAATGGCCTCCTCCGGGGCCACGCCAAAGGCCCCCAGAAAGGCCATCAGCTCCCGTATGCCAATAATCCGCTGAAACTCCGCGCTGATCTCCCTGGCTTTGGCAAGGGTGACGCCCTTAATCTGGGCCAGCCGCTCCGGGTCCTTTTCAATGACCTCCAGGGCGTTGACCCCAAAGGCCTCTACCATACGCGCGGCCAGCGCCCGGCCCACGCCTTTGATGGCCCCGGAGGCCAGATACTTAAGCATGGCCTCCGCTGTGGCTGGCCGGGCCCGCTGAAAGGCCTCGGCCCGAAACTGCTCCCCATAGGCCGGGTTATTCTCCCATTTGCCAAAGACTTGAAGCTCCTCTCCCGCGCTGACAAAGGGAAAGGAGCCCACTACGGTTACAAAATCATCGTCCGCCAGCATATTCAGCACAGTGTACTGGTTTTTTTCGTTGTGGTAGATGACCTGCTCCACCGAACCGTTCAGCTCCAAAAGGTCGTTCAAAGCCTTACTTCCCTTCCTTTGGACTCTCCCCCGCCAGCGCCCTGGCCAGTTCCTCGGGGCCAAGCCGTTCCAGGCTGTGGCACTGGCGTTCCAGGCGCTCTAAAATGGCCCCGGTTTCGCCGCCCGGGTCAATGCAGGCCAAGCGGCAGGGCGGGCGCAGGTCCATCCAGTCCACCCGCAGGGCGGCGGCCCGGACCAGGGCCTCGCAGTCCTCGGGCCCGGTTGGCCGCACCAGCAAAATCATCTCCCCGGCGCCCCGGCCCCGGGCCAAGCGGAAGCAGAGCCAGCGCACCAGCTCCACCCCGCCCAGAATCATCAGGCCCGCGCCCAGGCCGTATCCTATTACGCGCAAAACATCAGACACAAATACCACCTCGCCCCATCCTATGCGGCTCCCCAGGGGAGCGTGCGGGCCGCTGGACAGAGCTTTTCCTCCATAGGGGCAGGTTTGCCGCAAGCTCCGCCTAAAAAAACCGGCAAAACGGCGGCAAACCTGTTTGGACAATGCTTTTTGCTTCTGTGCTTACCCGGCGCGCTTACGCGTCTTTTTTGGCGAAAATAACCGTGGCGTCCCGGTGCAGCTGCAAAACGGAGGCGGGCACCTGGGGCGTAACCGGGCCCCGGAAGGCCTTTTCGACAATTTCCTTTTTGTCCGGCCCGGCAATCAGCAGCACCCGCTTGGCCTTCATAATGGCCCCAACGCCCATTGTCACCGCTTGGGTGGGCACGTCTTCCACCCGGTCGAACAGCCGGGAGTTGGCCTGAATGGTGCTCTGGGCCAGCTGCACGGTGTGCACGCAGGTGGGGAAATCCTCCGCCGGTTCGTTAAAGCCAATGTGCCCGTTGTGCCCGATGCCCAGCAGCTGCAGGTCCGGCCAGCCCAGGCTCTCCACCAGGGCCTCATAGCGGGCGCACTCCGCCTGCATATCCGGGGCCGCGCCATTGGGAAGATGGGTGTTGGCCTTATCCACGTTCACCTTGCCAAACAGATGGAGGTCCATAAAGTACCGGTAGCTCTGGGGGTTATCCGGAGTCAGACCGCAGTACTCGTCCAGGTTCACCGTGCGTACCTGAGAGAAGTCCAGAATGCCCGCCTGATAGTCCGCCGCCAGCTCCTCATAGGTTCCAATGGGCGAGGAGCCCGTGGCCAGGCCCAGCACACAGTTGGGCTTAAGCGCCACCTGTCCGCCAATCATCCGCGCCGCCAGCCTGCTCATTTCCTTGTAGCTCTCGACTTCAATGATTCTCATAATACTCTTTCCTTTCGGTTATTTATGATGAAACCGGGCTGCCCCGGCGTCAGCCTATGGCAAAGCGGCCGCCTACCGCGCCGCCTTTTCCGCTTTTCCCGGCAGTTGGGCCAAAATGACCCCGGCAAACACCAGCCCGCAGCCCAGCAGCTCCCGCACAGACATGGGCTGGGCCAGCACCAGCCAGCCGGAGAGCACGGCAAACACGGATTCCAGGCTCATAATTAAAGAGGCGGCGGCAGGGTCCAGCCGTTTTTGGGCGATGATCTGCAGGGTGTAGGCCACCCCGCTGGACAGCACCCCCGCGTACAGCAGCGGCCCCCAAGAGGCCAGCAGGCCCGCCCAGCTAAAGCTTCCCTGCTCCAGAAAAACCGCCGCCAGGGAAGAAACCAGCCCCGCCACACAGAATTGTATGCAGGACAGCTTGATTCCATCCACCTGAGGCGAAAAACGGTCGATGACTAGAATGTGGAAGGAGAAGAACAGGGCGCAGCACAGCTCCAGGGCGTCGCCCAGCTGGATGCTCAACTCCTCCCCGGCCACACTGAGCAAAAAGGCTCCCACCAGGGCCAGGGCCACGGCCAGCCAGAGCCTTGCGCCGCCTTTGCGGCCCAAAAACAGCCCCAGCACCGGCACCATCACAATATACAGGGAGGTGAGGAACCCAGCCTTTCCAGCGGTGGTATATTGCAGCCCGGCCTGCTGCAGCAGGCTTGCCGCCGAGAGGAACAGCCCGCACAGCAGCCCGCCCCGAAGCAGCGCGGGGTTTTTCCAGCTATACATTTCCCCCTGGGCCTGTGGGGCCAGAGAGGGCCGCAGCTTGTCCCGGAAAAAAATCACCGGAAGCAGCGCCAAGCTGCCAATGAAGCTCCGGGCCCCGTTAAAGGCGCAGGGGCCCACATGGTCCATGCCCATGCTTTGGGCCACAAAGGCCGTGCCCCAAATAAGCGCCCCCAGGGTCAGCAGCAGCGCCCCCAGGGCGCTAGACTTTTTCATGAGCGGCCGCCCCCGCATCGCGGGTCAAGTTTTTCATCCAGTTGTAACGGTTGATTTTTACAACCGCCACAAAACATTTTAGAATTTGGTCGCATTTCAGCGCCGCGAATACCACCCACACCGGCGCTCCCAGCCACTGGCAGAGCAGCGCGGAGGGAATCACCACCAAAAAGACGAAAATGGTGTCGTTTTTAAACACAAAGCTAATGTCTCCCCCAGACTTCACCAGCCCAAACAGGCAGGCCGCCTGGTAGCAGGTGCCGATGATGGTGACGGAAATCACGTTAATAAACTGGTACGAGTAGGCCTGGGCCTCCGCCGTGGCGTTGTACAGGCCAATAAAGCCATCCCGGAAGAGCAGCACCAGCCCGCCGGAGAGCAGGCCCACCAGCAAAAAGATCATCTGCACGGTTTTGGAGTACTCCTTCATGGTCTCATACCGCCCGGCACCCACGGTTTTGCCTGTGATGATGCCCACCGCGGAGGAGAGGCCGTTCATCCACACGTAAATCAGGTTGTGCAGCATGCCGGTAATGCTCACCGCCGCCAGAACGCCCGCTGTGTAAGAGCCCATAATCTTGGTGTTCATCAGGTTGTTAAAGGCCCACACCACCTGTCCGCCAATCACCGGCAGGCCGTAGCGCAGAAAATCCCGCAGCAACTGGCTGTCTGTGCGCAGCAGGTCCCGGAAGCCGAAGCGCAGCTTTTTGTCCGCCAAAAACACATAGCCCACGCTGACGCCCATCTCCATCACCCGGGAAATCAATGTGGCGATGGCCGCGCCCTTTACCCCCAAAGCGGGCAGGCCCAGCTTGCCGAAAATGAGCACGTAGTTCAGCGAGACGTTTACCACCAGCGCCATAATAGAGATGTACAGGCCGATTTTTGCCGTTTCCACGCTGCGCATAGAGGCAATCATCACCTGGGAAATGGCGAAAAACAGGTAGGTGAAGCCTACAATCTGCAAATAAACCGCACCCTCGGCCACCACGCCGGACTCTTTGGTGAACAGCCCAATGATGGCAGAGGGGAACAGCACCGCCGCCAGGGTGATGAGCAGCCCCACCCCAAAGGCGAACTTGGCCCCAATGGAGACCACCTTGCGGATGCTGGCCGTGTCCTTTTTGCCCCAGTATTGGGCCGAAAGAATCAAAATCGCGCCCTCAATGCCCGCAATGAACATCTGTACCACTGCCTGCATCTGGTTGCCCACATATACGCCGGAAATCGCGTCGTCGCCTAACCGGCCAATCATCAGGTTGTCCGCAAAGCCCACCGCAAAGGTGATCAGGTTTTGCAGAGAGATGGGCACGGCCAGGGCGATCAAGGTCCGGTAAAATGATTTATCCCTGGTAAAAATAGCCATGTTGATTTTAACTCCTCTATCGAAATGCTCCCTCGGCTCTGGCAAAGAGCCCGGGCGGGTTAAGCTTCCTCTTCTTCCCCGCCCTCTTCCGAGGATTCCCCTTCCGGCTCTGGACTGGGGCTGGGGGCCGGACTGGCCGCCGCCTCACCGGCCCGCCGGGCCCGGTTGGAGAACAGCAGCTTTTGGGTGGTCTCATCCGCTTGGCCGGTCTCCGGCAGGCCGTTGGCCTTTTGGAAGTCCTTGACGCAGCTGGCGGTGTATTCGCCGTAATGGCCATCGTAATCTGTGTCCAAATAACCCAGCTCGTCCAAGCGGGTCTGCATAGCCAGCACCTGATCGCCCTGGTCCCCCTCCTGCAGGGGCTCATACTCCGTCTGGTCCGCTTCCAGGGCAGAGCTGGTCAGGGCCGAGCTTACCTGGCTCTCGATTTTGCTGGTGGGGTCCGTGGTCTGGGAGCTCTCTTCCGTCAGCTCCGGGAAAGCCGACCCGCTGATTTCCAGGGCGCATTCCACAATGGTGCGGCCCTGCCACTCCATCAGCCGGGGCTCCAACTCAAAAATTTTACCGCTGCGCACCGCTTGTAGGTTGGAGAACCGGGAATCAGACTCCAGCTCATCCTTAAGACCCGGAGCGCAGAAAATGATGTTGGGGTTGGACATGCGCAGGGTGTCGTAATCAAACTGTCCGCCCACCACATCTTTAAACACATTGGTTACGCCAGAATAGGTCATAATGGTGCTGCCCAGCATGTCCCCGGTCACGGCGCTGCCGCTCAGGTCATAGAGATAGCAGGCCGTGACCACCGTATCGTTGGGCACCACCCGGGTGATCTCATCCAGGGTCAAAAAGATATCCTGGGCGGCGGCAATGCCCGCGTCGTAACCGGGACCGCCGCCGGAAAGAGCGGAAGAAACCTGGGCGAACAGGCGCTCATAGCCGCCGCGGTCCGCAGCCGGGGCGATGTTCAGCACCGTCAGCCCCGCGTCCCGCAGGGCTTCCTCCGCCGAGGCGCTGGCCGGGTCCAGCAGCACCAGGTCCGGGTTTACGGCGGAAACCGCCTGGGCGTCAGAGGCATCCACCTTTTGCAGGTCCCGCAGGCTTTCCTGGGCGCACTCCGAGCTGCCCGCCACCAGCTGGGTTTCCAAATCCAGCGCCAGCACCACATCGGCCAAGCTGGGAGAAAGCACCGCCACCCGCTGGGGTTTGGCGGAAATGGTCACACCGTTTACGTCCACTGGAAACTCCCCGGCCGCCACGCCGGAGGCCAGGTCCGGCAAAGTGGAGCAGGCGGCAAAGCTGCCGCACAGCAGGACCAAAACCAGCACAAGGACGGCGATTCTCTTGAAACCCATTGATTTTCTCATAAAGTTTTACATCTCACTTTCTATTATACTATTGCATGATATCTCCAAGTTTTTCCCCGTTTATCCGCAAATACCCCTGTATTATAACAAACGCCGGGGCTTTATGCAAGGGATTTAAAGAAATTTGGGGGAATCGGGCCGGTTCTCCTCTTCCCGCGGAGGTTCTTCGGGATTGAGGCCGCCCCGCGCAAAAAAACACTTGCCAATTTTCATGGAGTATGGTATGATAAAAGACAGAAATGCCCACCTTACCGGCAGGCATATGGACCATTAGCTCAGTTGGTTAGAGCAACCGGCTCATAACCGGTCGGCCCCGGGTTCGAGTCCCTGATGGTCCACCATGTTTACACATCTTAAAAGATGCCACACCGAAAAAGCCCCGGAATTCCGGGGTTTTTTCGCGTTCAAGAGGCCAAAAAAGGACCGTCACGGCGTGACGTGTTTTGGGGGATGCCACCCTGATTTTTGGGATCTGAACCTGCGTGGTTGACAAACAGCGAGTCAGGGCAGAAGAAAAACAAAATATTTTTTGAGAAGGGCCATGATGAAAATCATGGCCCTTTTTCTTTTTCCAGAGAAAGATTTAGGAGGTATGCAGAGTGCCAAAGTTTACAGAAAGCAAGACAGACCGTGCCTACGAGAGTTTTATGAAACAGATTCCCGGCTTCCAGCGGGACCCACCAGAGGCCGGGATTATTCAGAAAGATATGAAACAGAAGAAACAACAGAAAGGGGCCGGGAAAAATGATCTTCCGAAACGATAAGCACGGCGTGCTGTTCGAGAAAGAAATCAGGTATCACAAGGGCTGCAGCAGACGATTTGCCGCAGCCCTTTTTTTGTTGACGGCTGACCCCAGGCTCTGGCACCAGGCCGAGAACCACATTGGAAGCAACGAAATCGACATCACGGCTATGAAGCCCCGGCATTTGGACGCCATGTCCTACGTCTGTTTTGCGGTTGCCAAGGACATCATCACCGGCAGCAAAACCGTGGCTCTCACAGAACTGGCCGACCCCAGTATGCTGCCGCCCCGGTACTTTTTGGTGATTCAGACCGCCATGCTGATTCGGGGCTACGGACTGAGCGCGGCCAACCGGCTGCTGTTTACGGAAGGGAGGGATCAGAATGAACTTCGACAGAAATAAGGTTGAGATGGTCAAAAAGCAGTACCCGGCAGGGACGCGAATCCGGCTGAACAGCCTGTGCAACGATGAACAGGATATGTTGCCTGGCTTGTGTGGTACTGTGGTCGGTGTGGACGACCAGCCGAGCCTGCTCATGAAGTGGGACAACGGGCGGTCGCTGAGCCTTATGCCCTTCGAGGACAGTTTCACGGTTATCCAAAATGAACAGCAGGTTACGCCGGACGAGCAGCTCTATGAAAAGCTGTGCCAGGAGCAGGCAGCCTTCCGGGATGAACTGCTGGCTCTCCCGCCCGAACAAATCCTGGATAAGGCTTGGGAATATCTGGTGCGGGAGGATATCCTGCTGGCGATGGAGTACAACGAGCTGGACGATGAACAGGCGAAGGCCCTGTTGGAACTGCCGGACGCCATGTCGGACCTGTGCGATACGGTCAAGGAGAAAGACAGCCGCCAGCAGGAAACTATCTGGCGGGAGATCGAGGAAAGGGCCAATGTGCTGGCAGCGGGTCAGCAACCCATGCAGGAGCAGTCACTATGAAGAATAGCAAAAAGGTAGTTGGCGAGGGCCGTGACTTCGAGCGCATCCGGCGCATCACGGGTTACCTTACTGGCACGGTGGATGGCTGGAATAACGCTAAACGTGCAGAGGAAAAGGACCGGGTCAAGCACCAGGTCCATGAAAGCAAGAAGGAGTGAGCAGAAAAATGGTCAGAGGCCCGCCTGTCAGCAGAAAAGCACCCAGAGAAATGGAGGTGGTACTATTCAGTCCATGATCCCGTGGATAGGCGGGAAACAAGCCCTATGCAGGGCAATTATCAGCCGGTTTCCGGCGGACTTCCGGCAGCGGAGCTATGTGGAGGTGTTCGGCGGCGGGGCGTCTGTCCTGCTGAACAAAGAGCGTTCCGTCAAGGAGATTTACAACGACTTCAACTCCAACCTTGTCAACCTCTTCCGCATGGTCCGCGATCACCCCAAGGAGCTGCAAGCCGCCCTTCGGTACATCCTCAACTCCCGGGAGGATTTCGACACTGTTAAGGCTCGGCTTGCCTGTGGTCACAACAAGGACCCTGTCCTCTGGGCGCGGGACTTCTACCAGCTCATCCGGCAGAGCTATGGGGGCGGGGGTACATCCTTTGGGGCAAGCCCACGGTCCACCTGGGCGGCTTTCCCCTTGATAGACGCGGTCGCGGAGCGGTTCCAGTATGTGGTGGTGGAGCACATGAGCTATGAGCGGCTCCTCCGGACCCACGACAGCGAGGGAACCATCTTCTACCTGGACCCGCCCTATGTGTTGACCGAGGACTACTATGGAAATCTGTTCGGCTTCCCGGACCATATGCTGCTGGCGGAGATCCTGCTGGAAATAAAAGCCCGCTGGTTACTGTCCTACAACGACTGCGACACCATCCGGGCGCTGTACAGTGTGCCGGGGGTCTACATCGAGAAGATCGAGCGCATCAACAATCTGGCCCAGCGGTACGCCCCTGGGACTATGTATCAGGAGCTGCTCATCTCCAACTACGATACATCGCTGGTGCTGCCAGAGCAAATATCATTGTCGGGCTTTGCCCCGGTGGAAAGGAAGTATATATGGAAATGAACGATGAAAAAACTTTGAGAATTCTCGGCAAACGCGGCCGGGTGACGATCCCCCAGGAGGTGAGGGACGCCATCGGCATGGCGCGGGGTGACGTGGTGAGCTTCGCCGTAGTCAGCGAGGACTGCGCCCTGGTCAAGCGGGAGCGCATCTGTGATAATTGTTCCACGGAGCCTCCGCAGATGATCAAACTGCTGGTCCAGGCCATGCACCATGCTGAGAGCAGCCCCCAGAGCCAGAGGGCCTTTGAGTTTCTAACCAGCCTCTCTCCCGCCCAGCAGTTGGAGGCTGCGGCGAAGATCATCGCGGATTGGGCGGAGAACAGCCATGAAGAATAACAGGAGGTTAAAATGGCAAAGAGAAAAGAACACACCCAGACGGACGCTCCCCAACAGGCCCAGACCGGCGCCGGGGCAATCCCCCAAGAGGCTCCGGCCCCGCCCCCGCTCCCGGATCTGACTGTCCGCGTCTTCCCCATCAGCAGCTCAAAAAGCAAGCTCAAGGCCACGGCAAACGTCAACATTGCCGGGGCCTTTGCTGTTAGAGGATTCCGTATCTTCGATTCCAGGAACGGCCTGTTCGTGAAAGAGCCGGAGCAGAGCTACGTCAAGGACGGCACCGAGCTGACCCGCCCGGTGTTCTTCCCGGTCACGAAAGAGGCGCGGGAGGCCCTATATGGGCAGATACTCCACTCTTATGAACTGACCATGCAGCAGGGCCAGCGCCAGGAGGACGCCAGGCTCAGTTTTAGAGACGAGGACGTCCCGCCGGAGAGGGAATATGCGCCGACCCCGGAGGATCTCGACCCGGAGGACGATCTCCCTTTTGATATGGGTCCGACCATGTAAAAAAATCTTTGAAAAATTAGAAAAAATATCTGGACATAGACACACCATTTGCGGTATCCTGTGGTTAGGCAAAATTGCCAAACCACATAAGGATGGTGTAACCTATGTCAAAGTTGTTTCAAAGATTTTTGGCAGCGGGTGCGGCTGTAGTCATGCTGTCGACCGTGCCCTTTCCTGCAAATGCAGCGGCAGAGAAGTTCACGGACGTGAAACCGGGTAAGTGGTACTATACGGCAGTGGACTATGCCGTGAGAGAAAAGCTGTTCAGCGGGACCTCCTCGACCACCTTTTCCCCGGAAGAACCCATGACCCGTGGGATGTTCGTGACGGTGCTGGGTAACAAGGCCAAAATTGACCCGAAGGACTATCCCACAAGCAGTTTCAGCGATGTGAAAGCCGGGGTATGGTACGCCCCCAATGTGGAGTGGGCCGCGCAGAATGGCATTGTGAACGGCACAGGGGGCGGAAAATTCAGCCCCGGCAAGAGCGTGACCCGGGAACAGATGGCGGTGATTCTCTACAATTACGCCAAGTTCACAAACTGCGACCTGACGGTCCGGGCTGGCCTGCTGGGGCAGTTCCCGGATGGGAACAAGGTGTCCAACTATGCCAAGTACCCCATGGAATGGGCCATAACCCACGGAATCATCAACGGCAGCGGCGGCAAACTGGACCCAAGCGGCACAGCCACCAGGGCACAAGTAGCGCAGATCTTCTACAGCAGCCGGGAACTGCTGGCGAACGGCGGCAATGAGAACCCCCAGCCTCCCACGCCATCCCCCAGCCCGTCCCCTTCTCCCTCCCCAGCCCCGGATGCGCCCAGGATTCCCATAACGGACGAGGTGCGGGCCAAGCTCAAGCCCAACCAGGACCCGGAGAAGATTCTGGACTATGTGCTGAATGGCAAGAACGATGACCCCACTTTCTCCTACGATGGGACTACCGCTAAGTGGGACCCTTCGCTGATTGATAATAACAACACAGGGAAACTTTACCTCGGTTCATGGACGGATATAGAGGACGAGATGCGGGGATCAAGTGTCGTGGCAAATGGTTTTGTACAGATGCTAACTCATACTGCGAGTGACCGTTTCTACATCACAGCACAAGAAAGCGACGAATGTTTTTGCCTCTACTATCATCCAGCAGAGGTAGAGGACAGCCAGAAAATGCAGGAAGTCAAGGCAGCGCTCAACCTGACCCGCCCGGTCCAGTATGACCGGGGCCTCTGCTATGAGGGCGCAGGCTGGGCAGGCCCCATGCGCTGGGAGCAATACAGCGGCGCACAGGGGATAGC
>Ga0137309_101019_pt1 | contig 19956 bp, 15 predicted proteins | sample NAcewiD2O_June_FD_97179 | JGI IMG/M metagenome (GOLD analysis project Ga0137309, IMG submission 97179) | Mouse cecal microbial communities from Vienna, Austria - N-Acetylneuraminic amended D2O_June | ecosystem: Host-associated > Mammals > Digestive system > Large intestine > Cecum | place... | reverse complement strand
AAGTGCGCCGGATATGCACGGGATTGGGCGCCCACAGCGGAGCGGCTCTGGCAGTGTTCCTGCCGGGAAAAGCAGGCGGCCGGGTCCGATAGCCATAGGCAGGCCGTTTAAGACGTGATTTTAACTTCTACAGAAGGGACAGGTGTGATTTTGGGAAGGATCGCCCGGGGTATCGTGCGCCGCCGCAGGCTGGTGTTGGTATTCAATGGCCCGGCGCTGGCCATGAGCAAGGCGTAGACCAGCTTCTGTTCGCAGACGAGATACCCGTTCGGCTTTTGATTTTTTCCCAAGTGGAACACGCCCCGTCCTTTGATTTCCTTTCCATTATAAAAGGTTTTGAAAAGAAAGACAAGCAGAGAACGGGGACTATATCCTGGACACGCGCCTCAGCAGCGGGGAAGCCGGAAGGCGTTACACCAATCTTAATACCCTTTGCCTTTGAACAGCCATACAAGCCTCCGGGCCGCTTCTTCTGTGTCCTGGGGATTGCCAAAGGTAGAGAAGCGGAAAAACCCTTTTCCACAGGCCCCGAAGCCCTCGCCGGGGGTGCCAATCACCTGGACCTCTTCTAACAGGTAATCAAAAAGCTGCCAACCCGTCATGCCGCCAGGGCATTTTAACCAAATGTAAGGGGCATTTTTTCCGCCGCAGTACCATAGGCCCAGTTCATTGGCTGCACGCATAAAGACCTTGGCATTGTTTTTATATATTTGCAGGTTTTGCCGGATCTGCCGTTGGCCTTCCTCTGTAAAGACCGCCGCGCCGCCTTTTTGCAGGATGTAAGATACGCCATTGGTCTTAGTGGTGCGGTTGCGTACCCACATGGCGTGCAAATCCATACCGCCGCGCTGAAGGCCTTTCGGCAAAATGGTATAGCCTAATCTTGTGCCTGTAAAGCCTGCCGTCTTGCTTAAGGAACATATCTCAATGGCACAGGTGCGGGCGCCTTCCAGCTCAAAAATGCTGTGGGGCAGGTCGGGGTCCTCAATGAAGGCTTCATAGGCTGCGTCAAAAAGGATGAGTGCCTCTTTTTCATTGGCATAATCCACCCAGGCTTGCAACTGCTCTTTAGAAAAAACCGCGCCAGTGGGATTGTTTGGCGAACAGATGTAGAGGATGTCCCCTTCCAGACGGTCGTCTGGCTGCGGTAAAAAGCCGTTTTCCTCCCCCGCCGCCAGACGCACAATTTTACGTCCAGCCATAAGATTGGCATCCACATAAGCGGGGTAAGCCGGTTCCATAACCAAAGCCGTGCTGCTGCGGTCAAACAGATCAAGGATGTCGCCTAATTCATCGCTGGCCCCGCTGCTGACAAAAACCTCGTCTGCGTCCAACGGGACGCCGCGTTTTTGATAATGGGCTGCAATAGCCTCCCGCAGAAAGGGGGCACCGCATTCGGGCATGTAACCGTGGAAGCGTTCTTTCACCCCTTGATCCGCCACCCCCTGATGCAGGGCTTTGACCACAGCGTCACACAGGGGCAGGGAAACGTCCCCAATGCCCATCCGGTACAGCTTTGCGTCTGGGTGGGCTTCCAAATAGGCTTGGATTTTCTGGGCAATGTTATAAAACAGATAAGAGTCTTGCAAGTCCCCATAGCATTTGTTTGGCTTCAGCATAGTTCCACTTCCCCCTCATATACCGTCACCGCCGGGCCGGTCATGACCACAGCGCCCTTTTCGTTTATCTCAATTTGCAGCGTACCCCCATCCAGTTCCACAAGGACTGGCCTGCCTTTAGGGCAATGGCCCATAGCGGCTGCTGCTGCCACACAGGCGCAAGCCCCAGTGCCGCAGGCCAGAGTAATCCCGCTGCCCCGTTCCCAGACGCGCATGCGCAGCCGTCCAGGCCCCAACACCTGGACGAATTCTACATTGACCCCGCCGGGGAAAGCGGGATGGCGTTCGATCTGGGGGCCAAGGGCAGACAGGGGGGCAGCGGCCATGTCCTCTACAAAGAGCACCGCATGGGGGTTTCCCATATCCACAGGCGTACAGGCAATAAGCGCGCCATCCAGGGAAAGGGATAGGGTATCCCCCACCTGGGCCGTACCCATATCCACCGCCGCGCCGACAGCCTTCCCGTTTTCGATTTGCAGGGCCAGGGTGCGCGGGCCTGCCAGCGTCTCGATGGTCAAGCGGGTCTTGGAGGTGAGGCCCTTGTCGTATACATATTTGCCCACACAGCGGATCCCGTTGCCGCACATATTGGCCTCGCTGCCATCCGCGTTGAAGATGCGCATTTTGAAATCAGCCGCCTTGGAGGGGCTGATCCAGATCATCCCATCGGCCCCGGCGCCGAAGTGGCGGTCGGAAAGCTTCTGGGAGAGGGCCTGCGGGTTTTGCGGTTCGCCGTAGACATAAAGGTAGTCATTGCCTAAACCGTGCATTTTTGTAAAATGGAGCATGTTCATCCCTTCCTCTTCTGTTTCTCCAACGCGGCCCGTACAAACCCGGTAAAAAGCGGGTGGGGCCTGTTGGGGCGGCTCTTAAATTCTGGGTGGTACTGCACGCCCACAAAGAAATCCTGGCCAGGCAGTTCGACAGCTTCTACCAGGGCACCGTCTGGGGAAAGGCCGCTGAAGACCATACCGGCTTCTTCCAAGGCGGCCCGGTATTCGTTGTTGAATTCATACCGGTGCCGGTGGCGCTCAGAGATAGTGGGCTTGCCATAGCAGCGGGCCAGTGTGGTATGGGGGCGAATCTCACAGGGATAGGCCCCCAGGCGCAGGGTACCGCCTTTATCGGTTTCCTGGCTCTGGCCAGGCATGAAACTGATGACTTTATAAGGGCAGCCGCTGTCAAATTCCCCTGAATTAGCGCCGGGAAAGCCCCCGGCATGCCGGGCGAATTCTATGACGGCGATCTGCATCCCTAAGCATATGCCGAAATAGGGCACATGGTTCGCCCGGGCAAACCGCGCGGCCTCTATCATGCCCTCTATGCCCCGTCTGCCAAACCCGCCCGGTACCAGGATGCCGTCTATGCCGCCTAAAATTTCTCCGATGGCTTCCGGGGCGATCCCCTCGGAATCGATCCATTCTATCTCTACACGGGCGCCCAAGATAAACCCGCTGTGGCGCAGGGCTTCGGCTACAGAAAGGTAAGCGTCGTGCATCTGCACATATTTGCCCACTATGCCGATCCGTACTGTTTTATCGGCCGATTCCATACGCTGTACCATTGTTTCCCACTCCGAGAGTTCAGGGGCCGGGGTATGCAGGGCCAGCCGCCGGCAGACCACCCCGGAAAACCCGGAACGCTCCAGCATCAAGGGGACTGCGTAGAGGTTGGGGATGGTGCGGTTTTCAATGACGCAGTCGGGCTGTACATTGCAGAACAGGGAGATTTTCTGGAAGATAGAGGGTTCCAGCGGCTCATCGCAGCGCAGAACGATCAGGTCGGGGTTGATGCCCATGCCCTGCAATTCCTTCACGGAATGCTGGGTCGGTTTTGATTTGTGCTCATTTGACCCCCGCAGGAAAGGCACCAAGGTCACATGGATAAAGAGGCTGTTTTCCCGGCCGGCCTCCAAGGAAACCTGGCGCGCGGCCTCTAAAAAAGGCTGGCTCTCTATGTCGCCGATGGTGCCGCCAATCTCCGTGATGATCACATCGGCCCGGGCCTTTTGCCCTACGCTGTAGACGAAGCTTTTGATCTCATTGGTGATATGGGGGATCACTTGTACGGTTGACCCTAAGTATTCCCCCCGGCGTTCCTTATTAAGCACGTTCCAGTAGACTTTTCCAGTGGTGAGGTTTGAAAATTTGTTCAGATCCTCATCAATGAAACGCTCATAATGCCCCAAGTCTAAATCGGCTTCTGCGCTGTCCTCTGTGACGTAGACCTCGCCGTGTTGATAGGGGCTCATGGTCCCAGGGTCCACGTTGATGTAAGGATCCAGTTTTTGGGCCGCCACCTTGAGGCCCCTGGCCTTCAGGAGCTGCCCCAAAGAGGCCGCTGTGATTCCCTTGCCCAGCCCGGAAACCACGCCCCCCGTGACGAAGATGTATTTTTTATCCATCCGTATCATCCTGCCTTTCCGCCGCGCCGCAGCGCCTCTAATGCCCGCTTTCTCCATAGTTCCCCAGCACCCGGGCCGAAGGGTCGTTTACGCCGCAGCCTTCCCAATCCCGGTTTGGCATCCAAAAGTCCTGTATCATTTCACCCTGTCCAGGATAATATTTTTCAAAAAGCTCCCGGTACAACAGGCTCTCCTTTGTAAAGGGCGTGCCATGCCGGTATGCCCGCCGCCTTTCTTCCCATTCCCTGTCCGTATAGCGCCCTTCAGCGTATTCCTTTAAGTCTTCTACCATGCTATGCCCCACCGCGTCGGAAAACGCTGCTTTCTGCCGCCAAAGGATGTTTTCCGGCAATAACCCCTCCCCTTCAAAGGCTTTGCGCAGCAGATACTTCCCTATGCCGTAGGTGTTTATTTTCAGATTAGGGTCGATGCCCATTACATACCGCACAAAGGCCAGATCCCCAAAGGGTACCCGCGCTTCCAGGGAGTTGACGGAGATACAGCGGTCAGCCCGCAAAACATCGTACATATACAGCTCCCGCACGCGTTTTTCCGCTTCTTTCTGGAAGGCTTCCGCGCTGGGGGCATAGTCCGTATATTTGTAGCCAAAAAGCTCATCACTGATCTCCCCGGTCAGCAGCACCCGCAGGCCTGTCGTCTCGTGGATGGCCTTGCAGCATAAATACATCCCTATGCTGGCCCGGATGGTAGTAATATCCCAAGTACCCAGCAACGCAACGACCTCCTCAAGGGAGCCTAACACCTGTTCCCTTGTCATGATAACCTCGGTGTGGTCCGCGCCGATGAAATCAGCCGCCTGCCGGGCGTATTGCAGATCGATGGCATCGGAATCCATCCCAATAGCAAAGGTTTGGATGGGCTTCTTCATAAGCTTGGCCGCTATGGCGCACACTAAACTGCTGTCCAGTCCGCCGGAGAGAAGGAAGCCTACTGGCGCGTCCGCGTCCAGCCGCTTTTCCACAGCCTTTATCAGGCGGTCGTGTATACCCTGGCAGATTTCTTCCACAGGCCCTGTATGGAGGACAGGGGCGGAAGCCGGATCGGCGTACCGCACAAACTCGCCCTGGGCGTAGTAATGCCCCGGCGGGAAAGGCTTGATCTTCCCGCACAGGCCCAGCAAGTCCTTTGCCTCGCTGGCAAAAGCCATAGAGCCGTCTGGTAAGGCCCCGTAAAATAAGGGCCGGATGCCAATGGGATCCCTGGCGCAGATGAAATCGCCCTTTTCGCCATCGTATAAGATCATAGCGAACTCCGCGTCCAGCCTGGCGAACATGTCTAAGCCATACTCTCGGTAAAGGGGCAGCAGCAGCTCGCAATCCGAACCGCTTTGAAAGCGGTAGCCTTTTCCCTCCAGCATGGCCTTGGCCTCCCGGAACCCGTACAGCTCCCCGTTGCATACGCAGGCCGTTTCGCCCAGGTAAAAGGGCTGCATGCCGCTTTCCTCCAGCCCCATAACAGCCAGGCGCTGGAACCCCAGATAGCCTGGCCCCACCTCCCGCACCCGTTCCCTGTCCGGCCCCCTGGAGCGGGTGCGGGAAAAACATTCCTGTAAGGTTTCTTTGCTTATCCCCCGGCGGGTAACCCCTATGATTGCGCACATATCCTTTCCTCCTTATCCTTTGATTTTTCCCTCAAACCGCGCCTTTTCTCCGTGGGCCGGGATCGCCGTCGGGTAGCCGCCGCCAAAACACGCCAGGCACACCCTGCCGTCTGCGGCGTAGGCTTTGGCGTGCTCTAAGCTTAAATAGCCTAAGCTGTCCGCGCCTATCTGCTCCCCAATTTCCCTGACACTGAACTGGCTGGCAATAAGCGCGCCCGGGCTGTCGATGTTTGTGCCGTACCAACAGGGCGACACAAAAGGCGGGGCGCTCACCCGCATATGGATTTCTTTGGCCCCGGCCTGGCGCAGCAGGGCGATAATGCGCCGGCAGGTGGTGCCCCGCACGATGCTGTCGTCAATGAGCACTACCCTTTTTCCCGCTACAGCCGAACGTATGGGGTTGAGCTTTAAGTTGACCGCGGCTTCCCGCAGGGCTTGGTTCGGCGCAATGAAAGTCCGGGCAATATATTTGTTTTTGGTGAACCCCATAGCATAGGGGATACCGCTTTCCCGCGCATAACCAATGGCAGCGTCCAGCCCGGAATCCGGCACGCCAATAACCACATCCGCATCCACGGGATGTTCCTGAGCCAGCCGGGCCCCGGCTTTTTGGCGGGCCAGGCTGACGCTTACACCGTCCAGTACGGAATCGGGGCGGGAAAAATAAATATATTCAAAGGCGCATAAGGTCTTGGGGGATTTGTTGCAGTGCCGCTTATCGCTGCAGATGCCTTCCTTGCTTACCGTCACCACTTCGCCCGGCAAAAGATCCCGGACATAAACCGCCCCGGCAGCGTCCAGGGCGCAAGTCTCCGATGCGAACAACAGGGTGCCGTCGGGGCGCTTGCCCATGCACAGGGGCCTAAAGCCGTTGGGGTCACGGGCTGCCATAAGCTTGCGGGACGAACAGATTACCAGCGAGTAGGCCCCCACCAGATGCTCCATAGCCCGGCACACGGCCTCTTCGATGCTGCCACAGCGAAGGCGCTCCCGCACAATAAGATGGGCGATCACCTCTGAATCTGTAGTTGTGTGGAAAATGGAACCCTGTTCTTCTAAAAACGTGCGTAATTCATAGGCGTTGACCAAGTTGCCGTTATGGCACAGGGCCATACGCCCCTTATGGTGGTTAACGAGCAGGGGCTGCGCGTTGCGCCTGCTGTCGGCCCCGGTGGTGGCGTACCGCACATGGCCCACCGCCATGTTGCCCTGCCCCAATCCCGCCAACCGTGCCGGCGTGAAAATCTCGCTGACTAACCCCGTTTCCCGGCAGGCGGTAAAGCAGCCCTGGTCATTGAGGACAATGCCCGCGCTTTCCTGCCCCCGGTGCTGCAGGGCAAACAGCCCGTAGTAACAAAGCGCGGCCAAGTCTGTTTTAACCGGGGCGTAGGCCCCGAACACGCCGCATTCTTCATGCAGGGCATCCTGCTTTGATTCCATCTTGATCCCCTCCCGACAAAAAGCCAAAGCGGGGGCAGCCGTAAAACCGCCCCACAGGCTTGTGGCCGATATGCTTTTATCCCTTATCCTGCAAGGCTGCAAAGCCTTCCTCTCCGGTTCGGACTTTGACGACATTCTCCACATCATATATAAAAATTTTTCCATCGCCGATGTGGCCGGTATACAGAGCTTTTTTTGCTGTCGCAATCACGTCCTGGACAGGGACAGCGCTGACCACGATACTCACCTGTACCTTAGGCAAAAGGCTTGTTTCCACCGCCACGCCGCGGTAATATTCAGGCTTGCCCTTCTGAACGCCGCATCCCATGACATGGGAAACTGTCATACCGGTAATGCCCAGCTTGGACATAGCTTCCTTGAGGGCATAAAGGCGTTCCTCTTTACAAACAATGTCGATTTTGGTGAATTTCCCCTCTGCGGGGCTTTCCGAAGCGGGCGCCCAATCTGCGGGCAGGATCTCTGCGGGAGATGTGGCGCCGGCCGCCGGTACCAGGCCGCCTTCCAAGGCAAAACCGCTATAGCTGTCCACTGCCGGGGCGAAATCCGCATAGGCGCTGGGCAGGCCGTGCTCGCTTGCGTCCAAACCGCGGAGCTCCTCTTCCATGCTGGCCCGCAGGCCTACCGTCTTTTTCATGATTTGGAAAGTGAGCACCATAGCGGCTGCCGCATAAGCCGACACGCTGGTAACACCCAAAAGCTGTATGCCCAGCAAGGAAGCGCTGCCAGTATATAGCAGCCCGGAAAGCCCTGCTGGGGCTGACGGCGCGGCCAACAGCCCCACCGCCAGGGTACCCCAGATACCGTTTGCCATGTGCACCCCTACCGCGCCTACCGGGTCGTCAATATGCAGCTTCAAGTCAAGCGCCTCAACGATCACTACCACCAGGATGCCCGAAACAATGCCTACAATTGCTGCGCCAACCGCGTCCAGGGCGTCGCATCCAGCCGTGATCCCTACCAGGCCTGCCAGGGATGCATTTAAGCACATGGACACGTCCGGCTTGCCGTTTTTAACCCATGTATAAACCATCGTGGTACAGGTTGCCACAGAAGGGGCAATGGTGGTGGTGAGGAAAATAGCGGACAGTTCTGTGGCTGTGGTGGCCGCCGCGCCGTTAAAGCCGTACCAGCCCAGCCACAGGATAAACACCCCCAAAGCCCCTAAGGGGATCGAATGCCCAGGGATAGCGTTGACCTTCACCACTTTCCCGCTTGCGTCTTTAACATATTTGCCGGTACGCGGCCCTAAAATCACAGCGCCTACCAAGGCTGCGATGCCGCCCACCATATGGATGGCACAGGAGCCGGCGTAATCATGGAAGCCCATTTGGGAAAGCCAGCCGCCACCCCAAATCCAGTGGGCCTCAATGGGGTATACCAGCAGGGAGATGACGCCGGAATAAACGCAATAGGAAGAAAACTTTGTGCGCTCGGCCATGGCGCCGGAAACAATGGTAGCGGTGGTAGCGCAGAATACTAGATTGAATACGAAATAGGAGGCGTCTGTAAATCCTTCTTGGGGCGCGGCGATAAAATCGCCAAAGTGGATGAATAAATCCAAATTAGGCAGGCCGATAAGGCCAAACAGAGCGTCTTCCCCCATCATCAATGTGTACCCCAGCAATGAAAACACAACGGTGCCGATACAAAAATCCATCAGGTTCTTCATGATGATATTCCCGGCGTTCTTCGCACGGGTAAATCCTGTCTCTACCATAGCAAACCCCGCCTGCATCCAGAACACAAGGGCCGCACCGATCAAAAACCAAAATTCTATTGTCATTTTCTTTCACCTCTCAAGCGTTTTTCACACCCCGAACAATAAATCCCCATATGTCGGGAACGGCCAGTCTTTTTGGCCAACCATAGACTCGGCTTTGTCGCAGGGCTTCCGCAGGGCCTCCATGGCCGGGATGATCTCCCCCTTTACCAGGAGCGCCTGGGCGGTCACATCCACAGCCCTATCCAGTGCGGCAAGCTTTTCCGCAAGGGCATCCGCTGCCTGGTCAATCTCGTCCAGAAGCCCGGAGATCGCGGCGCTGGCTTTCTTCTCATATCCGCTCACAAGGGCTGGGTCAACTTTTGCCTTGTCGGCCATAGCCGCTGCCAAGCTTCCGGCGTACCGCTGCACAGCGGGCAAAATCTCCCGCCTGGCCATGTCCTCCATGGTCAGGGCCTCTATCTTGACTGTGCGGGTGTAGTTTTCCAGCTGGATCTCATAGCGGGAACGCAATTCCCCCTCTGTAAAGACCCCGTTCTTCAGCAGCATTTCCATATTCCCCTTGTCCAGCAGGTGCGCCATGGCGTCGGGCGTTGTAGGCAGGTTTAAAAGACCGCGCTTTTCCACAGCTTCTTCTATCCATTGGCCATCGTAGCCGTTCCCATTAAAGAGGATGCGCTTGTGGGAAATGATGGTTTCTTTTATCAATCCATGCAGGATGGCGTCAAAATCGCCGGCCCCTTCCAGGATGTCGGCGAACTGCCGGAGGGCTTCCGCCACTGCCGCGTTGAGCATGATGTTGGCACAGGCGATAGAATCCCCAGACCCTACCATGCGGAACTCGAACTTATTGCCTGTAAAAGCAAAGGGGCTGGTACGGTTGCGGTCGGTAGTGTCCTGGGTGATGCGGGGCAAGGCGTCCACACCCAGCTTCATCTTTTTCTGGGCTGTCCCCTCATAGGGGCTGTCCATCTCGATAGCTTCCAGGATGGCCGAAAGCTCGTCACCCAGGAAGATGGAAACCACGGCGGGGGGCGCTTCGTTTGCCCCCAGGCGATGGTCGTTGCCCGCGGTGGCCACGCTTAAACGCAGCAGGCTCTGATATTCGTCTACCGCCTTGATGACCGCCACCAGGAACAGCAGGAACTGGGCGTTCTCATAAGGGGTCTCGCCGGGAGAGAGAAGGTTTACCCCGGTGTCTGTTGCCATCGACCAGTTGTTGTGTTTGCCGCTGCCGTTTACCCCGGCAAAGGGCTTTTCGTGCAGCAGGCACACCAGGCCATGCCTGCGGGCCACCTTCTTCATAATCTCCATAGTTAGCTGGTTGTGGTCGGTAGCCACGTTGGTACTGGCGTAAATGGGCGCCAGCTCGTGCTGGGCAGGGGCAACCTCGTTATGCTCGGTTTTAGCCAGGATGCCCAGCTTCCACAGCTCTTCATTGAGGTCATCCATATACGCCTGCACCCGGGGCTTGATGGAGCCAAAATAGTGGTCCTCCAGCTCTTGGCCTTTGGGCGGGTTCGCCCCAAACAGCGTGCGGCCTGTATAAATCAAATCCTTGCGCTTAAGGTACATGTCCCGGTCCACCAGGAAGTATTCCTGCTCCGGACCCACATGGGTGATGACGCGGCTGGCCGCTGTGTTGCCGAACAGCCGCAGGATACGCAGAGCCTGTTTATTTAAGGCTTCCATGCTGCGCAGGAGAGGCGTTTTTTTATCTAAGGCTTCCCCGCTGTAGGAACAGAACGCGGTGGGGATGCACAACGTCTTATCTTTAATAAAAGCAAAGCTGGTGGGATCCCATGCGGTGTAGCCCCGGGCCTCAAAGGTCGCCCGCAGGCCGCCGGAAGGGAAGGAGGAGGCATCCGGTTCGCCGCGGATGAGTTCTTTCCCGGAAAATTCCATAATAACCCGGCCGCCAGGAGCAGGGGTGATGAAAGAGTCATGCTTCTCCGCGGTGATGCCTGTCAACGGCTGGAACCAGTGGGTAAAGTGGGTTGCCCCGTTCTCTACAGCCCAAGTACACATAGCGGCGGCCACGGCATTTGCCAAGGATAAATCCAGCCGGACGCCCCGCCGGATAGTCTGCTTTAAAGAACGGTATACTTCTGGGGTCAGGCGGGCGCGCATGGCCTGTTCATCGAAAACTTTACTGGCGAAAAAATCCGGCACATGATGTGGGGTCTGCATAGCTCATCTCTCCTTTTAGGGAATAGGTTTTCTAAAAACGAAGAGAGGCAACGGCGTCTGCGGGGGGCTTTCCCGTAGACGCCGTTGTCTCTCAACGCCGACTAGCATACACTCATTTTTGCAAGTTGTCAAGCCGTTTTATGCATTTTTGTTTATATAAACAATTTTTAAGGCGTAACTCCGAAAAATCTTACTGCTATATGCAAGGTTGACAAATCTAAATTGCATATCGTATAATAAGAGGCAAGGACAAAGGCGTTCGTGGAATACGTCTTTATGTCCTTTTTTATTTTGGGAGGGACTTACCTATGATACGACCGGAGCTTTTTGAAGGGCAAGTCCGCATCCCTTCCGGCTGCGCTATTTCAGCGGTGATCTCGCGGGAGGGGCGGCTTATCAGCGGCCAAGCCATTGTGGACAGTATGCGCCCCATGCATGAGCGGTCAAACGGGTTGGGGGGCGGATTTGCGGGGTACGGCATTTATCCCGAATATAAAGATTTCTTTGCCCTGCACATCTTCTATGATACGGATGAGGCCCGTGCCGCCGTTGAAGCCCATCTGCGCGCTGTGCTGGAGATTGTCCGGGCAGAGAACATCCCCACCCGCAAGCACCCAGCCATCACGGCCGAGCCTTTTATCTGGCGCTATTTCGTGACCCCCCTGCGGTCAGTGCTGCATAGCTGCCAGCAGGATGAGGAGGAATTCATTGCCCGCCTGGCCATGCGCGTCAATACAGGCTATCCAGGGGCATACGTGTTCTCCAGCGGGAAAAATATGGGCGTGTTCAAGGCCGTGGGCTACCCCGAAGACGTAGGCGAATTTTACCGCCTGGAAGAATACAGCGGCTACTGCTGGACTGCCCACGGCCGCTATCCCACGAACACCCCCGGCTGGTGGGGCGGGGCGCATCCCTTTGCGCTGCTGGACAGGACCATTGTCCATAACGGCGAGATTTCTTCTTACGACTGCAACCGCCGCACCATTGAGATGTATGGCTACAAATGCACCCTGCAAACGGATACAGAGGTCATCACCTACATTGCCGACTTTTTACAGCGCAAACAGGGCCTCACACTAGAAGAAATGGCCTCGGTAATCGCCGCGCCCTTTTGGTCTACTATAGAGCGGCAGCCGAAAGGCAAGAGCCAGGAGTTGGCGTATCTGCGCACAGTCTACTCCAGTTTGCTGATTACCGGGCCGTTCTCCATTATTTTGGGCTTTCGCGGCGGGCTGATGGCCCTGAACGACCGCCTGAAATTACGCAGCATGGTGGTGGGCGAAAAAGATGACAAGGTCTACATAGCCAGTGAAGAAGCGGCTATCCGCGCAGTGGAGCCAGGCGCGGAAAACATCTGGGCCCCGGCGGGGGGCCAGCCCGTGGTAGTGCGGGTGCGGGAGGGGGCATATTAAAAATGGGGCAATGGGAAGTTTATCCGGAATTTGAAGTGGTGCGCAGCAGCGCCCGCTGTACAAAATGTTTGGGCTGTGTGGCCCAGTGCGCTAACGGGGTGCATCAATACGACGGGGTACAACTGACCTGCGACAGCGCCAAGTGTGTGGACTGCCACCGCTGTGTAGCCATGTGCCCCACCCGGGCGCTGAAAATCGTAAAGACGGACTGTGCCCTGCGGGAAAACAGCAACTGGGACAGCCAGACTATCAAAGAGATCTTTAAGCAGGCCCAGAGCGGCGGCGTCCTCCTGAGCAGCATGGGCACGCCAAAGCCCTATCCCGTCTATTGGGACAAGCTGCTGCTCAATGCCAGCCAGGTGACCAACCCCTCCATTGACCCCTTGCGGGAGCCTATGGAGACCCGCGTCTGTCTGGGCAAGAAGCCGGACAAGCCCCAGCGCGGGCCGGACGGCCGCTTTACCTGTGAGCTGCCGCCCCAGCTGAAGCTTGCTATGCCCATGCTGTTTTCAGCTATGAGTTACGGCTCTGTCAGCTATAACGCCCACGAGGCCCTGGCCCGGGCGGCAGAGGAACTGGGCGTCTACTATAACACCGGCGAAGGCGGCCTGCATGAAGATTTTTACGCTTACAGCCCTAATACCATTGTGCAGGTGGCGTCAGGGCGGTTTGGGGTGCACGAAGGGTACTTAAACGCCGGGGCGGCCATTGAAATCAAGATGGGGCAGGGGGCCAAGCCAGGCATTGGAGGGCATCTGCCCGGGACAAAGGTGGGGGCCGATATTTCCCGCACCCGCATGATACCCGAGGGCAGCGATGCTATCTCACCGGCCCCCCATCACGATATTTATTCCATTGAGGATCTGCGCCAGCTGGTGTATTCCTTAAAGCAGTCCACCCATCACAAAAAGCCCGTCATTGTGAAGGTGGCGGCTGTGCACAACATCGCGGCTATTGCCAGCGGCATTGCCCGCAGCGGCGCAGACATTATCGCCATAGACGGCTTCCGGGGCGGTACAGGCGCCGCCCCCACCCGGATCCGGGACAATGTGGGCATCCCCATTGAGCTGGCCCTGGCGGCGGTAGACCAACGCCTGCGGGATGAGGGGATACGGAACCAGGTAGGCATCATCGCCGGAGGGAGCATACGCTCCTCGGCAGATGTGGCTAAAGCTATCGCCCTGGGCGCAGATGCGGTTTATATTGCAACAGCGGCGCTGCTGGCGCTGGGCTGCCATCTGTGCCGTACCTGCCAGACGGGTATGTGCAACTGGGGCATTGCCACCCAAAGGCCGGAACTGGTGGCCCGTTTAGACCCCAAGGAGGGGGCGAAACGCCTGGTAAACCTAATGACCGCCTGGAACCACGAGATCATGGAAATGCTGGGCGGCATGGGCATCAATTCTATAGAAGCCCTGCGGGGCAACCGTTTGATGCTGCGGGGCATTGGGCTAACGGCAAAGGAACTGGAGATTTTGGGCGTAGCCCACGCGGGGGAATGATCCCTGCGCAAAGTAAAGGAGGCGCGGTATAATGGCCTATAAAATAATGGCCCAAGGCTTAGACGCGGCCGGGCTGGGCAGGCAGATCCAAGCGCACCCCGGCCCGGTAGAGGTTGTGGGATGCCTGGGGCAGCGGTTTATCGGGGCGGGGATGCACGGAAAGAAAATTCGTGTTACAGGCATACCGGGAAACGCCCTGGGGGCCTACCTCAACGGCGGTGAGATAGAAGTGTGCGCAAACGCCCAAGACGCTGTAGGCGACACCATGAATGCCGGCACCATTGTGATCCACGGGGATGTGGGCGATACGGTAGGATACGCCATGCGGGGCGGGGAAATTTATGTGGAAGGCTCGGCGGGCTACCGGGCTGGGGTGCATATGAAGGAGTACCAGGACAAGGTGCCGGTAATGGTCATCGGCGGCCGGGCCGGCAGCTTCCTGGGGGAGTACCAGGCGGGCGGGGTGATCCTGGTGCTGGGGCTGACGGGTTCAGGCCCCATTGCCGGGAACTTCCCCTGTACAGGAATGCATGGCGGCAAGGTGCTGCTGCGGTGCCGACCGGAAGAACTCCTTTTCCCCGGCCAGGTGACAGCCCTTCCGGCATCTCCCCAAGACCTGGATGCCGTGCGGCCATATTTAGAAGAATTCTGCCGCCGCTTCGGCAAAGACCTGGCGTTCATTCTAAACGCCCCCTTTACCCTGGCGGTCCCGGACAGCCGGAATCCGTACCGGCAGATGTATGTAGCCAATTGACAGGAGGATGCCTATGGAATTTACCCAAGACGATGTATTGTGTTATGTGAAAAGCGAAGATGTGAAATTTATCCGTTTGGCGTTCTGTGATACCGAAGGGCGCCAGAAGAATCTGGCTGTTATGCCGGAGACGCTTCCCCGGGCGTTCTCCCAAGGCATTCCGGTAGATGGCCGCGAGTTGCCGGGTTTTGGAACCGAGCCTGTGCTTTTGCGCCCAGACCCCACAACTTTGCTGCAAATGCCCTGGCGGCCCCAGCACGGGCGGGTGGTGCACATGTTCTGCGATCTGGTGGCCCTGGACGGTACGCCCCACCCCCAGGACGTCCGGTGGCAGCTGAAAGAGCTTGCACAGCAGATGGAGTGTACTGTAGCGGCAGAGATGCTTTTTGCCCTGTACAAACTGGACGAGCAGGGCCGCCCCACAACTGAACCCCAGGACGAAGCCGGGTATCTGGACATAGCCCCCACAGACCGCGGGGAGAATGTGCGCCGGGCCATCTGCCTAACCCTAGAGCAGATGGGCATCCAGCCGGAAAGCTCCCACCACGGGGCGGGGCCAGGAAGGAACCTGATCCGCTACCAGGGCGCAGGCCCTCTAAAGGCTGCGGACAACATGGTAACTTTTCAGGCAGTGGTACGCACAATGGCAGACCAAAACGGGCTTTTTGCAGAATTCCCCCATCCTCCCCGGCTCTTCATAACCCAGGGGGCTAACGTGCGGGAAGCCGTGCCCCAAAAGGGCTGGCAGAACCCGTACCGGCTCATGGCAGCTCTGGTACGAGGGCAGGTGTAAGCATATGGTATTCGAACCGGAGCCTTATAGTGTACTTATTGTCTCCCCAGGCGACCGCTTCCGGGAAAGCCTGTCCCCTCTTCTGCCTCCAGGTTCCTTTAACCCGGTTTGCGTTGCCCGCAGCTGTGCTGAAGCAAGGCGGAAGCTGCTGGAGCGGGGGTTTGATCTGGTTCTCATCAATTCCCCCCTGCCCGATGGCCCAGGCCTGCCTTTAGCGGAGGATCTGTGTGCCGAAACAGAAGCCGGGGTCCTGCTGTTGGTTCCGGCGGGGATCTACGAGGAAACCGCTGCCCAGGCCCAGCAGAGCGGGGTAATCACACTGCATAAACCCAGCAGCCGGCTTCTGGCTTCACACAGCCTGCAAGCCCTCTGCGCTATGCGGGAACGGCTGCGGGCACGAGGCCGCAGGCAGGTTGCGGTAGAAGAGAAGATCCGGGAGTTGCAGATGATTGACCGGGCTAAGTGGGTGCTGATAGAAAAGAAGGGCTTTACAGAGCCGGAAGCCCACCGGGCCTTAGAACGTATGGCGATGGAACAACGCATAACAAAGGTGCAGGCTGCTCAGCGGGTAGTGGGGGGAATATCAATTTGACAAGGGCAGCATGACGAGGCGGGCCGCGTTTTGCGTCCCGCCTCAAAATTTTCCGCGCAGGTGTAAGTTTTCAAGACCCGCAAAACCCAGAACGGGCCTGCTTTTCGATATGCAAGAATATGGAAAAACCCGGGAACCCGCATAAATACTAGGGCTTGTTTGAAAAATTGTAAACACCGTCTTTTTGCCCCAAAGGGGCGGTTCTCTGTGTTGGAAATCCTCGAAATACGACAGTATTTCTTGCGGTTTCCGCCTTGAAACCGCTCCCTTTGGAACAAAAATTCCGGTACTTCCTCTATTTTCAAACAAGCCCTAGGTTTTTCGCGAAAAACCGTTTGCGTATCGGCGGAAATTTTGCAATCTCGCCAAATGGGATTGCAAAATTTTTTTGTCCGTTTTCAGCCCCCAAACGGCCTGCGCCACTCCAGCCTGCGAACCGTAAAAAAACACCTTTTCAGACCGTTTGATTTTTGCGCACAACCTTTTAAGAAACCGCACAAACCTAGCATTGGCACGGTTTAAGCGGATTTTAAGGAAATAGCGGCAGCCCTTTAAAGCCCTCTTGCTGCAGACTTATTCTTAAATGTTATATTGATTTTCAAAACCAGTCCAGGCTCGGTCTATGCCTGGAGTGCTGTTGCGAAAGGCGAACGGGATGAATGCGCTACTGGAAAAATAACCTTTGCGGAGTTTAAGGAGTGGCGTGCTGAATCGCAAATCGCTTTTCTTTGTTTAGCGACGCAAAAAACACCCCCATAAGCGGCAAGGCCCAGCCGCCAACAAAGCGCGGCTGGACCTAAAAACGGCATAACTCTTCTTGTGCCATTCTTGATGTGGCGTCAGATATTGATTTTCGCGTACCGCCCCTTCAGAAGGGTCACCAGCTCCGCGTATTTTTCCCGGCTGAGCAAAATCTCCCCCTCATAGCCTTTGAAACGGATGGTATAATTTTTTGCCTCATTGTCCGCCCGGACAGCCGCCACCTGGGAGAGGTTGACGATGAAAGACTGGTAGCAGCGGTAGAACCCGCACCCCTCCAGCATTTCCTCCAGTTGGTTCATGGTATACCCCAGCAGCGCAATTTCCTGACCATCAATAGTAACGATATTGTTTTTCCGATTGCTCCGTTCAATGAAGAGAATATCACTGAGACGGGTGAGCTGATACCCGTTTCGGGTTTTGATCATGATACTGCGATTCGCCACCTCCCGCTTGGCCTGCTGCAGGTCGAACACATAGCTCAACCGGTTGACCAGCGATTGGAGAGCCAGGGGGTCGAAAGGCATCAGCAGGTACCCGGCGCACTGACAGCGGAAAGCATTGAAAGCCCACTCCTCCGAGTCGGAATAGACCACCACCTGGATATGTGGATGGCTCTGCCCTAAAACGGCGGACAAATGCTCTCCCACGCTGGTAATGCGGGGGTCAGCAGGCTGGTGGTTGGCAAATACCACGTCCACATCATTGAACTGGACATATTCAACGGCCTCCGGTGATGTCCGCGCCGTCCCTACCACCCGGAAACACTGGAACGCTTGCAGCATAACGGCCAGCTCGCCCAGCAGGCGCTGGTCGCTGTCCACCAGCAAAGCTTTCATCTCCATCGCCGGTTCCTCCTTGTTTTTACTCTGCCTGCCCGACATCCTTGAACGCCTGCTCCAATGCGCCCGGATCGCCCTCATAGAGATCCAGCCACAGCGCAAAAGGGCCATTGTGAACATAGCTCAAAATGTGCCCGGAGCCGTAGAGATCAATGACGCCGTCCGACTTCAGGCTCTTATAGGCGGCCTCTTCCTGGCTGCCCTCCTCCAGGTTCTCCAGATCCCACCAGTAAAATTCCGCGCCGCTGACCTTGCGGGCGTCGGTACATAAGCCGTCGTTGGCCAGAGAGATGGCGGAGGCCGGGTCGTCTATAAGCCCCTGGGCCGCTAATTCAGCCAGAACCTCGTCCATGGTCATGTCCCAGATGGGCGCGTCAGGGTCTTCCCCCTCGCCAATCAGTGCCGCGGGCGGAACAAACTCCGGCGACGCCGCCACATAGGCCAGCACACCCTCAAAGCCCAGCACCAGAAGAACGGAAAATAGAATCGTAAAGCGTTTCATTGTCCTGCCTCCTCCCCCGCCAGGGCGCATCCCTGCAATTCCAGATAGTTGCGATAGGTAGGGCTGGTTTTCAGCAGCTCCTCGTGGGCGCCAGCCGCCTCCAGGGATCCGCTGTTGAGGACGATGATATGATCCGCCTCCATCACCGTGCGCATATCATGGGCCACCACCACAATAGTCCGATCCTTCATATGTCCTCGGATGGTGCGGAAGATGGTCATGTCGCTCTTGTGATCCAGGCTGGCCCCGGCCTCATCCATAAGCAGATAATCCGGGTCGGACAGCAGCGTCCGGGCAATGGCCACCCGCTGGCGCTGGCCCCCGGAAAGCAGGGCCCCGCCCACGCCAACATCAGATCCATACCCTTCTGGCAGCTCCCGGATAAACCCGTCCGCGTCCGCCAGCCTCGCGGCCTGGGCTATGGCCTCGTCAGAGACCTCCTTGGTTTCGCCATAGGATATGTTATCACGGATGGTCCCGGAAAACAAGGGGTTATGCTGGAGGATATACCCGAATTGCCGCCGCAGCTGGGCAAGCTTAACCTTATCCACAGCGGACTCCCCTAGCCAGACCCGGCCGCTGTCCGGCGGGTAAATGCCCTGGATAAGCTTTAAGAGGGTGGATTTGCCGCAGCCGTTATTGCCGATGATGGCAGTGGTCTTTCCGGCAGGGATGGTGAGGCTCAGGTCATGAAGCACCGGCTGATGGGAATCGTAGCCGAAGCTCACCCGTTCCAGCACGATGTCCTCCTTTGCCTGGCCTTCCAGCAGGTCGCGTCCGGCGTCCGGGTCCTCCTCCGGCCCATCCAGCAGGACGCCCACATACTGCATGGCGCCCTGGGTACCCTTGAGGGTCTGGTAATGGGTCAACACTTCCGCCTGGTATTGGTCTACCCGGCCCTTATAGGTAGTAAAGTCATTGATGCCTGTATCCGGCATCTGGCCCTTGCGGATCATATCCGAACCGAACAGGGCGATGGCGATGCTGCCAATGGAGGTATAAAGCGTATTGGAGAACACCTGCAAAACCTCCATAAAGGCGTAGTAGACGTCTGCCTTATACCGCTCGTCGATAGCCCGCAGGCCCTCTTCCACCTCCAGTTCCTCCATGGCCTGGGCCTTGACGTGCTTGGCGGCGGAGATGTGCTCGGAGAAGAACTCCGTCATGGTGCTCAAGCTCTCATACCGCCGCAGCATCATACGGTACTGCAACTGTCCCACCAGGGCGAACACGCCAATGGCCAGAGGGACAAGCAGCATATAGGCGGAAAGCTTCGCGTTGAACCAGGCCATCTCCACGCAGCAGCGGATAAAGCCGTAGATGGAGGCCACCGTAGAGAATATCATATGTATCACCGCGCTGGCCTGGGTGATGTCGTTCACCACGCCGGAAATGAGGGACGAGGGCTGGCGGCGTTCCACTTCCCGCATAGGCAGGTGGAGGATCTTCTTCCACAGCAGCATCCTGGCCCTAAGGGTGACCTTCTGGATGCCATACTCCCCGCAGAGGTTGCTGAACATGGCAATCACGGCGTTCAGCACGGTCAATAGGGAGTAGCCGACAATGACGCCGTTGTAGAGCTCGCCCTTGTTGGTCTGGATCACATATTTGGAGATAGCCAGCACCACCTCGGTATTGACAAGGCCGAACGCCAGGGACGCGATAAACAGCCACCAGGGGATGGGGAACCGGGTGTAAAACGAGATATAGGAGCGGAAAGAGAATTTCCGCTCCTGCTGTTGACTGCCGTCTTTTCCGTTGCGCTTCATATCAGCGGCCCTAATA
>Ga0137309_100996_pt1 | contig 20315 bp, 20 predicted proteins | sample NAcewiD2O_June_FD_97179 | JGI IMG/M metagenome (GOLD analysis project Ga0137309, IMG submission 97179) | Mouse cecal microbial communities from Vienna, Austria - N-Acetylneuraminic amended D2O_June | ecosystem: Host-associated > Mammals > Digestive system > Large intestine > Cecum | place... | reverse complement strand
TGGAGGCCAAGGATGGCGGAAAGCCCGGCAGGGGCTTTACCTCCATCCCGGTCCTCCCCTCAATGGACGGGCGGCAGCTGGAGGAGGAGCTGAAGGGGGCGTACTACGCCGCCCAGTTCGCCGCCAACCCCTATTTCGACCTGCCCGACCCGGTGCAGGCCCCTATGGTGGAGGAGGCCGGGGAATTGGCCCAGGCCCCTCTGGCCCGGAGCGCCGGGAAGATGGCGCGGGCCCTCTTCGGGCCGGACGTCCATGAGGACGCCTTCGTCAACTCGGCGGAGCTGTTCGTCTGGCGCGTCCGCCGCAGGATCCTGTCCTCGGAGGGGACCGACGTGTCCTTCGTCAACAGCGGGGTGGACGGCGAGTTCGTGGTCCAATGCAGGGAGCCGGAGGACGTGGAGATCCACAACCAGTTCGAGTATGGCGCGCTGGCCGAGGAGGCCCTCTCCGCCAAGGTGGCGGAGGCGCTGACCTTCGTCCGGGACCGGGCCCGGGCCAAGAAGGTCCTGAAGAGCGGGAAGTATGATCTGATCCTCAGCGGGAACGCTGTGATGGAGGTGCTGTCCTACTACAGGGACCGCTCCGCTGCGGGGATGGTCTATCCCAAGTATTCCACCTGGAAGCCCGGAGACGACGTGCAGGGGGAGACCGGGGGCGAGCGGCTGGCCCTTACGCTGCGGGCCCTCCATCCTTACAGCCCGGAGGGCATCCCCACGGAGGAGGACCTGCCCCTGCTGGAGGACGGGAAGCTGCTGGCCTGGCACGGCCCCAACCGGCTCTGCCGGTATCTGGGGGTGAAGCCTACCGGCAACTATCAGAAGATTGCCTGCGGAAATGGGACGGTTCCTTTCGAGGAGCTGAAAAAGGGCCCCTGTCTGTGGGCCGTGACCTTCTCCGATTTCCAGATGGACGCGATGAGCGGTCACTTCGGCGGCGAGATACGGCTGGCATATCTGATCGAGGCCGACGGCACGGTCACGCCGGTAACCGGCGGGTCTGTCAACGGAAGCATCCTGGAGGCCCAGAAGGACCTGACCTTCTCCACGGACCGCTATCTCACCGCCTGGTATGACGGGCCTTACGCGGTGCGGCTGTCCGGCGTGAGCGTGGCCGGTACGGAGGAATGACGGGCCGGGACGTGACGGCCCTGGCGGAGGAGCTGGGGCTGCCGCCGGAGGTCCTGGAGCCTCTGGGCCTGGCGGCGGAGGCGCTGCCGCCGGAGGTCCCCTATGAGAAGCTGGCTTCGCCGGAGACGGCGGAGGGGGCCTGGGCGGAGATCACGGCCAGGCTCCCCGCCTGGGAAGAGGACGGCGGCATGGCCCAGCTGGCGGCGGCGCTGTCGGGCGCGTGCTGCACGCGGCAGGCGTACCGGGAGCAGGGTATCTCGGATGATATTTTTCTGGATACCATGGGGTGCTTCCGGAGGTTTTTGAAGGAGACCCATGCGTCGTCCGGGAAGTGGGCCTTCGACCGGGGTTTCTGGACCTGGAGGCAGACGGGGTGTCTGCTGTTCCGGCTGGGAACGCTGGAATTCGAGTACTGCGGCCCCGGGACCGGAGAGCGCCGTCCGGAAGGACTGGCGGGCGCGCCGGTGCTGAACGTCCACATTCCCTCCGACGCCGTTCTGTCCCGTGAGGAGCTGGACCGCTCCTACGACTGGGCGGAGAGGTTCTTCACGGGAGAGGGACGGGCCTTCTGCCGGTATGGAGCGCCCCGGGCCGTACTTTGCGGCACGTGGCTCCTGGCTCCGGCGCTGGCGGAGCTGCTGCCGGATGGGTCCGGCATCCGGCGGTTCGCCGGGGACTTCCGGCTCTACCGTGTAGAGGAGGACGCGGCGGACTTCTACACCTGGCTCTTTGGACGCGGCAAGGCCGTGCCGGTGGAGGCGCTGCCGGAACGGACCTCCCTCCAGCGCAGGGTGAAGGCCAGGCTGGCCGCCGGGGGGAAGATCGGGGCCGCCTGCGGTATTCTGGCGCGGTAAGAACGATATATCAAACCCCAGAGGGGGCAGTACATGCTGACCCCTCGAAAGAGTTTTGCTTCGCTAAAACACCAAAGAAACAGGCCGGGAGGAAAAAACCTCCCGGCCTGTCTTCTATTCTATCGCCGCCTCCGCTCCAGCGCCCAGGCCGCTGCGAGACACAGCGCGCCCAGGACCAGGGTGAGGACCAGCGCAAGGAGCAGCCTTTCCCCGTCTCCCCACCGGACCATCACATTGATGCCGATATGGAGCAGAATGCCCAACACTACCACCAGGAAGGTCAGCTTCCTCCAGTCGCCCCGCCAGCGCAGCCAGATCCAGTACACCGCCCAGGCGTAGGCCACGGATGCAATGACGATACAGAGAACTCTCATTTCCCACAGCCCCAGGGACAGGAGGAACGGGTACACCCCAATAGAGGCGATAATCAGCGCGTTCCGCACCGGCCTCTCCGATCGCAGCAGAGGATAGCACACCGCCCAGCCGAAGGCGATGCACCTGATGGCCAGCAGAGCTGCCCACAAGCTGCCACGGCCCGCTCCAACGATCAGCAGCACCATCGCCGCGATCAGGCATCCAGCGGTCAGCCCCACAAAGAGCCACCACCGCCAGCCGCTGTTTTTTCGCCGGGCGGTCTCGGCGTAGACTACGGTATCCACCACCACGCTCTCTACCTCCGGGGGCACCGGGGAGGGTGCTTCCTCCCGCTCACCGGCCAGGAGCTCGGAGACGCTGATCTCCAGGGCCGCCGCCAGCTCCCGCAGGAGGGTGATGTCCGGATAGCTCACGGACCGCTCCCACTTGCTGACGGCCTTGTCGGTGACCCCCACCCTCTCCGCCAACTGCTGCTGGGTGAGCCCCAGGGCCAGCCGCCGGTCCCGGATGAACAGGCCGATCTTGTTTTCTTCCATATCCACACCTCTTTCTTATTTTCGCAATTAAAATCAAGATAAATATTTCTGGCCCGGTATAATAATGGCAGGGCAGTCAAAGGAGGCACAGAAACGAATGGACGAATGGTATCGCATGGTACAGACTATCGTGGAGGATATTGACAGGCACATCCGGAAGCGCGACGATGAGGCGCTGACCCTCTCCGCGCTTTCTCAAAAGCTGGGGTTTTCCGAATTTTATATTTCCCGCAAATTCCGTGAAATTTCCGGGATGCACTTCCGGGATTATCTGCGCCACCGCACCCTGGCGTTCGCGCTGAAGGAAGTGCGGGATACCTCCCGGGGCCTTCTGGAGATCGCGCTGGATCACGGCTTTTCCAGCCACGAGGCGTTTTCCCGCTCCTTCAAGGAGGCCTACGGCAGGACCCCCAGCGAGTACCGGAGGGAGCCCGCGCCCGTCGTCCTCCGCACCATCATCAAGCCCTTTGACTGCTACTTGATCCGTACAGGAGAGACGAACATGGCAAACGTCACAGATGAAGTAAAGGTTTATTTCGTATCGATCCCCGCCCACAAGTACCTGCATATCCGCAATTACGAGAGCATAGGCTACTGGGACTTCTGGCAGAAGCAGAGTGCCATCCCGGGCCAGGACTGCGAGACGATCTGCGGACTGCTGGACAGCGTCAAGGGAAAGCTGGACGATATGGGCGGCGGGGAGGCCAACAGCGGGGCCGGTCAGATCATGGCGTTCATCAACGAACCCACTGGCAGGCTCTGCAGCTGGGGCATCCCCCTGGCGGAGAGCTACGGCGTCAGGCTCCCCGCAGGCTACTCCGGCGAAATCCCAAAGCAGATGCAGATCATGGACGTTCCGGAGGGCGAATACATCGTATTCGAACACGGTCCCTTCGACTTTCAGACCCAGAACCAGGCCGTTGAGCAGAAGATCGAGGAGGCGATGAAAAACTTCGACTACGCCGCCTCCGGCTTCCAGCTCGACACCACCCAGGGCCGGGTATTCTACTTCTACCATGACTCCGACCGGTTCTGGAAGTATGTCCGGCCGGTCAAACGGGCGGACAGGGAGGCGTGAGCCTGCGCGTATCCGCTCGGCCCCTGATAATCAGGCGGTTATCTGCAACAGATAACCGCCTTTTTTGCGTATTCGCGGCACCGATAGGGCCATTGTAGAGATGATCTTCCGGAAAGTCAACCGCTAATCGGTCGAACCGCCGGGTAAACCGGTGGTCGAGGGCTCCTGTTTCTCCCGTTTCAGCTCCTCGTAGACCTCCGAGAGCAGCCGCCGGTCGGCCTTGCTGCCCATAAAATCCGCTTCGCGGAACATGTCCGGCCGGCGCCGCAGGGTGCGGAGCATGGACTGCCGCTTCCGCCAGAGGGCCACGTTGGCGTGGTGCCCGCTGAGAAGGACGTCCGGCACCCGCCGCCCGTGCCACTCCTCCGGGCGGCTGTACTGGGGGTACTCCAGCAGACCGTTCCAGTGGCTCTCGTCCTCGTAGCAGGAGGCCTCGGGCAGCACGCCCGGCACCATCCGGCACACCGCGTCCGCCACCGCCATGGCGGGGAGCTCCCCTCCGGTGAGGACGAAGTCCCCCATGGAGATCTCCTCGTCCACGCACTCCTCCAGGAAGCGCTCGTCCACGCCCTCGTAGTGTCCGCAGACCAGGATGAGGTGGTCGTAGTCCGCCAGCAGCTGCCGGGCCTTGGCCTGGCAGAAGGTGGTCCCGCAGGGGGAGAGATAGATGGTCCGGGTCTTCCCCGTGCCGAAGTTGGCCCGGATATAGGCCCAGCAGCGGTACAGCGGGTCCGCCTGCATGACGGCCCCCCGGCCTCCGCCGTAGGGGTAGTCGTCCACCTGCTTCTGCTTGTTGACGGTGAAGTCCCGGATCTGGTGGGCCCGGATGCGGATGAACCCCCGCTCCTGGGCCCGGCCCAGGATGGACTCGTTCATCATATCCCCCACTGTATCGGGGAACAGGGTCATGATGTCAATTCTCATGGATTCCCAGGCCCTCCATCATATGGACGTCCACCGTGCCCGCCGCCATGTCGATCCCGGCGATGAAGGCCGGAACGGCGGGGACCAGGAACTCATCCCGCCCGCCCCGGAGCACGTAGATCTTGTGGGCGGGATAGGAGAGGACCTCCTCCACCTTTCCCAGCGCCTCCCCGGTCTCCGCGTCCCGGGCGGCGAGGCCAAGGAGCTCCTCGTCGAAATACGCCCCCTCCGGCAGGGGTACGTCCTCCCGGCGGACCTTCACCCGGCAGCCCTTCAGGGCCAGGGCGGCGTCCATGTCTTCCACGCCCTCCAGCTTGGCCAGCAGGCAGCCCTTGTGGACCCGGCTGGCGGTGCAGGTATAGGGCTCCCCGCCGATGAAGAGGGTCTTGCACTCCGCCAGCTGTTCCGCCTCCACGCCCCCGGGCAGGAGCTTGACCTCCCCCCGGATGCCGTGGGTGTTGACGATCTGACCGGCGCTGATCATAGAAAGTTCCATAGCGGCCTCCTCCTCCTCTTACGCCAGGACGGCGTCCACCGCCCGGATGCTGGTACGCAGCAGCAGGGGGCATCGGGGATATTTTTCCGTAAAATTCGCCAAAATGCGGTCCAGGGCCAGCTGTCCCTTCTCCGGGCTGGGGGCGGGGAGAAGCAGCAGATACTGGCTGGCGCTGTACTGGGTGACCACGTCCCCCCGGCGGAGGGTGGCCTGGATGCAGTCCTCCAGCTGTTCCATGTAGCCGCTCAGCAGCCGCAGGGGCGCCGTGGACCCGTCCCGCATGGAGGCGGAGATCATCCCCAGGTTCACGCTCCGGCCGGAGCGGGCGATGGACCGTGCCTCCAGGTTGTAGATGTCCGTAAAGACCTCCGGCTCACAGAAGAAGGCCCCGGTCAGCCGCTCCTCCCGGAGCAGGAGGCGGCTGATGGCCGCCAGGTCCTCGGTATCCGCCTGGGGCCCCCGGCTGCAGGCACGGCTGATCTCCTGGTAGAGCTCGGTGATCTCCGCCGTGGGCGTAACGCCCAGCTGGGTGTAGAAGAGGTTATACATCCGCTTGTAGCGCTCCAGGGCCTGCCGGGCCTGACCGGTCCGGACCAGGCTGCGGATCAAATAGTAATAGAAGCTCTCCTCATAGCCGTCCACCTGGATGGCCCGGCCGCATACATTGATAACGTCCTCCCAACGCTCCTGGGCGGCGAGGAGGCCCACCGTGGTCTGGACCAGGCGCACGTACATCGTGTGATAGTGGTCCGCCAAGGGCCGGACCCAGCTCTCCCCCATGGCCTTGGAGAGGAAGTCGTTGCGGTAGAGGGCCAGGGCGCTCATGCAGGTCTCCAGGCGCTCCTCCGGGAGGTGCCAGGAGGTCCCCGCCCGCTGGCAGGCCAGCTCGAAGAGCTCCATATCCATCTGGATGGGCACCCCGGCGTTCCAGGCGTAGGACCCGCGGGTGACCAGGATCATGTCCCGGCTCTCCGGCAGGCCCAGCTCCTCCAGCAGCTCCCGCACCCGGTAGACCAGGGTCTTGAGGGCCCCTTGGGGGCTCTTCCCCTGCTCGCCGGGGTAGAAGAGGTTGATGAGCTCGTCCACGGGGATGACCCGGTTGCGGAAGACGATGAGGTAAGCCAGCAGCATCCAGGGTTTTTTCAGGTGATAGTTGGCGTCTCCGATGGTTTTGTCGCCATAGGTGAGAGAGCATCCGCCCAACATGCGGATCTTGAGGATCGGCTTGGAACTCACGGCGCGTCACGTCCCTTCTCTTTTGCCGCCGGAGCGGCGGCTCCGGCATTTTTTCTATTATGACATAATTCAGGGAAAAAAGCAATTACCGAAAATCGAAGGCCAGGGAAATCCGTTTCGCGCCCGCCCCTTGAAGCGCGGTAAAAATAAACTGCAAATGAAAATCCCCCCTTGACAAATCCCCCTGTCTATGATATATTGCCCATAACATGGATGTTTTTGATGAAGACCTCAGGTCACATCCATGTGACCGCTGTGCAGAACCAAAACAATTCATTTTAGGATGGTGTGATGCAACAATGAAGAAAAGATGGATCAGTGCTCTGCTGGCCCTGACGCTGCTGCTTGGCATCGCCTGCGGCTGCGCCGCTCCCGCCGGCGGCGGAGAGGCGGAATTGGGCGTCGTGCTGGAGGATATGGGCGTGCCCCTGGCGGGCCTCCCCCCTGTCGGCATCGTGCTCAATCCCTCCGCTTCCGGTACCGCCGTGCAGAAAAACGACTACGCCGAGATCGACTACTCCAATGCCAAGGACGGCTACGTGATGGTCAAGTGGAAAGGCAGCAGTTCTACGAAGGTGAAGGTCCTGGTGTGGGGGCCCGACTGTACCAGTCAGTCGGATGCGTATCATTATTTCCTCCGCACCGATGGCGACTACGACGTGCTCCCCCTGTCCGATGGCAACGGCAAGTACAAGGTCACGGTGTGGAAGCATGTCGGCGAGCCTTCCAAGTACTCCCAGGTACTGTCCGCCAGCCTCGAGGTAACGCTTACTGACCAGTTCGCCCCCTTTCTGCGTCCCAATCAGTACGTGAACTACTCCGAGGACTCCGCCATCATCCCCAAGGCCCAGGAGATCATTGAGAACGCCGGGGCCGAGGACAATCTGTCCAAGGTGGGCGCGATCTATGAATGGGTGGTCACCAACCTGACCTATGACCATGAAAAAGCCAAGAACGTTAAGACGGACTACCTGCCCGACGTGGACAAGGTCATGGAGGAGAAGAAGGGCATCTGCTGGGATTACGCCTCCCTGATGGCCGCCATGCTCCGCAGCCAGGGCGTGCCCGTGAAGCTGGTGGTAGGTTATACCAGCCGCGGCGAGTACCATGCGTGGATCAACGTGTGGAGCGAAGAAGGCGGCTGGGTGGAAGGCATGATCTACTTCGACGGCAAGGTCTGGAAGCTGATGGACCCCACCTTCGCCTCCAGCGGCAAGCAGACCAACTCGATCATGAAATTCATCAACGACAGCAACAACTATAAGGAAAAATACTTCTATTGATCGCTTCGGAGGAGCTACATATGAAACGACTGCGCGTTCCTGCCCAATACCTCCCGATCTTTTGCCGGGAGCTCCATCAGCTGGTCCGCACCGGCATTCCCCTTGCCGAGGGCCTGACCATGCTGCGGGAGGATGAAACGGACCCGGATACCCGGTCCTGGCTGGAGGCGCTGTGCCGGTCAACAGAGGAGGGATTGCCTTTGGCTTCCGCTTTGCGGGAGACAGGGGCTTTCCCTGCGTATATGACCGACATGGTGTCCCTGGCGGAGGAGACCGGCCGTCTGGAGGACGTCCTCCTGTCCCTCCAGCGCCACTACGACCGCCAGCTGCGGATGGCCGCGGATATCCGGGGCGCCGTGGCGGTGCCGGTGACCCTGTTCGCCGTGATGGTGGCGGTGGTGGTCCTGCTGGTCACCCAGGTCCTGCCTGTTTTTGACCGCGTTTTCGCCCAGCTGGGCGTCCGTATGGGCGCGGTGGCCACGGGGATGATGAACGCCGGGGCCGTGCTGGCCAAGGCGGGCACCGGCCTCGCCGTGGTGCTGGTGATCCTTGCCGCCGCCGCCCTGGTGGTGGCCTTGGTCCCCTCCCTGCGGGAGAAGTTCGTCACCGGGTTCCGCCGGTCCTTCGGCGGCCGGGGCATCCTGGGCCAGATGGCCGCCGCCCGGTTCGCCTCCTCCATGTCCATGGCGGTCGCCAGCGGACTGAGCATGGAGGAATCCGTGGCCCTGTCCGCCAAGCTCTGCGGCGGCGCCCGGGAGATCGACGAGAAGACCGAGCGGTGCCGGAAGGAGATCGAGGAGGGCGGCAGCCCCGCTGACGCCTTGGCGGACAGCGGCCTGTTCTCCGGCCGGGACTGCCGCCTGCTGAAGCTGGCGGAGCAGACCGGCTCCCTGCCCGACACCCTGGAGGACCTGGCCCAGCGCCAGGAGGAGGAGAGCCTGCGGCGCATCGACCGGACGGTGGGGGCCATCGAGCCCGCCATCGTGGTCATCACCAGCGCCCTGGCGGGAGTGATCCTGCTGAGCGTGATGCTGCCGCTGATGGGACTGCTGTCCACCATCGGATAAGGCGGTGCCCATGAAGAAACGGAAGTACGCCGGCCGGGGCGCGTGGGTCCCCATGGTCCTGGGACTGCTGCTGTTCGCGGCGGTGGCGGTCTGGATGGTCCGGGGCGTCCAGGAGGCAGCCCAGGTGTCCCAGCAGGAGGGCCTGCGGATGGCCCAGGAGGCGGTAGAGCGGGCCGTGGTCAGCTGCTACTCCCTGAACGGGGTCTACCCCGCCACCTACCAGGAGCTGAAGGCCAAGAGCGGTCTGGCCATCGACGAGGAGAAGTACATCGTCTTCTATGACATCTTCGCCTCCAACATCCGGCCCTCCGTCACCGTTGTAGAAAGGTGGGTGGAGGAGCAATGAGGAAGCAGAGCGGCGCGGGGACCCTGGCCGCCCTGGCGCTGACGTGCGTGTTCGGCGTGACCCTGCTGCTGAGCCTGGCCGCCGGGGCGGGGGTCTACCGCCGCGTGGCGGACCGGGTGGACGAGAGCAGCCAGTCCCGCGTCAGCCTCAGCTATGTGGCCGCCCTGCTCCATAGCTACGACGAGGCGGGCATGGCGGAGGCCGGTACCTATGGGGACGGCGGAGCCGTCTTCCTGTACCAGGAGATCGACGGGCTGATCTACGAGACCATTTTGTACGTGTATGACGGGCAGCTGCGGGAAATGCTGTGCGAAAAGGACTGGGAGCAGGACGCGGAATTTGGCGACCCCATCTCCCCCGCCCAGGCGCTGGAGGTATCCGAGCCCGTGCCCGGGCTGCTGCGCCTGGTCCTCACCGGCCCCGACGGGACCAAGCAGACCGCCGACGTCTATATAAGGAGTGAGGGATGAACATGGAACGAATCAAACCGACCCGTTCGGGCCTGTTCGCCATCGAGCTTCTCATCGCGGTGGGCGTGTTCTCCCTGTGCGCGGCCATCTGCGTGGGCCTGTTCGTCCGCTCGGAGGTCATGAGCCAGGACAGCGCCGATCTCAACCGGGCCGTAACGGAGGCCAGGAGCGCCGCGGAGTGCTTCAAGGCCGTTGGCGGCGATTTGGAAAAGACGGCGGAGCTGACCGGAGGGCAGATCAGCGGGGATACCACCCTGTTCATCTCCTATGACCAGAGCTGGCATAAACTGGACGCAGGTGCTGAGGGCGCCTTTGACATCACCCTGACCCTCAGGCCGGAGGACGGCTATACAGGCGCTTCCCTGTCGGTACAGCGCTATGACCGGACTGAAAAGGAGACCACAGGAACAACGATCCTCTTCTGGGAGATCGCGGCATTGGAGGTGGCGTCATGAAGCGGGGCGGAGGCGTATCCGGGGCGGTGAGCCTCGTGATGATCTTCTGCGTGCTGTGCCTTGCGGTATTCGCGGTGCTGACTCTGGCCACGGCGGACCGGGAGGCGAAGCTGGCAGAAATGACCGCCCGGAGCGCGGCGGACTACTACGAGGCGGACCGCCGGGCGGTAGAGATCGCGGCGGCCCTGCAAAAGGGCGGGGAACCGGCGGACGTAGCCGTCGTCTGGTCCGGGGACGTGGCATCCTTCACCGTGCCCATCGGCGAGGACCAGGCCCTGGACGCGGCGGTGCGCGTGCAGGCGGGAGGCCCCTGTGAGATCGTCCGCTGGCGCACCATCTACACCGGCGAATGGGAGCCGGAGGAATATCTTAATGTCTGGGACGGCACTTGAGCAGCCCAGTATAGAAAACAAAGGAGCGCATAACATGGAAAACGTCCAGACATATTTGCAGAAGGCGGTGGAGCAGGGCGCGTCCGATCTGTTTATCGTAGCGGGCAAAGCGGTGTCCGTCAAGCGGGAGGGCGAGATCGTCCCCCTGGAGGATGGCCGTCTGATGCCGGAGGATTCGGAATCACTGGTCCGGGACCTCTATGGCATGGCCCACCGGCCTATCGAGCGGTGCATGTCCATGGGGGACGACGACTTCTCCCTGTCCGTCACCGGCATGGCCCGGTTCCGCGTGAACACCTACCGGCAGAGAGGCTCCCTGGCGGCGGTGATCCGTATCGTGAGCTTCGGCATCCCCGACTGGCGGGAGGTGGACATCCCCGAGGAGGTCATGAAGATCGCCAACATGACCCGCGGCATGGTGCTGGTCACCGGCCCCGCCGGAGGCGGCAAGTCCACCACACTGGCCTGCGTGGTGGACGCGGTGAACCGCAGCCGGAACGCCCATATCATCACCATTGAGGATCCCATCGAGTACCTCCACCGCAACGACAAGAGCATCATCAGCCAGCGCGAGCTGGCCATGGATACCTCCAGCTACGTCACCGCTCTGCGGGCCAGCCTCCGGCAGGCCCCGGACGTGATCCTCCTGGGAGAAATGCGGGACCTGGAGACCATCCAGACCGCCATGACGGCGGCGGAGACCGGACACCTGGTGATCTCCACCCTCCACACCGTGGGGGCGGTCAACACCATCGACCGGATCATTGATGTCTTCCCCCCCTCCCAGCAGCAGCAGGTCCGCATCCAGCTGGCCCAGGTGCTGAAGACGGTCATCAGCCAGCAGCTGCTGCCCACCGTCAACGGCACTCTGGTCCCCGCCTTTGAGATCATGCATCTGAACAACGCCGTGCGCACCATGGTCCGGGACAGCCGCATCCACCAGATCGACTCCGTCATCCAGACCTCCGCGGCGGAGGGCATGATCGCCATGGACGAGTCCATCCTCCGCCTCCACAAGGCGGGGCGCATTACCACGGAGACCGCCCTCCACTGCGCCATGAATCCGGACCAGCTGCAGAAAAAGCTGGGCAGATAAAATTTTTTCCGGACCATCCCCTTTTCTCTTGAAATCCGGGACAAGACGTGGTATACTGTAAGTCCTGTGGAGTGGAATTTTGCGCGTTGGCGCTTCCATCAAATTCTTGGAGGTATGTTTCCATGACCCTGTTTGTTACGATCCTGCAGCTGCTGTGCGGCCTGGTGGTCATTCTGGCGGTGCTGTTCCAGTCCGGCAAAAGCGCCGGCCTCAGCGGCGCCATCGGCGGTGTGGCCGACACCTTTATGTCCAAGGGCAAAGCCAAGACCTTCGACGCCAAGCTTGCAAAGGCGACTAAGTGGATCGGCGCTGTGTTCATCGTTCTGACTCTGGTCCTGAACGTCATGAGCGTCCGGGGGTAAGACCCCGCTGAAAACGCCCGCCTGCTTCTGCAGGCGGGCGTTTTCGGTTCTTGGAGAAATGCGCAGGGAGGGTTTTATGGAACGGGTACTCATTATCGGCAGCAACGGGGCGGGCAAGTCCACCTTCTCCTTCCGTCTGGCTGAAAAGACCGGACTGCCCCTGATCCACATCGACCAGATCTACTGGCAGGATGCCTGGGATGTCACGCCCGAGGCGGAGTTTGACCGCCGGGTGCAGGCTGAGACCCAGAATCCCCGGTGGATCATTGAGGGCAACAATCTCCGCTCCCTTCCCCGGCGGCTGGTCCGGGCGGATACCGTTTTCTGGTTTGAGTTTCCGCCACCCTTGTGCGTGCTGAACATCTTCCGCCGGGAGTGGGCGTACCGGGGCCGGGTACGGCCGGATATGCCGGACCAGTGCGTCAGCCGCTGGGACATGAAGTTTTTGCAGATGGTGTGGGACTTCAACCGGAGGAATCACCGGAAAATCGCCGCTATGCTCTCAAACGCGGAGAATATCCGCGTCATACGTTTTACCAACTACCGGCAGGTCGAAGGATATCTGCGCACCCTGTAACGGGGACCGCCCACAGAAATGCGGGCGGTCCCCAGTTTATTGCGCTTCCAGCTCCGCCAGCCGGGCCAGCAGGGCCCGGAAATCCTCCCGGCCCCCCAGCACGCCTGCGGCCTCTCCCTGCTCCAGCACCATGCGGAGATTTCGCGCCAGATAGGCGGCGGAGATCCCGGAGGCGCGGACGTTCAGCTTGTCATAGAACGCGCTCCTGATCTCGTCTCCCCCGCTCATTTTCGCCCACCGGGCAAGGCTGCCCTCCACATAGCCGCTCAGGTCCGCCATGGCCTCCTCCAGCCGTCCCTCCCGGCACAGCGCCTCCGCGCGCAGAAGCCGCAGAGATCCCGCGCCGCCGTCCAGCTCATCGACACGCAGCACACGCTCGACCTCCATGGCCTGCTCCAGCCGCTCCAAGGCTCTTGCGCCGTCCTCCTGTCTGAGCGCGACATTGTGAAGCCCTACCAGATACATTGTTATGTTCCGGACGGACGACCACAGGCCCGTTTGATACAGCTTCTCTGCCTCGTCCAATTCGCCCTTCCGCAGGAGGATGTTGGCCCGGACCATCTCCGTGTCAATTTTTACCTTCGGCTCCTCGTCAAGAATCGCCAGCGCCTTGTCCATCTCCTCCTGCATCACGTACAGGCTCACCAGCATACTCCGGGCGCTGGCCGACAGCTCCAGATCGCCGCTCTCCCGGCTCTGCTCCAGAAGGGCGACCGCCCGCTCCAGCTGCGCCTTTATCCATTTCTCCTCCGTCGAGGCGGACAGGTACATGACATACAACCCCGCTACGGCGCACTTCAGCCGAAGGTCGCTCGGGTACTCCCGCAGCAGCGCCTCGCAGGAGGCCGCCGCCTCCTCCAGCCGCCCCTCCTCAAAAAGCTTCCGCCGGTCCTCCAGCAGGGCGTTGATCTCCTCCTGCTCCAGCGCCGGGCGGAAGTCCAGCAGCCCGTCCACCGTGATCCCCAGCATCCGGGCCAGGGGGCACAGCATGGTCACGTCCGGCATGGCGGCGTTGGTCTCCCATTTGCTCACCGCCGCGCTGGTGACGCCCAGAGCCGACGCCAGCTGCTCCTGAGTCAGTTTTTTCTCCCGCCGCAAACATTGTATCCGCTTTCCGATCTCCATTGTCTGTTCCTCGTTTTCCCGGAGGCGTCCCCCCGTTTTCAGGCCCAGGACTATGGTAACACGACCCGCCGCTTTTTACAATGGAGGAGCGGTTGGATACCGCCGCCAATTTCTCAACCGCCCTTCGACCACCCCTTCTTCTAATTCAGCTCCCGCACCCGGTCCGGTCTGGCGTACAGCTTTCCCGCCTGGGGCTCTACACCCTGGATGCGGAACAGCTCCTCCACGGTCACAAAGGCGTACCCGTCCTTCTGCAGCCGGTCAATGATCTCCAGCGCCGCGTCTACGCTGGTGGAGTAGAAATCGTGGAGCAGGATGATGTCCCCCGGCTCCACGTCCTCCAGCACGGCGGCCACCACCTTGTCCTTGTCCAGGAGCTTCCAGTCCTGGGGGTCTACGGACCAGTAGATCATGGGCGTCCGGATGAGCTGGGACCGCTCGCCCCCGATGAGCCCGTAGGGAGGCCGCAGCCAGAAGTCCCCCTCCCCTACCGCCTCCTTGAGGAGCGTTTCCGTCTTGTGGATCTCCTCCACCACCGCGTCCTTTTCCGCCTTCAGCAGCCGGACGTGGGAGTAAGTGTGGTTGCCGATCTGGTGGCCCTCCGCCCGCATCCGCCGGAGCAGGTCCTCGTTGCAGGGCACCTGCTCCCCGATGACGAAGAAGGTGGCCGCCGCGCCCCGCTCCAGCAGGCCGTCCAGCAGCCGCCCGGTGGTGTCCGCTCTGGGGCCGTCGTCGAAGGTCAGGGCCACATACTTGGGCTCCTCCAGCAGATCCTCCCGGAGTTCCTCGTCCAGCTCCCCCAGGATCTCCACCGGGATCTCCGCCCGCCCGGAGGCATCGTAGGCGCTCAGGTCCGGTTCCACCGGCCTCGCGCAGGCCGCCGCAGGCGCCAGCGTTATGAGCGATAAGAGAATGCACATGATCTTTTTCACGATCTTTCCCTCTTTTCCAACACACTTTCCGGTAGTATGCCCGGTAAAACGGGAAATACGCAAACGGCAGACATACTTTTGCTCGAGAGAAAAAGTATCAAAAAGAGCTTTCAATTCGAGTCTGGAGCCCATTGCATATCCAACATTACCGCCCGGTAACGGCTGTGTGCTTTTTGCTGCAAAAATTTACCGGAAAATGAACGCCGTCCGGCAGAAAGCTCCCGCCGGTTTTCTGCCGGCGGGAGCCTGGTCATGCCCGTCCACAGGCACGCTCAAATATTTTTCTGTATCGTCTTCAGCGCGTTCTTCTCCAGGCGGCTGACCTGGGCCTGGGAGATGCCCACCTCGGCGGAGACCTCCATCTGGGTCTTCCCTTCGTAAAAGCGCAGCGCTAAAATATGCTTCTCCCGCTCCCCCAGGCGCTCCAGGGCATCCTTCAGGGCGATATGCTCCAGCCAGTGCTCGTCGGTGTTCTTGGTGTCCTTCACCTGGTCCATGACGCACACCGTGTCGCCGCCGTCGGAATAGACCGGCTCGAACAGGCTCACCGGGTCCATGATGGCGTCCATGGCGAACACCACGTCCTCCCGCGGGATCCCCAGCTCCTGGGCCAGCTGCTCCACGGTGGGCTCCCGCTGGGTCTGGGCCATCAGGCGCTCGCGGGCCTGCATGATCTTGTAGGCCGTGTCCCGCATACTCCGGCTCACCCGGATGGCGCTGTTGTCCCGGAGATACCGCCGGATCTCTCCCACGATCATCGGTACGCCATACGTGGAAAACCGCACCGGCTGGGTGATGTCAAAATTGTCGATGGCCTTGATCAGCCCTACGCAGCCCACCTGGAACAGGTCGTCCGCGTTCTCCCCCCGGCCAATAAATTTCTGGATCACCGACAACACCAGCCGCAGGTTGCCGTTGATAAGCTTCTCCCGGGCCTCCCGGTCCCCCTCCTTGGTCCGCCGGAGCAGCTCCATGGTCTCCTCGTTGCGAAGTACTTTCAGTTTCGAGGTATTTACGCCGCAGATCTCCACCTTTCCCTGCACGGTCCTCATCCCCCTTGGCGAAAACTTACAAAGGCAGTTTTCCCCTGGCCGGTGAGATTATACGGGAGGAAAAATAGAGGTTTTGTCGGGTGGAAAAAACCATCCCAAGAACGAAGGAAGGGGCGGCGCATACGCGCCGTCCCTTCTTCGCGCGGGATCAGTCCTCCAGCAGACCGGCGGCCCGCATATTGGCCAGCAGTTCGTTAAAACGGGAGACCAGCTGACTCGCGTTGGTGACGTTGTCTACCGCCTCGGCTGGCGTGACCCGCCCCTCAGGGCCAGTGGGGCCGGTCGGACCAGAGGGACCGGTCGGGCCGGAGGGACCGATCGGACCCGTGGGTCCGTTCTCACCGTCAGAGCCTGCGGGACCTGTTGCACCGGTAGGACCGGTGGCGGCAGCCATTTATGCACAACCGCTCACCCCGTTCCACCACAGCCAGCCGGAATATGCTCCCTACCGTCCCAAGCGCGGCACGGGTCTGCAAAGCTGAACGCCAGGTCGATGCTCCCGTCCTCGTGGACGTAGACCGCGTCCACCAGTGCCGCAAGCAGCCCCCGGGAGAGGGTACGGATACCGCCATCCCTGAGAAACGCCGCCAGATATTGATCCCCGGCTTCCTCCCCCAGGACGGCGTCACGCTCCTGCTGAAGCTGCTCTGCGGACCTTTGCAGCCGTTCGCTCCCCTCCTCCAGCTTCGCCTTCATCCGGCGGTACTGGTCCCGGGTCAGGTCCCCCTTTTTCCAATCCAGGTAGAGGCCGTCCAGCAGGTCCGCCGTCTTTTCCAGCTCCACCGTCCGCCGGGCCAGCAGGGCATCCAGCCGAAGGGTCCCGGCGGAGGCTGCGGGAGCCCGCCGGACCTCCTCAATGATCTCCGGAAGCGCCGGGGACAGCTCCAGCTGCCTTTGGACGGCGGCGAGGACGGCCCGCTCCACAACATCCTGCCGGATGGAATGCCGGGTGCAGCGCGCCCCGGAGCCGTCCCGGTCTGTCCGGCAGGCGTAGTAGACATGGCCCTTGGCGCTGCGTCGGGTCATACTCCTTTTGCAGTCCGCGCAGCGGAGGAAACCGGAGAACAGATAGACCTCCTGCTTCCCGGGCGGCGTGCGGACGTCCCGGGCATGGAGCGCCTGGGCCGCCTGGAAGAGCTCTTGGCTGACGATGGCCGGGACGGCGCCCTCCACCAGGACCCACTCCCGCTCCGGCACCGAGACGCGCCGGTGGACCTTGTAGCTGACCACCCGCTGGCGGCCCTGGCGCATGACCCCGGCGTACACCGGATCCTGGAGCATCCGGGCGATGGTGGAGGGATTCCACAGTCCGCCGCTCCCGGCGGCGTGGGGATTCGCGTAAAGGAGGCCCTTCCCCCGTTTGTAGGCGGTGGGATTGGGGATGCCGCAGGCATTCAGGCGCCTGGCGATGGCCGCCTTGCTCATGCCGCCGGAGACAAACCAGGTGTAGATATCCCGCACCACCCGGGCGGCCTCCCCATCGATGACCAGGGCGTTCTTATCCTCCGGGTCTTTGGCGTAGCCGTAGGGCGCGAAAGCGCCGATGAACTCCCCCTTTTCCCGCTTATATCGGAAGGTCCGGCGCACATCCACGGAGGTCTTGTAAGCGTACTGCTCGTTCATGAAGCCCGTGATGCTGACCTCCAGACTGTGTACCACCTCCGGGTCCAGGAAGGTGTCGATCCTGGGATGGTACAGGGAGATGAACCGGGTGTTGTAGAGGGGGATGAGCTCCTCCAGAAAGCGCCCCTGGTTGGCGCTGTTGCGGAAGGCCCGGGAGAGATTCTTCACCATGACGCAGTTGATTCTCCCCCGCTCCAGGTCCCCTACCATGCGCTGGAAGTCCCGCCGCTCCAGGTCGGTCGTTCCGCTGGTCCCGTCATCGATATACGTATCCACGACCTCATAGGCCCCGGCCTCAAAAAAACGCGGTATCTCATCCTCCAGGATCTGATCCTGATGGATGACGGACTCCGAAACGTCGTTCCCATCGTCCCGGGAGAGCCGGATGTACTTCCCGATCCGCCAGACGGTCTTCTCCGGCGGCGTCCCGGGCTCAGTCCTCTTTCTGATCCGCCCCATGGCGGGGAGCCTCCCCCTCCCCACGCCCGGCGGGCGCGCCGCCGGTTTTCAGACCCAGGAAATAGGCCCTCACCTTCTCCTCCAGCGTCTCCCCCCGGGGCCAGAAGGAGACCCGCACCTTTGTATCCCCCACCCGGAAACAGCAGGGGCCTCCTTCTTCGGCCTGCAAGCCGGGCATATCCCGCGTATCCGTCTGTATTTGCCGATCCATCATGCAAAGCACCTCCGCATGATGGGTATGCGCAGAGGCCGGACGGTATCACAGAAACGGCGCGAAGGCGCAAAATCGTCCCGGCTATTCGCCCGTTAGCGACAGGATTCGACAAAACGCCCGCAGAAGCGCCCCCGGTTTTCGGACTTCCTCCGCTCAGAGCGCCCGTTCAACGAAACGCATCAGCAGCACGGCGGCCTGCGCGCGGGTCACGCTGTCCTTCGGGACCATGAGGCCGCCATCCGCGTCCGCCAGCAGTCCGCTTCCCATGGCCCAGTCCATGGAGAAGACAGCGTAATCACTGACGCTGTAAGCGTCAGCGGGGAAGCCTGCCAGGCTTCCGGCGGCGGATGGACTGCCTGCGTAACGGTACAGCATCGTGACCATCTGCTCGCAGGTCACATCCCGCTCAGGGTCATCCCCGCTGGAGACGCCGCGCTCCACCGCCCAGGCCATTCCCTTATCGTACCAGTTCTGTCCGCCTGCCGTGTCCATGCCGTCCAGACGGGCCAGCACCGTCATCAGCATCCCCCTGGTCATCTCCTGGTCCGGAGAAAAGGCGGACGCCGAGGTCCCGCCGAAGAGCTCCCGTCCGGTGACGAAGCTCACCGCGTCCCCAGCCCAGTACTCCGGCGGCAGGTCCGTGAAAGTCTTGCCGTTGTCCACGATCTGCATCGTGGTCCCCGTGGGCACGGAGACCGCCACGCCGCTCTCCGTTGGTACGGTCTGCCGGAGCACCTGCCGGGCGCCGTCAGCGCTCACAACCACCGCCACCGTGCCAGGGGCGGCGTTCTCCACGGGGATCTCCACCGTCACCACCGCGCCCTCCGGGCCGTTGACGGTCACGAACGGGGCCCGGGCCGCGTCCCGCGCAGACGGCACCGGCGGCATCGGCAGCTTGATAGCCCCCTCCCCTGCCACCGCGCTCTCTGAAATTTCCACCACCGTCACGGTCTGGCCGGAGGCGCTCACCGTAGTCGTGGACGCGGTCCCGTCCGGCCCCGTCATCTCCACCAGCTTCGAGCCGTCCGGCTGCACGGTCTCCGTCGTCTTTATACCGGCGTCCTGTTCCGCCGGCGCATTTGCCGCCGGGCGGGAAGTACCCTGCGCGCCACCGCTTCCACCGGGCCGGTCATTCGGGGTTTCCCATTTGGGCGGAGGCTCCGGCGTCTGCTGGCCCTCCTCCGGCGTGAGCGTCACGCGGACCGTCAGCGCCAGCGGCGTGTAGTTGGTGAACCCAGACACGGCGACCGGTATATCGATCGCCGCTTCCCCTCCGGGGACCGGCGCAAGGGTGAGCGCGCTCCCGTCGATCCCCACGGCGTCCGCCGGGAGGCACTTGTTCTCCGGCACGGTCCCCAGCGTATAAACAATGCCGTCCCCCGTCAGAAGATACGGAGCCGCAGCATCGGACAGCTCCACCGTATACTTCTCCGCGCCGTCATACCGGATGGATACCGGAAGCACCGCCGCCTCCGGCGCGGCCTGACGGATCGTAAACGCCTTCTCCGCGCTCACGCCCGCGCAGAGCACCATGACTACGTACTCCCCGGCATTGACCGGAGGGACCGTTGTGTAGGTATTATTAGAGGCCGTCCTCGCCTTGTAAAAGACGTTGACCGCCTCATCACTCCCTATTACCGTATATCCTCTCTCCGGCAGGACCGCCGCCGTGCCGTCATAGGTCTTGGACGGGTCGCCGGTGACCGTCACCTCCACCCTTTCCTCCGGCAGCTCCTCAGGCGGCTCCTGGGTCAGGGAGACGAGCCGGTTGTCCTCGATACGGTATTTCTCCCCGTCCATCATGACCAGCCCCGTACCGGTGATCGTGCCGTGGTTCCGGAAACCGCTTTCCGTCACCGTCAGCACCGGCTCCGCCGCCGGATCAGGATCGCCCGGGACCTCCAGCGTCTGCCCGGTCTCAATGGTAAGGCCGGACTCCGAAAGGTCCACCGCGCCGTAGGCCATACCGGCGTTCCCCTCCCAGACGATGCCGTTCCACCTCTCCCGGGCGGCCTCCCATCCGTCGATCTTGTCCGGCCCGCTCACGTATACGATGGCTCGTCCTTCATCGCCGGGATCAAGGATGACGGGCTCTGTATCCTGATGACCTCCGATATCATAGACGTTCTCAGGCGCACCGTCCGCGCCGCGCCGCGCCCGGATCGTGCCGCCGGAGAGGGTGATGCCGGAAACGCCGCTGCCGCCGATGCAGGGCGCCTCCGCCGCGCCTACAGCA
>Ga0137309_100991_pt1 | contig 20357 bp, 13 predicted proteins | sample NAcewiD2O_June_FD_97179 | JGI IMG/M metagenome (GOLD analysis project Ga0137309, IMG submission 97179) | Mouse cecal microbial communities from Vienna, Austria - N-Acetylneuraminic amended D2O_June | ecosystem: Host-associated > Mammals > Digestive system > Large intestine > Cecum | place... | reverse complement strand
AACGTGACGAAACGCAATCGCGATGCGATAGCGTTTGCACCTAAGACGCGAGGGACAGAGTGCTGTTTTTTCGCCGCATGAAAACGCAAATATTAAATTTGCGTTTTGCCATGCGCTTACGGGAGTGCCCGCGTGCTGAGGGTGCTCCCGTCCTATTTCCCCCAAAAGAGAAAAATAAAAACGGCAGGGAACCGGGTGGATTGCGCTGTGATTCTCTGCCATGTGGTGCGTCTCAAAAGTTTTTGGGTTTCCAAAGGGGATTTTTGAAAAAATCCCCTTTGGCCCCCGGAGGCAGCAAAGCAAAAGAGGACGGATTGCTCCGTCCCCTTTCGCTTCGGGCTTTGTAAAATTTAGGTGAGTTGAAATACCTTATTTCTTGAGAGATTCCACCATAACCTTAGCGGTTTCGGCGCGGGTGATCTTCTGCTGGGGATTGAAGCGGTTAGCTTCGTCGCCCTTGAAGATCCCGGCGGCCTGTACGGCGGCTACATAGGGCTGTGCCCAGCCGGAGATACGGCTGTTGTCGGTGAAGTTGGGAGTACCGGTCACCTCCAGGCCCTTGGCAACTGCCAGAATCTTGGCGGCTTCCTCGCGGGTGATGGTGAGGGTCGGCTCGAACTTGCCGGTATCATAGCCGTTCAGGATCTTGTTGGTTGCGCAGTAGGCAACAGCGCCCTTGGCGTAGCCAGCAATGCGGTCGGCGTCGCTGAAGGAAATGGGGCTGTCCTTCATGGCCTCAGCTTCCGCTTCCTTGCCCAGCATACGCACGGTCATCACAGCGAAATCCTGGCGGGAGATGTTGGTGTTGGGGCCAAACTGCCCGTTGCCAATACCCTCGACAATGCCCTTATCGTAGGCCTCCTCCACATAGGGAGCAAACCAGGCGTCGGCGGGCACATCGGAGAACCGCTCGCCCAGAGTGGTCTTGATGGTGTAAATCTGGGAGTGCTCGCCGTCCTCAGCAGTGACCTGCACCTTGATGTCGTTGTTCAGGTCAAAGGTAGCGTCCGGATCAAACGGGGTGTTATAATCTGTGCCGTCATACACGCCAATGGTAGCCATCTTGGAGGCAGTGAGCTTCACCTTGGCAGGGAACAGCTTGGTGCCGAAAGGCATGGTCAGGGTTACGGTTGTGCCGCTGATACGCCCTGTCCCCTTGTTGGCGCCGCAGGTAGCCTCCACGCCGGTGAGGGCATAGCCCTTCTCCGGGTCGTTTACCTTCACGTTTACTTTGTACTCACGCTTTGTTCCATCCTCGGCAAACACACTGATAACGGCAATGTCTCCAGAGCTGCCAGTTTGCAGTTTTCCACCGACAATCTTAAACTCAGTTTTACCGGAAGTATCTTTGCTTCCCAGGTCAGAGGTGAGCACGTTTGCGGCAGTCTTAGCGGTGCCATGATAGGCTTTCGCCATTTTGGAAAGGGCAAAGTTCAGGCTGAATGTTTCGCTTGCACTGTTATTGTAAGAATTGGGCACCGTGATGTTGATGGTCTGGGTGCTGTTGTTCACGCTGGCTGTCACGTTGGTGTCCAGTGTGGAAGCCAGGCTGGTCATGGTGTTGCCCTTCTCAGCGGGGGCCACTTCGCCATAGAGGTAATAAGGTTCTGCAACATCTTTGTAAGTAGAATTCCAATTGGTCGTCGTGATGGTGTCGCCAGCAAGAACAGCGTTTTTCTCACTCAAAATAAATATAGGGATACACTTCGTTGTATCGATTTCATCAGCAGCCTTGTCATATGCTGCGGCAAACGTTGTGTCGATCTTCCCGGCTGTGAGTCCAAACATATTTATGCCAAGAACACTCTGAGAACCTGTCGCGTCAGGGTCAAGTGCTGCATAGCTCTTATAATCGGTATTGCCACGAACTAAAGCATAAGCGGTTGCGCCAGGGCTAAGCGCCAAGGCCGAGAAAACCGGATCCTTGCCATCCTCGGATTTATAGCTATGAGGCAGGGTAACCTTAATGGCATTCACCATTTTGTCGTTTTGATCCTTAATCTTAGTCGGCGCGCTCATGGAATACGTATTGTCAGCGGTGATTTCGCTCACATTCTTAGTGCCCACCATAGTGCCGCTGATGAAGGACTTCTGGGTGCGGGGGGCCTCGGTCTTGATGAAAATCTTGTAAGTCGCTTTGCCGTTTTCAGTGTTCTTTACCACATACTCGAAAGCGGCAGTTGCGTCAATAGCAGGAACTACGTTGCTTGTGCCACTGTTCCACAAGGTTTCATAGTCGCTACCGAAATTGGTAACTTCTGTAGCGCCATCACTCAGATAAATTTTAGAGCCTACACTGGAAGTCGCATAAACCTTAATATCGTCCCAAGTATTAGAATCCTTGAACGCATAAGGCATGGTAACCGTGCCGGTTTCGCCGTTCCACACTGCGGAGCGCTCAATCTTTTCGCCGTCAATCTCGCCCTTCAGGGTGAAATTGTTCAGCTTGTTTTCCGCAGCAGCGGCTTTGGTCAGGTTGATGGTGTACTCGTTAGTAGTTTTGCCGTCCTCGGACTTCACGCGGATAGTAAAGCGCTTGCCGGAAACGTCAATGGGAGTTAAATTGTCCGTAGTTGTACCGTTAGCGGCGGCAACTTTCACGTTGCTCTCAACAGCGACCACCTCTGCATTTTCAGAAGCAACTACACTCACAGTAGCAGCCTTGCCCTCAGAAGCATTCGCAAAATCCCAGTTAGCGGGCATTTCTACGTTAACAGTGCGGGTGTCCTTATCAACGTCTATCGTGTTGCTGGTTTTGCCGTTGCCAGACACTTTGATGGACTTCAGCAGGCCCTCGGGGTTCTTTGCAGGGATGTCCAGTTTAACGGTAACAGTCCCGTTAGAGCCAGACTTGGGAACTACTGTAAGAGTAATAACTTCACTGCCAGCAGTTCCTGTAATGTCAACCTTTGTTTTTCCGCTGACAATCTCCTTAGAAGCAACGCCGCCTACAGTGGTCTGAACAGCTTTAAAACTGTCACTGAGTTCATAGGTCAAAACAACTTTTTCAGTTGCAACCGCAGTACCATAGGGCATTTTCACATCAATGGTCAGGCCCTGTCCAGTAGTGGCAGTGCCGTCCAGATTGAACTTGGCATCGGCTGTCTGGCCCTCAACAGAAAGGCTCTTGAAGGGGCTTTCCCAAACAGTTACAACAGTATACTGCCTGGTGTTGCCGTTAGCGGCTGTCACAACCAGCTTGCCATCGGTAGCAATGCCAGAAGCGTTTGGTGTAAAGGTCTTAGCGGCAACATCGTCAGCATAAGTAAAGCAGGAATCTTTGGGTGCCGCCGCAGTTGTGCCGAAGGGCACAGTGATGGTGATTTTATTGTTTACATTGTCGATGTCATAGGCAGTCATGTTCTCGGTGATTTCACCGGCCACCTTTTTGACTGTCTTCACCTCGTTGTCCCCGCTGGAGGCATCAGGGCTGTAGGTGATAGTCAGGGTGTATTCAACCTCTGTGGGCTGGTCATCCTGCTCCACCGTTGTGCTGGCGATAACCGGGATTTCATAAGTGTTTTCGCCAGTGGACTTGCAGCTATTCAGATCAGCGATGGTCGCAGTCCAGACGTTGTTGTTGGAAGTAAAGTCTACTGCTGTCCCATCTTTTTCTTTGTACTGCAAAGCTGTCCCCTCAGGGCATACCGCGCCCAGCACCACGTTTGTGGTATCCTTCACAGTGGCAGAAAGGGCCTTCCCGTTGGAAGCGACCTCCTCGCCGTTCACAGTGAACCGCGTGATGGGTGCATCATAGGCAGCAGCAGCGCTGAGCGGAATCATTGCGACGACCATAAGAACAGCCAGGACAGCCGCAAGTGATTTCTTCAGAAACTTGCTTTTGTTCATAAATTTCAACCCTCTTAAATTTTAGATTCTCGCCTGGCCATTAGAGCAGCGCGCAAGGGGGATTTCGCAAGGCCCCCCCTCCTCCCCGCTCCGCCGGCGAGTGGAAGTTATCTATAAACTCACACTTGCGGAGGTTTTGGCGGGAAATGGGGAGGTTAAGGGGGAAAACGGCGGGGAGAGGGTTGAACGGGGGGGAAGGGACAGGGAGTGCGCAGGCGGGATGGGGCAAATTCTTCCCAAGAAGATTTGCCTTGCAGGAAAAGGGCTTTTGTGCTATGCTATAGAAAGGAAAAAGCGCTTGGTTTTTCACAAAACAGCAGGCGCCGCAATAGGGCCTGACAGCCCTGACGGGAAAATGAGAGAGAGGATACTATATGAGATATGACGCGGTTATTATAGGTGCGGGCGTGACAGGCAGCGCCATTGCCCGGGAGCTTTCCCGGCGGGAAGGGCGGTTCCTGGTGCTGGAACGTGCCGGGGACGTGTGCGAGGGCACCAGCAAGGCAAATTCTGCCATTGTCCACGCAGGGTTTGACGCGGAGCCGGGCACCATGAAAGCCAGGATGAATGTGCAGGGCAACGAGATGATGACAAAGCTCAGCGAGGAGCTGGACATCCCCTTTAAGCGGGTGGGCGCTTTCGTGGTGTGCCTGGACGAGGGGGACATGCCCAAGCTGCGGGAACTGTATGACCGGGGCGTGGCGAACGGCGTGCCGGGCCTTAGCATTTTAACCGGGGAGGAAGCCCGGAAGCGGGAGTCTAATCTCAGTGACAAGGTGTGCGCAGCCCTGCTGGCGGAAACCTCCGGGATTATCTGCCCGTTTGAGCTGACTTTGGGCCTGGCGGAGTCGGCGGCGAAAAATGGCGTAGAGTTCCGCTTTGGCACAGAGGTACAGAAGATAGAGAGAACAGCGGAGGGCTGGCACGTGACCACCTCCCAGGGAGAAGTGGAAGCCCGGACAGTAATAAATGCCGCTGGGGTATATGCCGATATCTTCCACAACCAGGTGTGCGAAAAGAAACTGCACATCACTGCCCGAAAAGGGGAATACTGCCTACTGGACAAAACAGCCGGCAGTCATGTGAAAAGCACCATTTTCCAGCTTCCGGGCCAGTATGGCAAGGGGGTGCTGGTGTCCCCCACTGTACATGGCAACCTGCTGGTAGGCCCCACTGCCACAGACATTGAGGACAAGGAAGACACTGCCACCACGCCGGAGGGTCTGGCGGAGCTACAGGAAAAGTCTGCCCTGGGTGTAAAGAACGTGCCCCTGCGGCAGGTGATCACTTCCTTCATGGGCCTGCGCGCCCATGAGGACGGGGATGATTTCACTTTGGGCGAGACAGCGGAGGGCTTTTTCGACGCAGCGGGCATCGAGTCCCCTGGCCTTTCCAGCGCTCCGGCCATCGGCGTGTATATTGCCGGGCTGGTGGCGGACAAGCTTTCCTTGAAAGAGAAGGCAGGCTTTGACCCGGTACGCAAAGGCGTGCCCCGGCTTCACGAAATGAGCGCGGAGCAGCGGGACGCGAAAATACAGGAAAACCCTGCCTATGGCAATATTATCTGCCGCTGCGAGGAGGTTTCCGAAGGGGAAATTGTAGATGCCATCCATGGCATACTAGGCGCCCGCACCCTGGACGGCGTGAAGCGCCGCACCCGGGCCGGTATGGGCCGCTGCCAAAGCGGCTTCTGCTCTCCCCGGGTGATGGAGCTGCTCTGCCGGGAGCTGGGGCTTACCCTGGATGAGGTGCGCAAAAACGGGCCAGACTCCCAGATTGTGCTGGAGAAAACGCGCTGAGGGCTTTTGCCTCCGGCGGCCTAAGGGTGCTTTTTGAAGGAAAAGCACCCTTAGGAATCCCGAAAACCTTCGGGGTTTTCCAGGAGCATATCTACAAACACACTCCTGTATATACAGAGTGCAGCCACCTGCTTTGGTGAATGCAGCCGCGCTCTGCTGGTTTTTTCGGGAAAACGGAGAATTTTAGAACCAAACTATTTTAAGGGTTTGCGGGAAGGAGGGCACAATGGAAAAAATCATGGTGGCCATGAGCGGTGGGGTGGACTCCAGCGCAGCGGCCCTGCTGGTGAAACAGGCAGGCCTGGAGGCTGTGGGCGTTACCCTGAGCCTCCGCCGGGAAGAGCGGGAAGAGGTATTTCCCGGGGAAAAAACCTGCTGCTCAGCAGATGACGTAAATGACGCACGCATGGTGTGCGCCCGTCTGGGGATTCCCTTTTATGTGTTCAACTTCCAGGAGGATTTCCGGGAACAGGTGATAGACCGCTTTGTAAACGCCTATTGCCAGGGAAAAACCCCAAACCCCTGCATCGACTGCAACCGGCACATCAAGTTTGGAAAGCTGCTCCGGCGGGCGGCGGAAACGGGCTTTGACAAGGTGGCTACAGGCCATTATGCCCGGGTGGAGTGGGACGAGGCTTCTGGGCGGTTCCTTTTGAAAACCGGGCTGGACAGGGACAAAGATCAGAGCTACATGCTCTATTCCCTGACCCAGGAGCAGCTTGCCCACACCATGTTCCCCTTAGGGGAACTGACAAAAGCCCAGGTGCGGGCGCTGGCAGAGGAAAACGGCCTTTTAAACGCACGCAAGCGGGACAGCCAGGACATCTGCTTTGTGCCGGACGGGGACTATGCCGCCTTTATCGAAGGCTATGCGAAAACATCCTTCCCCAGCGGGGACTTTGTGGGAACGGCTGGGGAGGTGTATGGCAGGCATAAGGGGATTATCCACTACACCATTGGTCAGCGCAAAGGCCTGGGGCTTTCCTTTCCCCAGCCTATGTATGTGTGCGGCATTGACCCGGAGAAAAACCAGGTTACCCTGGCCCCCCATGAAGCCTTGTTTTCCCGGACTGTTACAGTCCATGGCATCAACCTCATTGCCTGTGAAAGGCTGCCCGGCCCTGTCCGGGCGCAGGTGAAGCTGCGCTACCGCCATGCCCCCCAGCCAGCCCTTCTGGAGCAGACCGGGGAAGACACGCTCCAGGCCACCTTTGACCAGCCCCAGCGGGCCGCCACCCCAGGCCAGGCGCTGGTGGCCTATGACGGCGACACCGTAATCGGCGGGGGCGTGATAGCGTAAAAAAGCTGGAAGGGAGAAAACGGAATGAAAACAGAACGTCCCTATCCCTATGTGGAAATAGACAAACGCGGTGCGGCCCGCGCCAGGGAAGGCCATCCCTGGGTGTTTGATAACGAAATTACGGATATGGAAGGGGAGCTGCAGGACGGCGCCCTCTGTGACGTTCTCAGCCCTAAAGGCCGCTACCTGGGTACAGGCTTCTATAACAGCCATTCAAAAATCCGGGTGCGCATCATTTCCCGCAACGCCAACGACAGGTTTGACGAGGATTTTTACCGCCGCCGGGTACGTCACGCTTGGGAATACCGGAAAACCGTTATGGCAGGGGATTTCAACTGCTTCCGGTTGGTGTTCGGGGAGGCCGACCGCTTTCCCGGCCTGACCGTGGATAAGTTCGGGGGCGTTCTGGTGACCCAGACCCTTTCCCTGGGGGTGGAAAAAATCAAGCCCCTCCTCTTTCCCCTCCTTGTGGAAGCCCTGGAGCGGGACGGCATATCGGTCTGCGGCATCTATGAGCGCAACGACGTGCGGGTGCGGGAGCTGGAAGGCCTGGCCCAGAACACAGGCTGGTTCCCCCTGCCGGGCCGGGAAGCGCCGGAGGAAACCACTGTGGAGATAGAGGAGAACGGTGTCCGCTACCTGGTGGATTTTGCAAACGGCCAGAAAACCGGGTTCTTTTTAGACCAGAAGTATAACCGGGCCGCTGCCGCCCGGCTGGCTGCCGGCAGGCGTGTGCTGGACTGCTTTACCCACACAGGATCCTTTGGCCTCAACTGCGCTAAAGCCGGGGCGGCTTACGTACGCTCTGTGGATGTGTCTGAAACCGCCATTGCCTGCGCAAGGGAAAACTGCGCCCGCAACGGCCTTTCCCGCATAGTGGAATATGAAACCGCCAATGTGTTTGATCTGCTGCCTTCCCTGAGGCCAGGGGAATATGACTATATCATCTTAGACCCGCCCGCCTTTACCAAGTCCGGCAAAACTGTGGACAGCGCGGAGCGTGGCTATAAGGAGATAAATTTCCGGGCCATGAAGGCCCTGCCCCGGGGCGGGTTTTTAGCCACCTGCTCCTGCTCCCACTTTATGGGAGACGCCCGCTTTCGGGCCATGCTTCAAAGCGCCGCCAGGGACGCGGGGGTGGAGCTGCGGCTGATTGAGGCCCGGACCCAGGGGCCGGATCACCCGGTGTTATGGAACGTGCCGGAGACGGACTACCTGAAATTTTACCTGCTTCAAATTGTATAAGAGCCTGTTTAGTATCTCAAAATGTGGCGGATACGGAGAGATGTTTTTGTCCGGCAAGGAAAAAACCGCAAGAAATACTGGCGTATTTCGAGGATTTTTGACACAGCCGGGCAGGAAAATCGCCCGCAGACGGTACGTTGGGAGATGCTAAACAGGCTCTAAGGGAGGAAACGCCATGGATGAAATACAAAACGCCGCCCTGCTGGTGGTAGACGTGCAGCAGGGGCTTTTGGACAAAGGCCCCTTTGAAAAGGAGCGGCTGGCGGAGACTATCGGCAGGCTGCTGGGAGAGTTTCGCAGGGAACAAAAGCCCGTTCTCTTTGTCCGCCACGACGACGGCCCAGGCACAGAGCTTGCCGCAGGCGCGCCGGGCTGGGAAATTGCCCGGGAGGTAAGCCCTCTGAAAGGAGAAAAAATTTTTGACAAGCGCTTTAACAGCGCCTTCCTGGAAACAGGGCTGGAGGAGTATCTGGGGGAGGCGGGCATAAAAACCCTGGTGGTGGCAGGGCTGCAGACAGAATACTGCATAGACGCCACAGTGAAATCCGCCTTTGAAAGGGGCTTTAAAGTTTTGCTGCCAAAGGGCGGCATCACCACCTTTGATAACGGCGGCTTCTCCGCCGCCCAGATAAACCGGTTTTACTATGAAAATATCTGGCGGGGCCGGTACGGGGAAATCCTGGAAGGGGCAGGCGTGTGAAAAATATAGAGAAAGGAATGATACCGGGCACAAAAGGCTGGTGTTTCAGCTCTTTTTGTGTACATTCGGTATCCCATGGCCATTATGAATATTGACAGATTTTCTTACAAACTGGGGGCCGCAGACTGCTTCTGCGAAATGGTGCGGGCTGGGGTGAAAAAGCTGGCGCTGGCCCACCCCTGCGACAGCCGGGAGGAACGGGACAGCTTCCTGCCGGAATTCCAGAAGCTTTGTGCCGAATACGGGGTGAAGCTGTATCCGGAGGACGACGCCTTCATTACAGACCTGTTCCCCGTCTCCATGAACAAAAACCGCTTTAACGCTATCTTTTATCAGGATGAGGCTGTGCTTCAGGCCTATCTGGACTTAAAGGAGGAAAAGCGGCAGGCCCAAGCCGGGGGCGCATATACCCCGGAAAAGCGGCGGGACATTGCTTGGCGGTATGGGAAGCTGCTGTCCTATACGGACGAGGGCATAGAGCGGCTGCTAAAAAACAACCAGGAAAGGGAGACGTGAATATGCGCGTGTTTTTAAACGGCGGGGGCGATGGGGCCAACGCCCAAGAAGCCTACCAGCGCTTTGGCGCGGCGATAGATAAGACAAAACCACTGCTTTATATCCCTATGGCAATGGAGAAGGAGGAATATTCCGGCTGTCTTGGCTGGATAACCGGGGAGCTTTCCCTGCTGGGCATAGAAATTTTCATGGCCCGCTCCGGGGAAGAACTGGCGGGGCTGGATTTATCCCATTTCGGCGGGATTTTCATCGGCGGGGGCAACACCTACAAGCTGCTGCACGAGTTAAAGGAAAGCGGCGCCCTTTTAAAGCTTACAGAATATCTGAAGGCTGGCGGCCCGGTATTCGGCGGCAGCGCTGGGGCCATTATCTTGGGGGCGGACATTGATACCTGCCGGTATGCCGACGAGAACCTGGCCGGCCTTTCGGACACGGCAGGCATTGACGTGCTCTCCGGCATTTCCCTTTTGTGCCATTATGGCAATGAGGACGAGGAAATTACCCAAAGGTACACAACCCATCTGCTGGGGCTTTCCCAATCCGGGCGCAGGATACTGGCCCTGCCGGAGGAGGACACAGTGGTGCTAAACGGCGAAAAGGCGGAGGTTATTGGCACGCGGCCCTACTACCTTTTCAAGGAGGGCCAGCGGATAGAATGCCTGCCGGGGCCGCTCTAGGATAGGCCGGAGGCAAAACAGAAAGGGATGAAGAAAATGTCTATGAAGCTGAACCGGGAGCTGCCCCTCCCGGCAGACCTGAAAGGGGAGTATCCCCTGTCAGCGTCCCTGCGGGAAAGGAAAGCCCAGAGGGACAGGGAAATCCGGGCGGTGTTTACTGGGGAATCGGATAAATTCCTGGTGATCGTGGGGCCTTGCTCGGCAGATCAGGAGGACTCTGTGCTGGAGTATGTCCACAGGCTTGCTAGAATCAATGAGCGGGTGGGAGACAGGCTGCTGCTTATCCCCCGGGTGTACACCAACAAGCCCCGCACCACAGGGGCGGGATATAAGGGAATGCTTCACCAGCCCTCCCCGGACAAGGCCCCGGACTTGCTGGGAGGCATTATCGCCATCCGCCGCCTGCACATCCGGGTGATGGAGGAATGCGGCCTCACCGCTGCCGATGAAATGCTGTATCCGGAAAACCGCAGTTATCTGGATGATGTGCTCTCCTATGAGGCTGTGGGGGCCAGATCTGTGGAAAATCAGCAGCACCGTCTGACTGCAAGCGGCATGGATATCCCGGTAGGCATGAAAAACCCCACCAGCGGGGATTTGTCTGTGATGCTCAACTCCATCCAGGCAGCGCAGTCCGGCCACACCTTTATCTACCGGGGCAACGACGCCACCACTACCGGCAATCCCCTGGCCCATGCCATTCTCCGGGGCGGCGTGGACAAATACGGCACCTGCGTACCCAACTATCACTATGAAGATCTCCGGCGGCTGTGGGAGCTGTATGAGGAGCGGGAACTGCAAAACCCAGCGGTTATCGTGGACGCCAACCATTCCAATTCCAACAAGCAGTATAAGGAGCAGATCCGCATTGTCAGCGAGGTGCTCCACAGCCGCCAGTATAACCCGGCCTTGAAAAAGCTGATCAAAGGCGTGATGGTGGAAAGCTACCTGGAGGAGGGCACTCAGCCCATTGAGGCAGAGCGCACCTTTGGCAAGTCCATCACCGATCCCTGCCTGGGCTGGCAGGACACAGAGCGCCTGCTCCTTTCCATGGCAGAGCGGGTGTAAGAGAGCGTGTGAACAGCGTGTTTAAAAATGGAGAAATACGAAAGTTTCGTCCACCTTTTCAAAGCTGGTGGGCAAAAGCTGACGTAAAACGTTAGCTTTACGCAAAATGTTTCGCATTGTGGAAAAAAGTGAAAGTCCTGTTGCCGCCAGAAAAGCCAAAGCATGGAGGAAGGCCGGGTCAACCATACGGCAGGCGTACATCACAACGGGGACTTTATTCAAGCCTGCGCTTAATAATATTTTAAGAGAATGTTATGAGGAACGGGATGTCCGAAAGGCATCTGAGGTGCTTACACAAACACTTGAGTATCTGGACAGACGGACAGGGCAGAAAATGTATCTGACGATGCGTGACCTGGTATTTGTCAACTGGCGGACGGGAGAACCAGCAAAAAAGAATTTGTATGATCCCCGCCTGTATAAGCTGTGTGGCGAAGCTGATATCAAACGTTTCTGTATGCACGACCTGCGGCACACCTATACCACGTGAGCGGCTGAACGAGGTATGCCGCCCAAAGTGTTACAGCAGCTTCTGGGCCATGCCAGTATCAAAACAACCATGGATCGCTACGTCCATGTTACGGACGATTCACTGGTGAGTGCAGTACGGCAATTTGAAGCAAGCGCCATATCTCCACGATAAATTGGTGCGGAAACAAAAACAAGACGTCAAAAATCCAGTCATAGCAAGGAGTCGTGAACACATATGAAATTAGGCATCGTTGGCCTTCCCAATGTGGGCAAGAGCACACTGTTTAACGCTATCACCAACGCGGGGGCGCAGTCGGCAAACTACCCCTTCTGCACCATTGAGCCTAACGTGGGCGTGGTGGCAGTGCCGGACAAGCGGCTGGACAAGCTGGCAGAAATGTATGAGCCGGAAAAATTCACCCCTGCTACCATTGAGTTTGTAGACATAGCGGGCTTGGTCAAGGGCGCTTCCAAGGGGGAGGGCCTGGGCAATAAGTTCCTTTCCAACATCCGGGAAGTAGACGCGGTGGTGCATGTGGTGCGCTGCTTTGAAAATGACGATATCATCCACGTGGAGGGCAGCATTGATCCCCGGCGTGATATTGAAACCATTGATCTGGAACTGGTGCTTTCCGATATGGAGGTGCTGGACAGGCGCATTGACAAGACCAGGAAGCTTTTAAAAGCTGACAAGAAATATCAAGGGGAGCTGGATTTTTTCCTCCGGGTGCGGGAGGCCCTGGAGGAGGGGAAATCTGCCCGCAGCGTGGACTGCGACGAGGAGGAGCGGGAGTTGCTGTCCTCTGTTTCCCTGCTGACCAACAAACCTATCATTTTCGCCGCCAACATGAGCGAGTCGGATTTCCAGCAGGGAGTGGGGCAAAACACTCGCTTCCAGGCAGTGCGGGCGCTGGCGGAGCAGGAGCACGCCGCTGTGCTGCCTATCTGTGCGGAAATTGAGGCGGAAATTTCCGGGCTTTCCCTGGAGGAAAAGCTGCTGTTTTTAAGCGACATGGGATTGGAGGAATCGGGCCTTGACCGCCTCATCACCGCCTGCTATTCCCTTTTGGGGCTTATCTCCTATCTGACTGCCGGAAAGCCGGAGGTGCGGGCCTGGACTATCCAGAAAGGCACCCGGGCGCCCCAGGCGGCAGGGAAAATCCACACGGATTTTGAGCGCGGCTTTATCCGCGCAGAGGTTATCAGCTTTGATGATCTCATGGCCTGCGGCACCATGGCTGCCGCCAAGGAAAAGGGGCTGGTGCGCTCAGAGGGCAAGGAGTATGTGATGCAGGACGGAGACATTGTGCTGTTCCGGTTTAACGTATAGTGCAGGCGGATCCCCGCAAAGGGCGCTTTACTGTATGGCCTTTTTCCGTTCTGCCGGGAATGCATTATTTCTAAAAAGAAGCAGCGGGAAAATCTGAAGCCGCTTATACTGTGATACAATAAAAAAGGAAGCCGCCTGGAATGAACAGGCAGCTTCCTTTTTAGCTTTTCTTAGCCCTGAACCCCTACGGGGGCAGGAACGGCCCTTACAGGGGCCTCCTCATTTGCCACAGCCAGCATTAATTTAATACGGTTTTCCTGGTTTACCTTTGTGGCGCTGGGGTCATAATCGATAGGCACAATATTGGCCCGGGGATAAATGCTTTTCACCTTGCGTATCATGCCCTTGCCCACAATGTGGTTGGGCAGGCAGCCAAAGGGCTGGGTACACACCACATTTTCATAGCCGTTTTCAATCAGCTCCATCATTTCAGCGGTGAGCAGCCATCCTTCCCCCATTTTGCAGCCAAAGCCGATTACCTGCCCCGCCAGCTTTTTCAGGTGGGAATAAGGTGAAGGGGCGGTAAACTGGGGATATTTCTTTACGGCGGCAATCAGGTCTGCCTCAAACTTGGTGAAATACCATTTCAGCAGGGTGCACACCTGCTTTTTTGCGGCGCTGCCCCCATACAGGCGGATGTCCTCCAGGCGGTTGTCCACCTTGAAAATCATGAAGCCCACAATGCCGGGAGTCATCACCTCGCAGCCCTGCTGGAACAGGAATTCTTCCAGATCGTTATTGGCCAGGGGGGAATATTTCACATAGATTTCCCCCACCACGCCAACCTTGGTTTTCTGCCGCTGCTGCCGGGGGATCTCCGCAAAGGAGCGGGCGATCTCATCAAAATAGGCGTGAACCTCCCGCTGTGTAAAGGCCTTGTTCTGTTCAAAGAGCCTTGTCAGCTTTAAAATCCACTGCTGCACCAGTGCGTCGCTGGCCCCTGGCTCTGCTTCATAAGGCTTTGTCTGATTCTTTAAGAGCATCAGCAGATCCCCATAGGTGAGGGCCGCAATGCCCCGGCGCAGAAGGGGCAGGGTCACCTTAAAGCCGCTGTTAGACTCCAGCCCGGAGATATTCAGGGAAATGACGGGGATAAAATCCAGGCCGTCTTTGTGCAGGGCCTTGCGCAATAAGTGAATATAGTTGGAAGCCCGACACCCGCCGCCTGTCTGGGTCATAATGAGGGCCACCTTATGCAGATCGTATTTGCCGCTGTGCAGGGCATGCATCAACTGCCCGATAGACAGCAACGCCGGATAGCAGGTGTCATTGTGGACATACTTCAGCCCCTCGTCCACAATTTCCCGCCCGGTGGTGCGCAGCAGTTCTATTTTGTAGCCAAAGCTCTCCAGCACATTTTTAATCAGCTCAAAATGGATAGGGGCCATGTTAGGCGTTAAAATGGTATATTCCTTTTTCATCTCTCGGGTAAACTCCACCCGGCTGGCTGTCTCCATATGATTTCACTCCTTTTGCAGCGTGACGTTGCACCCAAGACGCGGAGCGCAGCGTGACGCTGCACCCAGGACGCGGGAACGCTCACTGCGTTCGCTGGCCAAGCAAAAGCTTCCGCCGCGGAATGAGATTCCGCGCTTACGCAGTCTCCCGCGCATAAACGTTTTCATTAGTTTTTAGATCAACCCTTTTGCAGCGTGACGCTGCACCCGTGACGCGGGCTGGTTCGCTATAATCTTTCGCCGCGCGAAGGGTTCGCGCGCTTACGCAATCTCCCGCGCATAAACGTTTTCATTGGTTTTTAGATCAAACCTTTTTTCAAAAAGGTTTGTGGGGTTTGGGGCAAAGCCCCAAGGTCTATTCCCCCAGCCCCAGGGCAGCGAACAAACTGCGCAGGCGGATGCGCACGGCCCCCAGGTTGGTGATCTCATCAATCTTAATCTGGGTGTAGATGCGCCCGCCCTCTTCCAGGATGGCCCGCACCTCGTCTCCGGTGATGGCGTCTACGCCGCAGCCGAAAGACACAAGCTGCACAAGGTTTACGCGCTTGTCCTGGGAATCTACCACGTATCTGGCGGCGGCATACAGCCGGGCATGGTATGTCCACTGGTTTAAAACCCCGGTGCGGAACTTTTCCACCTCGCCGCTCACTGCGTCCTCCGTCACCACCACAGCGCCGCACTCGCAGATGAGCTTGTCTATGCCATGGTTTATCTCCGGATCCAGATGATAGGGCCTGCCGGAAAGGATGACCACCGGCAGGTTTTCCGCCTCCGCTTTCCGCAAAAATTCCCGGCCCTTTTCCCGTATGCGCTTCATGTACGACGCATATTCCCCGTAGGCAGCCTTTGCCGCCGCCTTAATCTCCCGCTCCGGAATTTTGGGGAAATACTTTGCCAGGATGGCCTGCATCTTTTTGGGGAAATCCTTGGGGCGGTGGATGCCCACATAATCGTATATAAACCTGGTTTTGGAGAGGGCTGTAACATTTGCATCCAGCACCTCGGGATAATAGGCCACCACAGGGCAGTTGTAGTGGTTGTCGCCCTTGTGCTCGTTTACGTTGTAGCTCATGCAGGGGTAGAAAATGGCGTCTGGCTTCTGCTCCAAAAGGGCTTCCATGTGCCCGTGCAGCAGCTTTGCCGGATAGCACACCGTATCAGAGGGAATGGTGTGCTGGCCTTTGAAGTATAGCTGCCGGGTGGATTCAGGGCTTGCCTCCACCGTAAAGCCCAGCTTTGTAAAGAAGGTGTGCCAGAAGGGGAAAAGCTCGAACATATTCAGGCCCATAGGAATGCCGATGCGCCCCCGGCTGCCGGGAACAGGTTTATAGGAAGCCAGCAGCTCCTTTTTATACTCGTACAGATTATACCGGGCGGCAGGGTTTTCCCGTTTCAGGGGCTTGTCGCAGCGGTTGCCCGCTATGTATTTCTTGCCGTTTGCAAAGGTGTTGATGGTGAGGCGGCAGTGGTTCTGGCAGCCGTTGCAGGCGGCGGCTTTCGCCTCGTGGGTGAATTTTTCCAGCTCCTCCGGCCCCAGGATGGCGCTTTCGCCTTTGCCCTCTTCCTGGGCATACAGCGCCGCGCCATATGCCCCCATCAGCCCGGAAACAGAGGGCCGGGTGACATACTGGCCGATCTCTTTCTCAAAGGCCCTGAGCACTGCGTCGTTTAAGAAGGTGCCGCCCTGCACCACAATGTGCCTGCCCAGGCTTTTGGCGTCTGTAACCCGGATAACCTTATAGAGGGCGTTTTTCACCACGCTGACGGAAAGCCCCGCCGAGATGTTCTCTATGCTGGCCCCATCCTTCTGGGCCTGTTTCACAGAGGAATTCATAAATACCGTGCAGCGGGAGCCTAAATCCACAGGGTTTTCAGCAAAAAGCCCGCATTTTGCAAAATCTGCCATCTCATAGCCCAAGGCCCCGGCAAAGGTTTGCAGGAAGGATCCGCAGCCGGAGGAACAGGCTTCGTTTAAGAAAATGTTGTCGATGGCCCCGTTTTTAATCTTAAAGCATTTGATGTCCTGGCCGCCGATGTCGATGATGAAGTCAACCTCTGGCTCAAACTTCCGGGCGGCTGTAAAGTGGGCGATGGTTTCCACCACACCCAGATCCAGGGAAAAGGCGTTTTTGATAATCTCCTCCCCATAGCCAGTGGAGGCTGCCGCCTTGATTTTGATATGGGGGAACTTCCTGTATAAATCCAGCAGGAACTCCTTTACCAAAGGCACAGGGTTGCCGGAATTGGGCAGGTAGCGGGAGAAGATAATCTCCTGCTGCTGGTTTATGGCTACAGCTTTTACGGTGGTGGAGCCTGCGTCTATGCCCACAAAGGCTGTGCCGTCTTCCGGCAGGGAGGCGTCTGTCTCCACCCTGTCCTTTTCATGGCGGCTGGCAAACTCGTCATACTCCTCCTGGTCATGAAACAGGGACATGCCGCTTTGATAGTGGCGGCTGGAGCTGTAATGGCTGATTTTTTCCGTAATTTCCGCAAGGTCAAATTCCGCTGTCTGGGAGGACAGGGCCGCTCCTGCCGCCACATAGTACAGGGAGTTTTCCGGACACACGCCCTCCACCCCCAGGATGCTGTCGAAAGCCTGGCGCAGGCGGGAAAAGAAGGTCAGCGGCCCGCCCAGGTACACCACCCGGCCTTCAATCTCCCGGCCCTGGGCCAGGCCCGCGATGGTCTGGTTTACCACCGCGTTTAAAATGCTTTGGGCAATGTCATCCTTTTGCGCCCCCTGGTTTAACAGGGCCTGTATATCAGATTTTGCGAACACCCCGCAGCGGGAGGCAATGCTGTAGGTTCTGGCGCTTCTCTCCGCCGCTTCGTTTAACTCCCCGGGGGTCATGTTCAAAAGGGTTGCCATCTGGTCGATGAAAGCCCCGGTGCCTCCGGCGCAGGAGCCGTTCATGCGCACCTCCATGGAGCCGGAGAGGAACAGGATTTTCGCGTCCTCGCCTCCCAGTTCGATTACCACGTCCGCCTCCGGCAGGTATTTCTTCACCGCCGTCCGGGTGGCGTACACCTCCTGGACAAAGGGAATGCCTAAATCTTCTGAAAGCCCCATGCCCGCGGAGCCTGAAATGCACAGCTCTGCCCTTTTCGCCTGGGGGAAACGTTCTTGTATGCGCTGGAGCATTCCGGAAGCCTTTTCCGGAATTTGGGAAAAATGCCGTTCATATTCCTGAAAGGCCGGCATGCCGTCATCCCCGTACACCAGGCATTTCAGGGTGGTAGATCCTACGTCCAATCCGATTTTCATACATCTCGCCTCGCGATACGGGCGCGCCCGGTATCGGCCCTTTCCTTGTTGTATCCGGGGCCGCGCCCCTCTCTAAAATAGACCAATTTACCTCTAAGTATAGCATTTTCCAACGGGAAAATCAATATTCCGCGCCCAGACAATCCTTACCAAAAGATACTTTTCCCTTTGGGAATTTATGTGCCAAAAAATTTTCAGTACGGCTGCGTCCTGATGCAATTATACATGTTATATACCTCGTGTGTCAAGGTATATAACAAAGCGAAGCATAGAAACAGAATGAAAAAAGCCCTTTGCCGGAATATTCCGGCAAAGGGCTTTCTGGTGGCTGGACTCATTCTGCCGCCCGGGCTGTGGCCCGCTTTTTCACAAAGAGGAAGGCGGCAAACTGTATCAGGCCTGTTACAAGCCAGCTAATGGGATAGGACAGGAACAGCATTTGCCAGGTGGGGTTCAGGGGGAAGATGGTGTACACCCAAGCCACCCGCAGCACGCAGGTGCCAAACACTGTGATAAGCATGGGGGTGACAGAGGATCCAAGGCCCCGGAGCACACCTGTGAAAACCCCCATGGCCCCGCAGATAAAGTGGGGCAGGGCCACCATAAACATGCGCTGGGTGCCGTATTCAACCACCTGGGGATCTGTGGAATAGATGCCCAGCAGGGGCTTTGAGAGCAGGTAGACCGTCCCGCCCAGCACAATTCCCACAGAGGACACCAGCAAAATGCAGTCCAAGAGCACCTTGTTAATGCGGGAAAACTTTTTGGCGCCATAGTTCTGCCCGGTAAAACTCAGGGCTGCCTGGGCAAAAGCGTCCTCGGCAGTGAACACAAAGCCTTCGATGTTCCCTGCCGCTGTGCCCCCCGCCATGGCGATGGAGCCAAAGGAGTTTACAGTAGACTGGATAACCACATTGGACAAGGAGAACATGGCCCCCTGTATCCCGGCAGGCACCCCGATTTTCGTCATTTGCAGAAGCTTGCCCTTGTGGATGCGCAGGGCCTTGAGATCCAACTGGTAAGGCGCGTTGCTGCGGATGAGGCACAGGATTACCAGCACAGCGGAAATGCATTGGGACACCACTGTGGCTACGGCCACGCCTGCCACGCCCATGTGCAGGGCGATGACACAGAACAGATTAAGGATAACGTTTATCACGCCGGAAATCATCAGGAAGTACAGGGGGCGCTGGGTGTCCCCCACAGCCCGGAGGATGGCGGCGCCAAAGTTATACAGCATCATGGCGGGCATGCCCGCGAACACGATGCGCATGTACAGCACCGACTGGTCGATAACGTCTGCCGGGGTGCCCATGAGGGTGAGCAGGGGCCTGGAAAGCCCCGCCCCGACAAACACCAGCAGCACGCCGCACACTAAAGCTGTAAGGATGGCGGTATGTACAGTCTCTTTCAAATCCCGGAAGCTCTGCCCTCCGTAAAACCGGGCCACCAGCACGTTCACCCCTACGGAAAGGCCCATAAAGAGGTTTACAATCAGCATGTTCAGCGCCCCTGTGGAGCCTACCGCCGCCAGGGCCTGGCTGCCTGCAAAGCGCCCCGCCACCACAATGTCGGCAGCATTGAACAGGAGCTGCAAAATCCCCGCCAGGGCCAGGGGGATGGCAAACCGGACGATTTTCCCAAGCAGAGGCCCGTTTGTCATGTCAATTTCATAGGAACCCCGCCTGCCTTTAAACGGAAGCTTCATAAACTCCATTCCCTCTTTCTTTTCAGTCATATAAAATCCATTATAGCAGAATCCCGGCCCAAGTACAAACCTTATTTTAAAAATTCACATTCCCAATGGCAGCAAAAAAGCAGGGGAAAGGCGAACCTTTCCCCTGCCCTGCGGCTTATTCTTCCAGCCCTTCCAGCAGCTCCCACAGAAGCCCTTGGAAGTCCCCGGACACCCGGGCCGCAATCTCCTGCACTTCTTCATGGGACAGGGCTTTGCCCCCCAGGCCTGCCGCCAGGTTTGTCACGCAGCTAATGCCGCAGACCTCCAGGCCCATGTGCCGGGCCGCCATGGCCTCGCAGGCGGTGCTCATGCCCACAGCCCCGGCCCCCAGGGCCTTAAACATACGGATTTCCGCCGGGGTTTCATAGTTCGGCCCGGTACACTGGACGTAAACCCCTTCCTGCAAAGCAATCCCTTTCGCCTTTGCCGCCTTGCGGGCCAGCTCTTGCAGGCGCTTGGAATACACCTCCGTCATATCCGGGAACCGGGGGCCCAGGGCATCTTCATTTGGCCCGATGAGGGGGGAGGGCACAAAGGTGGTGATATGATCCGTCAATAACATCAGGCTGCCGGAAGCCAGTTCCGGGCTGATGCCCCCGGCGGCGTTTGTCAGGAACAGCTCCTTAGCCCCCAGCCTGCCCAGCACCCGGATGGGCAGCACCACGTCCTCCATGGAATAGCCCTCATAGTAGTGTACCCGGCCCTGCATCACAGCCACCGGGGTTTTCCCTACATAGCCGAAAAGGAACCGGCCTGCGTGTCCCGGCACTGTGGACACCGGGAAGCCAGGGAGGTCCCTGTAGCTTACCTGTGCCGAAACCTGTATCCTGTCTGCGAAGCCTCCCAGGCCGGAACCAAGCACCAGCGCGGCCCGGGGCACAAAATCCGTTTTCTCCCGGACAGTCTGCACGCATTGCTCTATCCTGTCCAATACCTTACCCA
>Ga0137309_100990_pt1 | contig 20366 bp, 16 predicted proteins | sample NAcewiD2O_June_FD_97179 | JGI IMG/M metagenome (GOLD analysis project Ga0137309, IMG submission 97179) | Mouse cecal microbial communities from Vienna, Austria - N-Acetylneuraminic amended D2O_June | ecosystem: Host-associated > Mammals > Digestive system > Large intestine > Cecum | place... | reverse complement strand
CTTCCTAACACCTATCCCCTGGAGCGGATCGGCCCCCTGGAGGACCTCCTTTTTTTTGATATTGAGACAACCGGGTTTTCCGGGGATTATGCCAGCCTGTATCTGATCGGCTGTACATATTACAAAGAAAACCACTGGCATCTGATCCAGTGGTTTGCAGACACAAAAGATTGCGAAGAAGAGCTGCTTTGCGCATTTTTTCATTTTCTGGAGGATTATAAGATTCTGGTCCATTTCAACGGAGATGGCTTTGACCTCCCCTTCCTTTTAAAACGCTGCCGCCATTTCAGACTTCCTTATGATTTCTCAGCTGTGGAAAGCTTTGATATCTACCGGAGAATCCGGCCCTACCGCAGGCTTCTGGGCCTGGACAGCATGAAACAGAAGGCCATTGAGCAGTTTCTGGGGGTGGAAAGAGAGGATACCTTTTCCGGCGGGGAGCTGATTGAGGTCTATACGGCTTATCTGCACAACCACAGCCAGAAGCTCTACGACCTGCTGATCCTCCACAATGAAGACGATCTGAAGGGGATGCCCCGGATCCTTCCGGTACTGAACTACCCGGATTTTCTGGAGCATGAGTTTTGCCTTGTTTCCTGGAGGCTTCTTGACAAGACCTGCAGCGGCTCTGGTTCAGAAGCTCCCGCAATAACCGCCCTGCCCTCCGGCGCAGCCACGGCTTCCGCGAAGCTCCTGCCTTCCGGCATAGCAGCTCCTGCCCGGGGCTCTCTGCCTCCTGACACAAAGAGCACCTTTCTGGAGCTGGTCTGTGAAAGCAGCTATGAGATTCCGGCGGCATTTACCACAGAGTCGGAAATGGTCCGGTGCACAGCAAAAGGCTCCCGGCTCTGCTTCACCATCCGGCTCTACCGCGGCATTATGAAACACTTCTATCCAAACTATAAGGACTACTATTATCTCATTTACGAAGATACAGCAGTTCACAAAAGCGTAGGCGAATATGTTGACAAAAGCGCCCGCACCAGGGCCACTGCCCGGACCTGCTACACCCGCATGGAAGGCATCTTTGTTCCGCAGTTTTCCCCGATCTGGGAACCGGTCATGAAGCTGGAGCCAAAGGACAAGGTACCTTATGCGCCGCTGGAACAGCTCCGGCTGGAGGAGACAGATGCTTTCGCCAGATATCTGGAACAGCTATTTGGACAGCTTGGCGTGAAACATCCTTATAATGACAAATTCAGATAATCCCCCCATACTTCAGCAGGAACACCCACACAAAGATGGTAACAACCGACACCACTGTGCTGACCACCACAAACTCCCCGGCCAGTTCCCCGTCCCCGCCCATATTCTGGGCCATGGGATAGGAGGACGCGGCCACCGGTGTCGCGAACATGGTGAACAGCACGAACCTCTCTACCGGGTCTAATCCAGCTCCCACAGCCAGAGCCAGCACCAGCACCGGGAAGACCACCATCTTGAAGCCAAGGGCCAGAACCAGATACCCTGCATTTCCACGGATCTCCGAAAAATGAAGGGTCCCTCCCAGGACAAACAGTGCCAGAGGCGTAGTCATCCCCGCAAACTGGCTAACAGGCTTTTCGATACACACCGGCAGATGGATCTGCAGGAAGAAAAACACCAGCCCGGTCAGAGCCCCCAGGATCAGCGGATTCGTGCAAACATTCTTCAAAACCACAGGAAGCCGCAGCTTCCCGCCCCGGAAATACTCCAGCACAAACACAGCCACCACATTGTAGATGGGGATGATGATGGCCACCATCATGGAAGCCAGGGTAGTACTCCCCGCCCCGAATACACTCTCTGTCAAAGGAATGGCAAAGAGCACAAAGTTACTCCGGTATATGGCCTGGATCACCACGGCCCGCTGGGGATTCCCCTTAACGATCCGCGGGATAATCAGAAACAGAGCCAGGATCAGTCCCAGAAGCAGCCCCGTACCCAGGACCAGTACCCGGACATTGAGCACGAACTTTGGATCGATCTGATACATATTGTTAAACATAAGGAACGGAAAAAATATCTTAAACACTACCTGGTTCAGCCGTCCCATGAATCCCTCATCCACAACCCCCAGCTTCTTCACACCGAAGCCCAGGGAAATATACACCAGAAACGGCACCACCGCATTGACTGCCACCAGAAAGCTTTCCATAAACTGTCGCTCCTCCCTGTCTGCCAAATCTTTATCCTTGCACCATCTTCCGGATCAGCTCCACCGACCCGTCGATTCCATAGCTGGCACTGTTGATACACAGATCATAGTGGACCGAATTTCCCCACTGCTGCCTTGTATAATACTTATAATACTTCACATGGTCCCGGTCCATTTTTTTCAGCATATGAACCGCCTGCTTCTTTGTCATCTTTCCTTCATTGACCGCCATGACCCGGTGAACCCTCTGCTCAAAAGGCGCATTGATGAAAATGCTGATGTGGGGAATGCGGTTATTAGCCAGGATCACATTGGCACACCGCCCCATGATAATAAAATCCTCCTTCTTAGCCATGTCACAGATCAGATCCGACTGGTTGAAAAAAACGGCATCACTCTTGGACAATCCATGATAGCGGCTGAATTCCTTCATCCGCTGCTTTAAGGTCCGCTCCGGCCCCTTGGCAAAAGCCGGCTGGGTATAGACTGGCCTGGTGTAGACGGTCTGGACATTGCCGTCGACACCCCTGCGGCTTTTATAGGGATGTCCTGCAGTATCCTCCACCAGATCCTTCCCTGCCTCCAGACGGTTCAGCACCGCGTTGAAAATCTCCACATCATAGAAATTCATCTTCAGGGAGTCTGCCAGGGCAAACCCGATCTCCGTTCCACCGCTGCCATAGGTACGGCCGATACAGATAATCTTGTGATCCTGACCAGAGAAGCGGTTTGCCAGATTCAGGGCATTGACCTCTGCCATATGCTGATCCAGGATATCTCCCTCCGCAAAGCTGGTGGGCAGGCTGGTGACGTCCTTTAAGATCCTGTCATACTCAGACATAATCATTTTCCGCATACTGACATCCTGGATAGTCCTGGCCATATTGCTGATCAGGGCCAGCTCACTGCGCACCAGATGGGCCTGCTTGCGCTCCAGCATCAGCTCGCACAGCTCCTTCACACAGCTCTCCCTGTCCCGGTTGAACACACGTCCCAGAGACGAGCCCAGCTGTGCATAAACCTCCGCATCCAGATCATAGATACGCTCTGCCAGTTCACGGATTCCTTCCTTACTATATTCCATAGCTGTCTCACCTCCCTACAAAAAGAAAACGACCATATCCAGCAGAAACACCGGAAACAGAAATTTCAGTGACCAGACAAAATATCCGAAAAATGACGGCATGGAGATACCATTCTCATCGGAAATGGATTTGACCATAAAGTTGGGCGCATTTCCAATATAGGTATTGGCTCCCATGAACACAGCACCGCAGGATATGGCCATAAGCATCCGCACCGGAACCGTGCCAAGGGATGTGACGACTCCCTGGGCAAAGTTCATGGAGCCCGCCGTAGTCAAAAATACCAGGTAGGTGGGGGTATTATCCAGGAAGCTGGACAAAAGCCCCGTGGCCCAGAACATCTGGGCCGGCTCTGTGATCCCCAGACTGGCTCCCACGGACTTTAAGAGCATCAGGGCCGGCTGCATGGTGATAAAGATCCCCACGAAAAGGACTGCCACCTCCTGGATCGCCCCCCAGGTAAAATGGTTTTTCCTCCGGATTTCCGGCTTTGTGGTCTTAAAGGACAAAGCCGCAGCCAGCAGGATCACCGCGATCTCAATCACCGACGGCCAGCCCAGCACTACTTCGCCAAAAATCCGGATGCCACGTACATGTCCTTCCCCATCCTGAAAGGAAGCCATCCCCGGCAGCGTACCGCTTAAAATGACCGCTCCCACGATCATCACCAGAAAGACCAGATTGTGCAGCCCCTCAAGCCGGATTTCCGTGCCCGGCCTGCTGATATCCGGTTTCAGACCCCTGGCAATATCCCCACAGTACATCCTGCGGTCAATACGGTAAAACAGCCACAACAGCACCACCATGTTCAGAACCATAACCGGCAGAAGCCTCAGACTCCAGAAAAAGGAAACTCCCCGGGAAAATCCCATCAGCAGCGGCGGATCCCCGATGGGTGTCAGGCATCCCCCGATATTGGAGATCAGGAAGATAAAAAACACCATAATATGGGCCCGGTTCTTCCGCCATGCATTCATCTTGATCACCGGACGCACCATCAGCATACTGGCCCCGGTGGTTCCGATCAGGCTGGACAGCAGGGTTCCTACGGCCAGCAGCAGCACATTCACCCTGGGCGATCCGGCCAGATCTCCCTCCATGGTGATATTGCCCGCCACACAAAACAGCCCAAACAGCAGAACAATAAAGGTAAGATAATCATTAACCATACATTCCAGCACCGTCTCCAGGGTATGGGAAACCCCAAAGACCCATGCAAATGGAACAGCAAATAATACAGACCAGAAGGCTACCACCACCGGCTGGTGCTCCTCCCACCAGTGGGCAGCCGCCAGGGGCATCACAGCGATGCACAGCAGCAGACCCGCGAAAGGAATACAAAGCAGCGGTAAAACACTTCCGGATACCATCACTTCACTCAACTCCAGGACCTCCTTTATCCTATTATGTACTCTCTTAAGTCTTTGTAGCTTATAAGCTTCCAGGAGTACATTGTTTTTAGACACGCTTTAACATTATATGTGCTTTTTTGAGATTTGGCATCGGAAATAATTCACGAGGTATTTTCCCAGCTTTCCGATTCTTTGGAAAATATGTACAATTTTTATTCATATGAAAGGAGCAGCCAAAGTCCGGTACCCCTGTGAGACCGTTTCCGTGCAGCCAGCGCAGCAAATATGCGGACTTGTCTAAACTGTTACACCCCGTAACAAAAAAATTGCAAAAAATTTAAAAATAGTACTTCACAGAATCAAAAAAATGTGCTATAGTATTACCCAGATGGGGGTATAGCTCAGTTGGGAGAGCGCTTGAATGGCATTCAAGAGGTCATGGGTTCGAATCCCACTATCTCCACGAACCAAAGCCCGCATAGATACGATAAGGCTTGTATCTATGCGGTTTTTGTTGTCCATAGATAAGAATAAACATTCCTTATATTCTCAAAAAAGAGCGGTGGCAAGTTCCGCTCTCTTTCTTTATCCTTCCTTTTCTTTTAAACGTATTCAAACTATCCCATCAAATTCATTCACATAAGCAAATGCCGCTTTTTTATCTGCCAACAGCTAAACCAGACATCCCTCCACCTTTGCCAGCAGCTCCTCCACATAATTCTCCCAGGTAAATGCCGCCGCCTTTCCATACCCTCTTCTGGCAATGGCTTCCGCCTGGTCCGGATGGTTCAGAAGATTATGTACGATCTCCGGAAGCTTCTCCAGCTCCTCCAGAGAATAATAGACAATGGACTCCCTGTCCTGGAAATGCTTCCGCAAGTAGCTGCTGGGATCTGTCAGGGCTATTGACCCCCGCAGCATGGCATTGAAGATCCGGTCATGACTTCCGGCCTTGAACCAGGGCATCACATTAAGGTTGATTCTCGCATTCTCCATCCTGGCCAGAGTGTCTGCCAGGGGAATCCGTTCCTTAGACAGGGTATGAAGCCGCGGACTGTCCGCGCAGGGGCAGTTCTGCCATCCATCCCCCAGAACATAAAGATCCACACCGCCCTTCACCAGAGCCACTACTACCCGCTCCCGCATCACCATCCGCACCCAGCCGTCCAAAAGGCTCATCCCGGCCACAGCACCCTGGATCCTCCCCGGAACCAGGGGACGGTTATCCGGGAACAATGTCTCCGCCACTACCTGGTCCACAGACAGTCTGGTATCCTGCAGGATCCTTTCCCCCATACCAGCATAGATTTTAAAATCCTCCGGCTTCATGGTCTGCTTCATAACCTCCAGAAATCCCTCCGGTCTGGTATAGGTGCCGGAAAAAAGCAGATCCAGATGTTTCTCATTCCAGGGAACCGGCTCTTTCTCCACCGGGGTTCCTCCATGGGGCATAAATTCCACATGCTTCACCTGGGGGAAATAGCGTTTCACATATTCCACGTGATTCTCATCAGGGCAAAGCAGCAGATACTGCTCCATAGCAGGGCTTTCCAGATAAGGGCAAAGATCCATATGAAAAGGCGGATCCATGAGAATGTTCACCACCAGGGCGCCAAGCTGGTTCCAGAGCTGCCACATGTCTTCCTTCTGGATCGCCTCCCCATTGAAGGTCAGCACCGCATCCACGCCCTTTGCCAGATAGGCTTCCAGGGCTGCCCCGTCATGGGAGCCCCGGGCCAGATCGCAGATAAAGGTCTCATGCCCTCTGCGGACCAGCTCTCCGGATATCTCGCTGGTAAAATATCTGGTATCCTGATAATATCCCTTCTCATTTCCTGCATAGAACAGAAGAAATCTCCGTTTTCCGGCCCCAGGTGTCCTGGAGCGTGTCTGGAAATTCATTCCCGGCATCCCCTTAGTCCCTTCTGTATGATCCGTAATACGCCCTCCCCCCTGATACAGAAGAAAACTGTTCTCACAAAGCAGATTCCGAAAGCCTGCGGCTTCCACCTTTCGCCCATACTCCTGGTCCAGAAGCATGCCATCCGCAAAGTCAGCTCCAGGCGCCCCCACCTGGGACAGTACCTGCCGCCGGACCAGCACTGCTGCTCCCTTCATCCCAGGCATGATCTCACAAGGGTATCTCATTGGCACATTGATACGTCTCACAAGCTGCTCCAGCCCCACCGGGTCAGCCACGGCTTTCACCAGACCAGACAGACGGGAATTCATGACACAGCCAGACATGCTTCCCACGGTTCCTGCCCCGGCAGAGCCGTACAATGCCATCCTCAGCCAGAACAATGCATGTCCCGAAAGGATGACGCTGCTGTCCGTCAAAAGGCAGTCTGCATCCGTCCAGGCAGCTGCGGTTCCTTTTTCCCAGACCTGGAGTGTCCCAGTCTCTCCCTTGCCGGCAGAATCCGCCTTCCCCCCATCCACTGTCCTGCTCCCCGGCAGTTCCTGCCCCAGCTCCACCAAAACCAGATCCGCCTGCTGCCTGAGCCATTCCCGGTCTGATTCCACTCCCAATGCCGTTTCCCCATGCCTGTCTACCACGGCCACGATCTGTCCGGAGCATCCCGCCAGGGCACGGCGGATACTCTCCACACACGGTCTCACAGAGCCGTCTTTGCCGTGGCACCGGAGCACCACCGATACCCTGCCTGCCGCAGCCCCGCACTCTTCCAGCTGTTCCAGCATCTTTTGGATCTGGGCCTGGTCCTCCTGTTCCTGGCAGCAGGCCAGGGCATGCTCATAGCAGAGCCAGGACTGCTCCCGGTTCTCATCCAGGTAATAATTCCCCAGCATCACATACAGCTCATAATTTTCCGGATTAAAACAGAGACCCTGACGGATCGCTGCCCAGGTGCGTTCCCCATCCCCCATGCTCTGCCCGATATATCCGTCATAGATTGCCAGCACGTCGTCATACAGGCCGCCCTGGGCCAGATATTCCTGGAGGATCCTGTCCGCCGCCTTGAAATCGGCTGCGGAAATCAGATCCTGCAGCTGCTCTTTTATCATTCCTTCTTTGTTGTGATCCATCTCTTTCTTCCTCCATGAGTCTGCAGTGCAGCTTGCTTCTATTACATTTCTCTCCAGAACAAAACTACATACATTATAACCTAAAAATAAACTTGTGCAAGTCATATATACCCAAATGCCTGCATAATCAATCCATACAGACCGATCATGCAGGCACACATCACCTCATCAAAACTCCCGGAGTACTTCCCAGATTCCCTCTTCTTCATTGCTCCCTGTAACATACTTCACCTGCTGCTTAACGCTCTCCGGTGCATTGCCCATAGCAAAGCCGCAGCCCACGGCCTGAAGCATGCCCACATCATTTTCCCCGTCGCCAAAGGCGGCAGCCTCCTCCACCGGAATCCCATAATGGTCACAGAGATACCTGACTCCGGCAGCCTTATGGACAGAACCGTCCATCACCTCCAGATAGAATTTATTGGACTTAAGAACAGACAGCCCCGGGTACCGCTTCCGCAGCAGAATCCCGGTACGGTCGATGGGTTCCGGCTCGCCCATTAAAAGAAACTTATGAACCCCTCCGGCCTCTGCAAAGATCTCCCCTATATCTCCGGCTACAGACTTCCCCTGGGTGATCCTTTCCTCCCGTACTACCCATGGATTTGTATCATCCTTCACCACCCACAAATCTTTGCTGTAGGTATTGCAGCAGATCTCAGGACATTCATGCTCCAGAAGCTCATATATCTCCACCGCCAGCCCCAGCTCAATCTGCCTGCTGTACAGGGCCTTCCCGTCCGCATCCAAAACCAGACCGCCACTGTAGCAGATAAATGGTTTCCGGTTCCCCAATTCCCTCCGGATCACCTCAACACCAGCCGGTCCGCGTGCTGACACCAGGATAAAGGGAATCCCCTTTCTGTCCAGCTCCAGGATCTTCTCCCGGGTCCGCCCCGGAATATGATGCTGGCTGTTGATCAGGGTTCCGTCAATATCACTGAACAAAATACGGAAATCCTGCTGCCCACGTACCCATTTCTGTCTCTCTCCCATGACTGTTTCCTCCTTACTGTCGCAGCACCCCATTAATCTCCCTCTGAAGCTTCAGCAGTCCGGTGTCTATGGATATCTCCCCGCTGATGATGCCCTGGATCACGCTGTCCGCCTGACTGATCACAGTCGGATACTGACGGAAGCCGGGTGTCTCCACTGCCTCCTCCATGACCTGGCGGATAATGTCCACATCCATGTTGCCACTGCCCGGAATATCATTTCCCAGCACCTGCTTTAAAAGCGGGGACTCCACTGCCCTGCGCAGGGCAGGCATGCCCTGGGAAACCTCCAGCAGATGGATCTGGGTCTCCTCCTCATAGCAGAGCTCCTTTAAGAATTCCCACGCCAGATGCTCCTGCCGGCTCCGGCTGCTGATCCCCATAAGAAGCGTATCCAGCCGGGACTGTCCCTTCCCGTCCGGCCCCGCCGGAAGACGGACACAGTCCCACTCAAAATCCGAGTATTTTTTGATCCTCCATGGATAAGGCTTATAGGTCCTGTACTCAGAAAATGCAAAGGGACGGAACGCGACCTTCCCCTGGTCAAACTCCCGTGCCGTTACCGTGTATCCTCCATTTATCCGGTTCAGCTCCCGGATAAAACGGATGGCCGCATCCACCCTGGAATCCGCAAAATAACACAGCGTCCCATCCTTTTCAAACAGGGACACGCCATTGGAAGCCACCGCCTCCTGCCACCCATAGTCAAAGCATCCGAACTGGTCTGTCACCCCGTCTCCATCCGTATCCCTGGTCACCTGACTGCACAAGGACAGAAAATCATCCCAGGTCCATACCTCCCCCGGCATGGCGATCCCCTCCTGGTCCAGCAGGGTTTTGTTGACGAACATCAGGGTCGGGACGCTTTCGTAGGGAAGAGCGTACTGGGCATCGCGGATATTGCCATAACGGTATGCTCCCTGGTAGTAGGCCTCACTTTCAAAGGATTCATCCTTCTGGATCAGCGGTTCCAGTCTCTTTAAAATACCCAGGGAAGCCAGGATATCCAGCTCCCCCTCCGGGATCATGAACACGTCCGGCTCCTTTCCCAGAAGGATCTGCTCCGAAAGCCACTCCGGGTAATCCTCCTTCAGGATCCCGCTGGTATACTCCACCCGGACCCCTGGATGCTTCTCTTCAAACCGGCGGATAGCTGCATCAATGACCTCATAGCAGTTGCCCGTAGGGACGCCCCAGTAGCTCCCGGCGATCATGCCAAAATGAAGCACGGTTCCCTGGCTCTCTGCGCGTATCCGGATCACCGCGCAGCCTCCGATAGTCACCAGCAAAAGGAGCCCCACTGCCATGGGAATCCAGGCCATGCGCCCTCTCTTGTATCTCATACCCGTCCTTCCTTTCTCCCCCAGAACCGCCAGATATCCTTACGTTTCCCGGTCCTTTCCTGCTTCCCGGTCCTTTCCTGCTTCCCGGTCAAAGCTCCCTGGTAGTGGCCCCCGTCTGCACCGCCCAGATTGCCAGCTGGGTTCTGTCACGCAGATCCAGCTTGCCAAGGACTGAGCTGAGACAGTTGCGCACCGTTCCCTCCGAAAGGTTCAGTGCCGCCGCGATTTCCTTGTTTGATCTGCCGTAGCCCACCTGCTGGATCACCTTCCATTCGGTCTTTCCGATATCCTGGATATTCCGGTCATCTACCTGAATAGTATAATTTCCCTTGGCCATCTGGGAAAAGAGCCGCACCACCTTCACCGCAATATCCGGATTGATCATGGCCTTGCCGTCATATACAGTGCGGATTGCAGCAGACAGCTCTGCCATGGACACACCCTTGAGCAGATAACCGCTGGCGCCGTATTTCAATGCGTTATACACATATTCGTCATCGTCAAAGGTAGTCAGGATGATAATCTTGATCTGGGGATAATTCTCCTTGATGATCTGGGTACAGCTCACCCCGTCCATCCCCGGCATACGGATGTCCATCAGGATCACATCCGGCTTTGCCGAACGGACAGACCGGATCACCTCCCGCCCGTCTCCTACTGTGTCGATCACCTCCATATCCTGATTGGCAGACAGCACGATCTTCAGGCTGTCCCGGATCAGTTCCTGGTCATCGGCGATCACAATCTTTATCTTCTCTCTCACGAATGCTCCTCTCCCCAGCGAATGGGTATGCGGGCGATGATGAAAAATCCCTCCTGGTTCCCATATTCCAGAGTCCCCTCCAAAAGATTCAGCCTCTCCTGCATATGCTTCAGTCCAAAACCTTCTGTTACATGCTCACATCCGGTTCCATTGTCCTTCACATGGATAGTCAGCCACTGCTCTGCCATGGATATGGAGATCCAGATCTCCCCGGCATGTCCGTGGCGGATGGCATTGGTGGTGGCCTCCTGGACCACCCGGTACAGAACCTCCTCCTCATCCTCATGGAATTTCAGGGATCCGACCTGGTTCTGGAAATGGATCCGTGCCCCGGAGGCTGCCTGGGTATCCCGCAGCATTTTCACCACTGCTTCCTCCAGATCCAGCTTTTCCAGGGCATCCGGCCGCAGCTTCCGGACAGAACGGCGGACATCTGTCATGCCCTGCCTTGCCACATCCCCGATCTTCACCAGCTGCTTTTTCGTGGCCTCCGGGGAGATATCCAGCATAGTCAGGCATGCGTCAATCCCCGCCACGATGCCGGTCAGGGAATGGCCCAGAGTATCATGGATCTCCCGGGCCAGCCGGTTCCGCTCCCGTATCTCCGCGTTCTTCTCCGCCTCGGCGGCATATTCCTTCAGCTTCTGGTTGGCCTGGGCCAGCTGCTCGTTTAGATTCTGGATCCGTTCCCGTTCCTGGTACTCGTCCTGGATCAGCATAGTCATATAAAGAATAAACAGCACCAGGTTCATAGAACTGAGGACACTTAAGCTTCCCCGCAAAAAGGCCTGGGTACTGGCTCTGTAGGCTGTCAGAAAAACATCCCAGGGAATCATGTTGAAATAGGGACCGATGAGATTGTAATTGACAATCGTATAGAGCCCCACCACCGCGATTCCAAGGATCAGCTTCTGACGGCTCCCTTTCTGGCCCCGCACCAGATCAGCTACCACCAGCAGCACCAGACCATCGTAATTCATATTCATGGCAACCGTAGTCCCAATACACAGAACCATCTCCCAGAATGTAATCAAAAAACGGACATATCTTCCCTTATCCTCCCAGAACTGTCCCAGACAGCTGCACAGCACCAGATAAAGATACCCTGCCACAGACATGACAAGAATCGTCCACGGCCTCCATGGGCGCACCTGGATCAGACTTAAAAATGCCTCCGCATCCATGGCATCCACGATCCGGAAGATGCTTAAGGTCATACTGCCCGCCACCAGACAGACTACCACAAAATTCAAAAGATAGACTGCCTGCTGCAGATTTGTGATCACCCGTTCCCTGCTCATATACTGTCTCCTGTATGCAGATCTTCTGTAGTCTTATGTGCCTGCCTACTGCCATCCATCGGTTCCATACTGCTTCAGATTCTCCGCCGTAACCAGCTCTGTCCGGATCCGGATCACCGGCTCCACCGGTTCCCCTTCCAGGATTCTGTAGACCGCCTCCGCGGCTTCCCTGCCGATCTCCCGTGGGAACTGGGCTGCCGTGGCTTCCATAAATCCTGCCTCAATCATGGATTTGCCGTCCGGGGAGCCGTCCACACCATACACGGCGATCCTGCCTCCCAGACCTGCATCCTTCAGGGCCGCCATGGCTCCCATGGCAGCCACGTCATTGAGACACATGATGATATCCGTCTCCGGATACAGCCTCAAAAGCTCCTCAGTCACCGGCATAGCCTGTTCCAGCTGTCCCAGACAATCTGCTTCTGCCAGGATCTGAAACTCTTCATGGCCATCCAGGGTATCCTTAAAGCCCTGGATCCGGTCAATCCCCGATTTGGCCGAGCTGTGGGTCAGAAGCAGCAGCTTCCCACCCTTCCTGCGCTCCAGCAGATATCTGGCACACTGGACTCCTGCCTGGTAATTGTCCGATACCACAGTGCAGGCAGCCAGCTCCGATGCATACACATCACTGTCCACTACAATGATAGGAATCCCCGCCTGCACCGCCTCACTGAGAGCCGGACCGATCTGCTTCCAGTCCACCGGATTGATGAAGATCCCATCCACCCTCCGCTCGATCATCTCCCGGATCTGGGAAGCCTGCTTCTCCACATCCAGAGCCGGATCCCTGGTGATCAGGATATCCCCCCTGGCCTCCAGATGGCTGCGGATCTCATCGTCAATGATCTCATAAAACGGATTGTTCATGGTCATATAAGTAGCGCCAAATTTATGTTTTCTCCCCTCGTTTACCGCCTGACCTATGCCATCTGCCGCAGAATACCACATCACGGCCCCGGCAAGCAAAGCCAGAACGAACCCGGTCAGTACCTGCAGAACCCACCGGTCCTGTCTTTTTTCCATATTGCCGCCATCCCTTTCTCCTCCGGTCTGATGGACACATTTCACAACAGTGCAGATATCCCCTGGACTGTTATGATATCTGGTAACATTTTATCACCCCAGCATCTGTTTTTAAAGGTTTTTTTCAACAAATACACTGCTGTCTGCAACAGCCCAGGTACCCCTTGTACTGTTACAACATACATGCTTTTGGTTTTCCTCCCTCTGAAAACCAGAAACAACCCCTCATACAGACAGCCTCCAACAGTTCCAGGGAGCCGCTCCCTTATGCGGCTCCCCGTTCCCTTATGTATCTGGGTATATTTAAATAGTATTGTTACCGTTATTAATAAGACAATCCCGGATTGAAGAATCCAAGCAGCACACCTACAAAGGCGATTACAACCAGAAGCAGCATAACCATAGTGGGGGAAATCTTCTTCTTGGTCATCAGCCACCAGCAGAACAGCACGGTAGCAGCGGAAAGCAGCTTCGGATATACGGAATCAAAAGTGCTCTGCAGATTAATTACATTTGGTATTTCAAAGGATGTAGTGACACTGATCCAGCTTGCTGCCACAGCACCGATTACCATGGTACCGATGAGGATGATGGAATCGCGAAGGGCCTGCGCCTGCTCCCCGACCAGAATCTCCACGGCTTTTCCGCCCAGCTCATAGCCCTTGAAGTAAGCAAACTTCATCCCGAAGAACATGAGAAGGTTCCAGGTGATGATATAGAAGATCGCGCCCAGAGGGGATCCGTTGCCCGACAGCCCCAGGCCGATGCCCAAGAGGATCGGGATCAGGGTTCCTACGATCAGGGAATCACCGATACCGGCCAGAGGACCCATAAGACCTGCACGGATACCATTGATGGTCTCACCGTCGATAGCCTCTCCATTGGCCTTGGCTTCCTCCAGGCCTGCGGTCATACCTACTACCAGGGTACCGATCTGAGGCTCTGTGTTGAAGAATGCCGTATAGGTCTGCATGGCATCCTTTTTCTCCTCCTTGGTATCATACAGTTCATCCACTACCGGGAACATGGAACAGAGATAACCAAAGGTCTGCATGTGCTCCTGGGAAAAGCAGGTCAGATTGCCGTAAAACCAGGATAAGAAAGATTTGTTCAGGGTTTTCTTTGATAATTTCTTCATCTTAAATATCCTCCTCCTCATCATCAACATACGCACCTGCCACAGCCGGACGCACCTTCAGCATCTGGATCTTATAGTTAATCACTGCAAAGAATCCGCCGATCACAGCAGCACCGATCAGGTTCAGGCCCATGCAGGCTGCCAGGGTGAAACCGAAGAAAAATGTCAGGAAATCTGCCGCTTTGTTGACCACCTGCTTCAAAAGGATGGCAACACCTACTGCCGGAAGCAGGCTTCCTACGGTGAACAGTGTCTTCATGGCAATACCGTCCATGGGAAGATATGCCTTCATCAGATCCACCATGCTGGAACCGGCCATGGTGATCGCCACGGTCGGAAGGAAAGAACAAATAAAGTGGGAAATCCACGGAAGCCCCATATCTACCAGATACAGCTTCTTAAAATCACCCTTCTCCACAGCCTTCCAGCCCATATGCTGCCAGACCAGGTTCACGGTAGCGGTTCCGTAGAACAGTACGGTTCCCAGGGTTCCTACTGCCGCGCCCAGGGCTGCTGCCATGTCTCTGGCAGTGCTGGATGCCGGATCCAGTCCCATGCCCTTGATGGCACAGATGGAAAGGGGGATACCGATATAGCTGATAGCACGGACATCGGCGGATACGGTGCCGCCGGGAGTTACCAGCGCTATGTAGATGACCTGGATGGCCGCGCCTACGATAATACCTGTCTGGATATCTCCCAGGATCATTCCAACCACCAGTCCCGCTACCAGGGGACGCCCCAGTGTATAGTTACCAAATGTTGTTCCACCTAAGCCCGGCATACTGGATAAGCACGCACACAAGCCCAGAAGGATTGCCTGAAACAGATTGATCTGCATAATTCTGCCACCTTTCTTTTATTTTCTATAGCTGTCCAGATACCACCCGGACAGTTTTCCCTGTCTTCCCTATTACCTTATTTAAATCCAAACTGTCCTCTGAACTTTGTCCAGTTTCCGATGGCCTCATCCTTCAGGAGGGCAAATTCCACGCTGTAGCCCTTCTGCATGATATCCTCCAGGGCCTGTGCTTCCTCCTGGGTGATGGACTGGTTGTTGCCAAGCTTTGTGGCACCCGGACGGTCATTGCAGGGGCCGATGATCACAGTCTTGATCCCCGGATCAAAGCCCTGGTCCACCAGAATCTTCTTCATGTCCAGCGGATTCTTGGTGATCAGGAAATATCTGTCCTTGCTGTCAAGAACCTTCTGGCATTTGGTCTTCCACTCATCCATGGTCCACACAAAGGTCTTCTTCCCGGAGGCGCTCTTGTAAGCGGCTTTCAACACGGAATTGGTAGCTGCCAGATCATTGACTGCCACCAGGCCGTCGCAGGGATACTCCAGCGCCCACCTGGTACAGGTCTGACCATGGATCATGCGGTCATCTACACGAACAAAAGAAACTGACATATGAAAATCCTCCTTTAATATTTTTCATTTTATTTTTTGTGGCACACTACAGTCATTGCCAGTGTCCTTTCTGGCAGACTGTCAGGGACTGGGCCTGTTTTTTATTAAATATCCGCTTCTTCTTCCTCTTCCAGGGCCAGCTTCATTTCCTGGATAGCATTCTGTGACTCGGAGATCAGGCTCGCTGCCAGAGTGTCTCCATCCAGGGCATCTTTCATCATGGATGCGGTGAGCGCCATGGGCAGGTTCATACCGCCAAAGGCCCGGGTCCTGGCCAGCATCCCCCTCTGGGACAACACGTCCAGGGCATTGGTCAGAGGGGAACCGCCGATAATATCAGCCAGAAGAATGATCTCATCCTCCGGATGAATCCCGGCAATGGTCTTCTGGAACCGTTCCACAAATACATCCGCCCCCATTCCATCCTCCATGCTGGCACTTAATACGTCTGCCCTGTCTCCGCCTCCAAGCATCTTCAAAACACTGTGGAGACCAGGAGCAAAAGTGCCATGACTGACAAGCACTACATACTTCATGTGATTTCCTCCTTGTTGGTCTTTCTCGTCTTTCACTGATGTCATTTTAACAAGATTCCTGGTTGGAAACATCTGTCTATTGTCACATCTTTTAGAATATTTTCATGACATTTGTCATATTGACTATGACAAATTGCACATAATCCTCCCGTGCGCTGCCGCTTTATGCAACATATTTTCCGAAACTTTATCTTTTAGAACCGGATTTTTTGTCGGGTGTATCCAAATGGATCACGAAAAACAGGAGTGACAAGATACAGTTATCTTGTCACTCCTGTCTGGTTACATCCAGCAAAAAAATTCTCATGTTCCGCAAGAATCAGTAGATCAGATTCACCAGCCCCGTAGAGAATACAGGTATAAAAGTCAGGATCAGCAGACAGCCAAATAAAAGGATGTAGAAGGGCACTGCCTCCCTGATGAAATCCCTGGTCGGACACTTTGTCACTCCGCTGGTCACAAACATCAGAGTGCCCATAGGCGGCGTGAAGGCCCCGATGGCATTGGCAAATATAAAAACCATGGCAAAATGAATAGGATCAATCCCATAAGCCCCTGCTGCAGGTGCAAACAGCGGAACCAGAACAATCATGCTGGCGTTACCCTCCACAAACATGCCCACAAAAATCAGGAATATATCTACGGCCACCAGAAACAGCCATTTGTTATTGATCATCTGAATCATCCACTCTGTAAAGCGCTGGGGAATCATCTCTTTGGTCAGTATCCAGGAAAATGTAGAGGCGGCTGCTACAATCAGCATGATGGATGAAGTGGTCTGCAGCGTTTCCTTCAGCCCCTGGGCTATCTCCTTAATGCCCAGCTCCCGGTATACGATTCCCAGAATAGCGGCATACACAATTGCCACAGACCCTGCCTCTGTGGCTGTAAAAACCCCCAGACGCACACCGCCGATAATAATGACTGGCAGACACAAGGGAAGCACTGCCGGCCGGAACGACTTCCAGAACATTCCGGCGCCAAGTCTTTCCGTGCGCAGCGGCATATATCCCCGCTTTTTCGAGATACGGGAAACCATGAGCATCATGGCGGCACACAAAAGAATCCCTGGTCCAAAACCAGCCACAAACAGCTTTCCAATGGACACATTGGCAATGCAGCCATAGAGGATCAGTCCGATTCCCGGCGGGATCAGCGGCGTGATCATGCTGGAAGCTGCTGTCACCACCGTGGAGAAAGCCCGTCCAATCCCCTTCTTCTCCATCTCCGGCACCAGCATCTTGGCCTCCATGGCAGCATCCGCCAGAGCCGAGCCTGAAAGCCCGCCCATAAGCGTACTCAAAAGAATATTCACCTGGGAAAGCCCTCCATACATCCTCCCGGTCAGTACCCCGCAGAAATCCATTATCCTTCTGGTCACTCCGGTATAATTCATCAGCACGCCGGCACAGACAAAAAACGGGATTGCAAGCAAAGTCACACTTTCTGCACCGGTTATGGCCTGCTGGGCAAAGACCGCCGGATTGATCCCAGGTGTCAGCACAAAATAGACCGCCGACGCGCCGAAGATTGCCACAAACACCGGAACCTTGGCAAAAAGCAGAATCAGAAGCGTCACTGTCATGATCATTACCCCTGCGCTCATCTCTTCTCCTCCTCTTTGCCCCGAAACATCTCTCTCAGCTCCCCGATCTTTTCTTCCGTATAGCTGACCAGCATCAGTACGATGGAAACCGGCGCGATAGAATAAATCCAGGAATACGGAATCATCAGAATCGGTGTCTTACGGTTTGTCTTAAGCATAACTGCAAGAAAATCCCTGCTTCTGAAAAGAAAATAGACTAAAACCCCATACACCACCAGGGCGATCAGCACCTCCGCGCCCCTGCGCAGCCCTGCCGGCAGTGCGTCCACCACGATCTCTATAGCCACATGGCTTTTGGACCGGAAGGCTGCGGGAGCGGCCAGAAATGTAATCCAGACCATGCAGGCCAGCTGCAGCTCCTCTTCCCAGGTAAATGGATGACTCATCAGATACCGCATGGGAACCCCCACAAATGTAAACGCAATCAGTCCCGCCAGCACCAGTGATGCTCCCACGACCTCGATTTTGTTGAGAATATCCAGAAATCTCTTCATTCCTTCCCCCTCCGGAGCCAGTGGCCGGAAATGCCGCAGCAGTCCCGGCCACTGGCCTTTAGTTCCTGCCCTCAGGTATCATACTACTGAATCGCCGTTTTCACAGTATCGTAAAGGCCGTCGCTCCATCCGAACTGGCTGCCCTTTTCATAGAAAGACAGACTTGCTTCCTTCCACAAAGCCCTCTCCTCATCAGTCAGCTCCGTAAAGGTGACCCCGGCCTCCTCCAGCAGCTTGTAGTAATCGTCCTTGGCCGCGTCCTGAAGCTCATTGTTGTAAAGTCCAGCCTCCTCGCCTGTCCTGAAAAGCAGTTCCTGCTGCTCCTGGGTCAGGGTATTCAGATAATCTGTTCCGATGCACCAGGTGGTAAAATTCAGAATATGCCCGGTCATGAGGATATTCTTTGATACCTCCTGGAAGCTCTGGCCATACAAGGTAGAAAGAGGATTCTCTACACCGTCCAGGGTTCCGTTCTGCAAAGAGGTATATACATCGCCCAATGCCATGGGAACTGCCGTGGCTCCCAGCGCGTTAAAGCCTTCCACATAGATCTGGCTGTTGGCCAGACGGATCTTCTGTCCTTTGATGTCCGCAGGCGTCACTACCTTGGTCTTGGTCATCAGCTCACGCTCCCCATACATCCAGTTGGATGCCAGCACCGTGAGACCTTTGTCTGCCAGCTTCCCACATTCCGCCTTGTACCAGTCACTGTCAATCAGCTTCCATACTTCGTCCCAATTGTCAAAGAAAAACGGTCCGTAGAGAATGCCAAGATCCGGGACACCGTAATCGGCATAAAATGCGCCGTCCGCGATTGTGATGATATTTTCGCCCATGATCATCTGGTCAATCAGTTCACTCTTGCTTCCCAGGGCGCTGTTGGGGAACAGCTGCAGCTTCATGGTGCCGTTGCTCTCTGCCTCCAGAAGCTCTGCCCACTTTTCCACTGCCTTGCCGATGGGTTCCTCCGTGGTATTCTCAAATCCAATCTGAATGGTGACCACTTCCTGGGCGGAAGCCGGATCCTCCTTAGCCCCTTCCCCGGCTCCTGAGGATGCCGCTGCGCTCCCTGCCGGCGCCGCCGACGTTCCTGCCGGTGCCGCAGAACCACCACATCCTCCTGCAGCCATAGATGCGGCCAGAATCACTGACATAACTGCAACATTCCATTTTTTCTTCATAAAGAACTCCTTTCACCCCATTATAAAATCTTATTTCACAACAACGTTTCTTCTCTTACTTAATCTCACTCATGAACTGGTGCAGAAAACGGAATCCCCATCCGGCTCCCTCCCGTGGATGAGCAAACCCATTGTCAATCACCATGGGCTGGTCTATGATCCCGTCAATCCAGTCAAAGCTTTCCGCTCCATAGGGATTTGCTACCGTACACAGAAGCGGTACATCATAATCCTTGTAATAGTGGGGAAGCACCGGGATATGGTAAGCGTCTGCCAGGGCTGCGCTGTCCCGCCAGGCCTCCACACCCCCCAGACGGATAATATCCGGCTGCCATAAATCCAGGGCATTCCTGTGAATCAGCTCCCGAAGTGCCACTGTGGAGTATTCCCTCTCTCCCATAGCCAGACTGACACCTGTCTTGGAATGAAGTGTCGCATAGCCTTCAAAATCCGTATTGGCCACCGGCTCCTCGAACCAGAAGATCCCCAGATCCTCCACCTGGCTGACCAGCCGGACCGCCGTGGGAAGATCCATTCCCTGGTTTGCATCCATCATGATCTTAAGCTCCGGCCCTACTGTCTCACGCACCAGGTGAAGCCTGCGGATATCCCGCTCCAGATCCGGGCTTCCTACTTTGATCTTCACTGCCGTAAATCCGCGCTTCTTGTAGTTCACCACCTCGTCCACCAGCTCCTCATCCGTGTAGCTGAGCCAGCCGCCGCTTCCGTACACTGGTATCGGCCTGCGGTGGCATCCGAACATCCGGTAAACCGGCTGCCCCAGTGTCCTGGACCAGGCATCCCACAGAGCCACATTCAATGTAGCCAGCGCCCAGCGCTGAAGGCCGGAAATGCCGAAATACTCACACTCCGCCTCATAATCCTTCTGAATCTGGGCTGTTTCAAAAACCTGGTAATCCCTCTCCAGCATGAATTTCTTCATGTCCTTAA
>Ga0137309_100985_pt1 | contig 20438 bp, 19 predicted proteins | sample NAcewiD2O_June_FD_97179 | JGI IMG/M metagenome (GOLD analysis project Ga0137309, IMG submission 97179) | Mouse cecal microbial communities from Vienna, Austria - N-Acetylneuraminic amended D2O_June | ecosystem: Host-associated > Mammals > Digestive system > Large intestine > Cecum | place... | reverse complement strand
GAAGCTCACCGGCGTGGTCACCGGCAACGAGATCGCTGACCTCTACGCCGACAGCCCCAAGCCCGCTGGTCAGACCGACCTGCTGGTCGACGGCGAGGAGCTCACCCTGAACGTCGTCTCCGATCTGGACGACATCGGCGAGAGCTGCCGCGTGTACGTTCGTCCTCAGTCCGGCACCACCCGCTATGACATGGTCACTGCGGACGTGTACGCCACCGAGGAGAACAACGTCTACGACTCCGGCGACCGTGTCAGCGATGTCGCAGGCAAGAGCTACACTGACAATGGCATCAACAGCATTGCTGGCGCTGAGCACTTCATCAACTTCAGCCAGGGCACCGACTATGAGGCCCGCATCCGTATCCGCTACGAGATGACAATGGGCTGGAGCGAGTACGAGGCCAAGATGGTCCTGGCGACCAACGACAGCGCCAACAGCTCCCAGAAGCTGACCGCTCCTGACGGCACTGTGTATGAGTCCGGCGACGTTTCTTTGAACGATGCCGACAAGTGGGAGACTCGCCGCACGGTTAACGCCAACTGGATCTACACCAAGACCATCGAGTCCTTTGCGAAGCTGACCGATCAGGACTACAGCTTCATCCGCACCATCTTCGCCAAGGGCGACCGGGACACCACCAAGTTTGTCAAGGGCGAGGTCTATGTGGGCACCAACACCCAGATTGCCAACCCTGACGATATCTCCGACGATATCCGCTGGGAAGACTTCGTTGCTACCTACCTGAAGGTCGAGGAGAACCGCAAGCAGGTTAAGACGAACGGCCTGGGCAACCGTCTGAAGGTCATCGACAACAACAACGACGGCGTGGCGGACTACGTCCTCCAGACCATCTTCACTGTTGCCAAGGTGGCCCCCAACGGAACCAGCCTGGATGTCAACGGCATGAAGTTCGCTGACAGCTCCTATGACGATTCCGTCAACAATGTTGATGGCGAGGACCTGGTCTCCGTCACCGGCATCAACCTGGAGAAGAGTGAGGACTCCCTCGCCGCCGGCGATGTGGTTGTCTACGCCCTGATCGACGGTTACATCCGCGCTCAGAAGGCTGAGAGCGAGACCTCCCGCGTCACCACCATCAACCGTTCCACCACACCTCCCACCGCTACCATCGAGAGCGGCGAGAAGAAGGAGTCCGCTGTTCATGAGCACTCCGACGGCCTGGCCAGCGGTGTGACCGGCATGGTCATCGGCACCAACTACACCTCCTACTTCGATCTGTACGGCAATCTGGCCGCTTACACCGAGGGTGAGGTCGGCAAGTTCGTACTGATTACCGACGGTTGGTTCAACCAGACTGCTGCTGCCCGCGAGTACGCCGTTCAGGCTTACATTGACGGCAGCCTCCAGAATGTGAATATCACCAACAACGGCCACCTGTTCATTGAGAACAACGATGGTACCAACAACAACTGGCGCAAGCTGAAGGCCCTCGGCGGCAGCAACGGTGCTCTGAACAACCAGAACAGCAGTGTTATCGACAATACCAAGCTGCGCACCACCGTGGCCTGCCTGGACGGCGGCAACCTGCTGCCTGTTGAGCAGAGCATGTACTACCGTCAGCGCGTCGCCATGCTCGACATGGTTGACAACGCCATCCCCACCAACAACGGCAACGCCAAGGGCGATGTGTACACCACCAGCACCAACTACAATAACGCTACCGCTTATAACGGCAGGGATGATGACCTGAAGGGCGTCCAGGTCCTGGGCCGTTCCGACACCGTGTACTACACCGTGTACAAGGACGGCATCAACAACGTCACTGGCCAGCCCAACTACATTGTCCGTTCCTACACTGGTTACGGCAACGTTCCCAGCATCAACCGTATGTACATCGAGGATGTCTACGCTGTTGGTATTGCTGCCAAGGCTACCACCTCCGACAACAATCCCACGTACTACACCGCCGAGGTCGTGGTCATCGAGCTCAACGGCAAGTACACCTATCAGAACGACAGCGAGCAGGTCTTCATCCCCGGCATCACTGTCGTCAACAATGACGTCTCCCGCACCGCCGGCTACGGCATTGAGACCATCACCATGATCCGCGGCAACGGCGAGGTCGAGGATGTCCAGGTCGACATGAGCCAGTCCGAGCGCCGTTGGTACGAGGTCGCTGGCAGCGGCAGCTTCAACAACCGGAGCTATGCTGGCCTGTACTTCATGGATCCCACCGATTCCAATCCCAACGTCTATCGCATCCGTCCCATGTCTAATGAGGCGATCCGCGCCAACAACTACATGGCCGGTTACGTCACCAAGAGCCAGGCTATCGTTCCCACCGACTATGTCGTTGTGGATATGATGCTCAACAACAACAACGATGGCAATCCTGTCGATGCCGCTACCGTCGGCAACATCGCCGCCACCCAGAACAAGAGCGTCACTGCCAACAGCAAGCTCTACACCCTGGGTTACAGCGGCAACGTGGCGAATCTGAAGGAAGCTGCTGCGGGCGTCGTGTTCGAGCAGGATCCCGACCGGAACCGGACCGACCTTGAGAAGAGCACTCTCAACGAGCTGTGGGTCCAGGGCACCGACTCCTTCAATCAGAATCCCCGCAACGAGGTCCTTGTCCGCTACAGCGGCAACAGCATCATCTGGGCCATCTCCTTCCGCGAGTTCAACGGCAACAACCGCGACTTCGCCCAGACTGTCTGGTACAAGAACCTGCCCTCCGTCACCGCTTCCACTAACGTGACCTTCTGGGGCGCCGGCGATGCGGATGAGAACGGCACGATCACTATCAGCCATGCCCAGGCCGTGGAGAACAAGGGCAACGGCGCTTCCTTCATCGACCTGACCGCTCTGGGCGCTACCGTCAGGAGCTACACCATTGAGGAGCACATCGGCAACACTTGGGTCCCCGTGAACGAGACCGAGATGAACAACAGCGCCATTGACAAGGGCCGTCACGAGTACCGCCTCATCATCACTCCCAACAACGGTTCTGTCCGTCAGGAGTACACCCTCATCAAGGAGGCTGCTGCCACTGAGGCCAAGCTGACCAAGGGCGGCAACCCCATTGCCAACAACGAGCTCGGCGCGATTCCTGCAAACATGGAGATTGAGAGCTATCTTGCTCAGTACGAGGTCTCCGCTGGCGCCACCGCTGTCTGGACCTTCATGACCAAGGGCGGCGTGTCCTTCACTGCTACTGCCAAGAACAACGGCAGCGCGGCGGCGGCTTTGAAGTACAGCTTCTCTGACAAGTATGACTCCCACAAGACTGATGACATCAACTATGTCACCGTCACTGTGACCGCTGAGCAGAGCGGCGCGGCCAATACCTACCGCAGTCAGAATGCTCCCTCGGCCACTGGTACCGCTAACGGCGTCAACGGCGTTCCCGCCACCATCTATGGCGGCGAGGTCCTCAACCTGAGCGCTGCTGGTGCTGGTAAAATCGAGGTCCGCAAGGGCGGCACCCTGCTGACTACCCTGAATCTCGATGCCAACTTCCAGACCACCTACACTGTGCCTGTCGGTGCGAGCGGGACCTTCACCTTCACCTTCGTGCCCGACACCAGCATTCCCTCTCCGAATGGCGTGCTGAAGATCGGTACTGGTACAGCTGTTGTTGCCGATGTGAAGATCGTTGACGGCACTCTCACTCTTCCTGCTGGATACGTCTTCCCCAACACCACTGGCACTGTCAATGTGAACTTCCGGATTGATAAGGCCGTCGCTACTAACGATTATCAGGTGTTCATCGTCAATAGCAGCAGCAGCGAGCAGAAGAACATCGACACCATCAAGCACACCAACGGCACTGATACCAACGTGACCCTGAGCATTCCTGTTTCTGTTGGTAACTGGGATCTGAATGTCGCTAAGGTCACTGCGGCCCAGACCGCTAAGATCCAGTTCAAGGTAAACAACAACATCACACTCAACAGTTATGGTGATAGCGCCAAGCTGCCCGATGTGAGCATGACTCTGGGTGGAAAACCGATTGAGATTGGCATCGAAGACAGTTTCAACGCTTTCGAGGCGAAGGACCTGGTGATCACCGCTCCCGAGGGCTACACCGTCAACGTGACTACCAGTAGCACAGGCTGGACTGTGATTGGGTCCGGCAAGACCGTGAGCATCCGCAACGAGGGTGCGAGCGGCAGCGGTGTCATCGAGGTTGCCCTCGCTTCCGCTACCAGCTATAACCTGGTAAAAATTACCACCACGGACACCAATGTTTACTACGGTGACAAGGCGCTGAATAATGGTAACTACTATGCCCTCCCCGAGAACGCGGAAATCCGTGTGACGGCCGCTGCTGGCAAGACTGTTACCGATGTCGGTCTGATGTCTGCTGACCCCATGCATCAGCAGGAGTGGAACGCAACTAACGGCGCTAAGATCAATGCTGACAGAAGTGTTACCGTCCGCGTGATCGCGGGTAAGAATGAGATTGTGGCCAAGGCCGCAACGACCCAGTATTGGTATAACTTCTGGGGTCAGACCCACGGTTGTGTTGTCATTGGCGAAGGCGCTATTGGACAGTACGGCGAGAATGTCCGCCCGCTGACGGAGAGCGAACTGAAGAACGGTACCTTCACGGCCAAGGTTGGTAGCACTGACGTCGTTGCCGAAAAGGTCGAGATTCTTGACTACGCGGCAGCGCATCCGGGCGACGGTAATCACCCCTTCGCCCAGGATAAAGCCGGCTTCTTCAAACTCCATCTGACTTGCACTGGAGACTTTGCGAGTTGCTCTGGCGCAACCAATATGAGCGTGGCCGCCAACCCAAACAGTTTCGTGTTCACCTTTAACGGCAACACTGTTCAAGCGCGTGATATCAGTATCTCGGGCACTCCCGGTGGCAGTTGGAGCTATCCTGCGGCCGGAACTACCCCCTGAGAGTAACTTTCCTTTAAGCATTATCACAGCAAAAACCCCCGGGCATCTGCCCGGGGGTTTCCCCTTGCAAAAGATCAAAGACTATGCTATAATATGGTCATCACAACGTAAAGGAGGTCGCGAAATGGGTCAGACAGACAAGCAGTTCGGCGGCTTTTTGCGGATGGTGATCACCAGTTTGAGAAAGGCGATTGCCGCGCCGGACATTGAGACGATGCGTGCGCTGCTTCAGGAACTATTGAACGATCTGCAAAATACGCTTGAGGACTGAGCGGCCCCCGGGCATCTGCCCGGGGGTTTCCCCTTGCAATCGGAGAAAACACATGATATAATACAATTAGTCTAAAGAAAGGTGGCCGTCAATATGCCGCTGAGCGAAAAAGAAATCCTCATCATCCAGAAAGCCACCATGTACGACCTCAAAAAGATTCTGGAATCGGACCCGGACAAGACCTACACCGTCGCCGAGCTGGTCAAGCTGATTGATTCGTATATCGCCGGAGCAGGGCAGTAAGCGTCCCTGCCGTGAAAACCCCCGGGCAGAGCCCGGGGGTTTTCCATGCTTATTGAAACCACTCCCGAAACACCTCGTCCAGCGAGATAACGAAGTCGTCGAAGAGGTGGCATTTGAATTCGGTGACAACGGCGGCGCGTTCCTCAGGTTTCATGTCGTCCAGGTCGTCCTGCGTGAAGAGGGTGTATACGTCATCCAACACATACCGCCCCTCCTGGAGGAGGTAGACCTCGATAGACCTGTGGACAGGGTCCACCAGCCAGAACTCCGGCACTCCGGCGGACTCGTAGCCCCGTTTTTTATACCAGCGGTCCCGTTTGGCCGTGCTCTTTGAGAGGACCTCCACCACCAGATCCGGCGCACCGTGGACGCCGTCTCTTTTGATTTTGTCCGGGTCGCAGACCACCATAAAGTCGGGGACATAGTGTTCCGTGTCGGAGAGGAACACCGTCACTCCGTCCGCGATAGGGGCACATTTTTTGTCTTTCAGGTAATTCAGAAAGCTCCCAAAAATATTTCCCGAAATCCGGACATGCGGGGGCAGCGCCGGGGCCATCAGGACCACTTCGCCGTTGATAAGCTCCTCCCGGCTGTAGTCCTCCGGGAAGGTCAGCTCGATGCTCATAAACAGCACCTGCCTTTCTTAAGATGGTATTTGATAATTGTATTATACGCCGCCGCCGTTGCTGCGTCAAGATGAAAACGAACCCCCGGGGCAGACCCCGGGGGCACATTGTTACTTAAACGCGATATAGTCGTACGTCCGGCCGCTGACACTCAGCTGCGGGACCCATCCCGAAGAGCCGTTTACAGTGAACCCGGTATCCGTGAACCAGATTTCATTGCTCATCACATGGCCGCCGGTCATCACGACATAGTTGGTGAATGCGGTAGGGGTGTTGCCGATATGGTGCTCCATGCCGGAGATGATAACGAAGCTGGGCCGGAACCCCAGGTAGACAGAGCGCGTTCCGCCGTTTCCGTTGTAGCTCCCGGCCACATAGGGCTTTGACGCCAGGGCGGTATCGGCGGCAGACTTTGCGGCGTTGGCGGTGACCTTGGCGGAATTGGCGATAGACTTGGCCTCCTCGACACCGGCCGCAGCCTCGGCCTTATTGCCGGTCAGGCCGTTTTCCAGGCTGGCCATGGCCCCGTTGAAGTCCTCCATTTTGATAAGGTCATTGAGTTCCCACTGGGGCAGGCCATAGTTTTTGGTGTGATTCATGATGTTTCTCCTTTTATTTTGAATTTGGTAACGAAAGACCGTTACACACTAGGAGTGTAACGGCGAAAAACTGCACGGGGGGATACAACGGTAAAATCCACAAAAAGCACTTGACAAATCTGTGAAAATACGCTATGATGGTCCAAGTTGTAAAGCGTGAGCACTTTACACGAGGGGGCACGGACCGTGAAGAACCAGACATACCGCATGACAATGCTCTTTGATTTTTACGGGGAGCTTCTGACAGAGCGGCAGAGGGAGTTTTTCGATCTCTATTACAACGAGGATCTGAGCCTCGCGGAGATCGCGGAGAACAGCGGCATCAGCCGCCAAGGGGTCCGGGATGTGATTGTACGGGCCGAGGCGGCCATGCAGGAGGTGGAGGACAAGACCGGGCTCATCCGGCGCTACGCCCAGATGCAAAGCCGTATTGCCGCCATTGAGACTGCTGTGACGGAGCTTCGGACCATCAACTACCGCCAATATGAGGACCCCCGCATTGACGCACTCCTGGGTGACATCACCCGCGCCGCCCAGGGGCTGAAGGAATAACGAGGATAAGGAGTCGATCCTATGGCATTTGAGGGCCTTTCTGAAAAACTGAACGCCGCGTTCCGGCGGCTGCGGGGCAAGGGCCGCATCACGGAGGCTGATGTCAAGGAGGCCATGCGGGAGGTCCGCCTGGCCCTTCTGGACGCGGATGTGAGCTACAGTGTGGTCAAGGACTTTGTGGCGAAGGTCACGGAGCGGGCCGTGGGCACGGATGTGCTGGAGAGTCTCACACCGGCCCAGCAGATCATCAAGATCGTCAACGAGGAGCTGACCGCACTCATGGGCGGCGGCAGCGAGCGGCTGAACATGGCCTCCCACCCGCCCACGGTCATTATGATGGTGGGTCTCCAGGGCGCGGGCAAGACGACCAACGGCGCGAAACTGGCCGGGTATCTGAAAAGTCAGATGGGCAAGCGTCCTCTGCTGGTGGCCTGCGACGTGTACCGTCCCGCCGCCATCACCCAGTTGCAGGTGGTAGGCCAGCAGCTGGATATTCCGGTCTTTGCGCTGGGGCAGGTAAACCCGGTGCAGATTGCCCAGCACGCGGTGCGTTACGCCAAGGACAACGGGTTTGATACGGTCCTTCTGGACACCGCCGGACGTCTCCACATTGACGAACAGCTCATGACGGAGCTGAAGAAGATCAAGGGCGCTGTGGAGCCCAATGAGATTCTCCTGGTGGTGGACGCCATGACCGGTCAGGATGCGGTCAGCGCGGCCACGGCTTTTGACGAGGCGCTGGGGATTGACGGCGTTCTGCTGACCAAGCTGGACGGCGATGCCCGTGGCGGTGCGGCCCTTTCCATCCGGGCGGCCACGGGGAAGCCCATCAAGTTTGTGGGCACGGGCGAGAAGCTGGACATGATCGAGCTTTTCCACCCCGAACGCATGGCCTCCCGCATTTTGGGCATGGGCGATGTGCTCTCTCTTATCGAGAAGGCGGAGCAGAGCTTTGATGAGAAGAAGGCGGCGGAGCTGGAGCAGAAGCTTCGCAAGAACCGCTTTACGCTCTCCGACTACATGGAGCAAATGGCCCAGCTGCGCAAGATGGGTGATTTGAGTCAATTGGCGGGCATGATGCCTGGGCAGATGGGCAAGCAGATGGCGGGGGCGCAGATTGACGACCGGATGCTGGACCGTCAGGAGGCGATTATTCTCTCCATGACGCAGAGGGAGCGGGACAACCCCGGTATTCTGGACGCCAGCCGGAAGAAGCGTATCGCCGCCGGCTGCGGGCAGGAGGTAGCGGATGTGAACCGCCTGCTCAAGCAGTATGAGCTGATGCTCCAGCTGACGCGTTCTCTCTCCAAGGGGAGGATGCCTCTGGGGGCTGGGAAGATGCCCAATTTGAAAGGGCTTGGCAAGATCGGCGGCATGACGAAGATGCAGGGCTTTGGCCGGAAGAAGCGGCTGAAATAAATTTGAAATAAATGCACCCGCATTTATCATAAAACATAAAAATCACTTTATTTTGGAGGAACAAAGACATGGTCAAGATCAGACTGCGCCGCATGGGCGCGAAGAAGGCCCCCTTCTACCGGGTGGTGGTAGCGGACAGCCGCTATCCCCGTGACGGGCGTTTTATTGAGGAGATTGGCACGTACAATCCCTGTGTATCTCCTGCGGAGATCAAGATTGACGCCGGCCGCGCCAAGGAGTGGATCAAGACTGGCGCTCAGCCCACCGACACTGTCCGCGCTCTGCTCAAGAAGGTCGACGTGCTCTAATGGCTGCGGATGGAGGGCACAGCATGAAAGAGTTGCTGCTCTACATTGCGCGGAACCTTGTGGAGAATCCGGATGCTGTCACGGTCACGGAGGTCCAGGGGGAGCAGGAGTTGACCCTGGAGCTGCGTGTTGCGCCGGAGGACATGGGGAAGGTCATAGGCCGTCAGGGCCGGATCGCCAAGGAGATCCGCACTCTGGTCCGTTCCTGCGCACAGCGGACGGGGCAGAAGGTTTCCGTCGATATCGTAGATTGAAAGGGTGCCGCCCTGCGGGGCGGCGCCCTTTTTCTTCCGAATAGATGCCATCTTCGTCGAAGGCCCGGGGCTCCTCGCCCCGGACCCCGGTAACTTTTTGTACGGACAAAAAGTCACCAAAAAGCCGCCAAGGGGGCTTTGCCCCCTCTGGACTCCCCCACTCCTCTTGGGCCGGAGGGGCCCGGAAGTCCCTGCCATACCTGGACAGTTCTCTGCCACTGAACTGTTGCGCGCTCCCCTGGCAAGATTGGCAGAATGTTAAACTCCGCCTGCCGGCCCTCCATGTAGAAGTCCCTGCCGAACTGCGCAGCGGATGCGCCATGCGTACACGACAAGAAGAGCAGGCCCGCCCGCACCGTGCCGGTGGCCCGGTAGTCTCTTCAAAGAATCGTGCCGCTCGGAGGCGAACCCAACGATAGGCACCATAGGGCCAGGGAGTTGCGGCGAAGATTCGACTGCCATCGGCCCAGGGAAGACATTGGGAAAAAGAGTCAAACAGGTCGTAGCGTAAATCAAAACCCCCCGTAATCAAGGAAGATTCTCAAGAAACGTAGTTTCTTGAGCGTCTTTTTGGTGACTTTTTCCACGCGGAAAAAGTCACCCGGGGTCCGGGGCCGGGGAGGCCCCGTTTTCTTTAAGACAGCAGAGCGCCAAATTTTTCCTAAAAAAATCGTCATTCCCACTTGTCAGGGGAGAAAAAAAGTGTTACAATACCTCCAGCCATAAATTAGAGGTACAATTCTATGACTTCCAAGCCCTTCACCGCCGCATACTACTTTTGGTACTTTATCTACACAAGTAGATAAGGTCTGTTTTACTGCGGCGAAAAGGTGGAGTCAAACGGAATCCATTTTAAGGGTCTTACAGTGAAACAACTGTAAGACCCTTTTGTTATTTCTCTTCGCGGCAAAAAATCACAGATTGGAGTGTTTGCTATGATCGTCATTCTAAAGAAAAACGCAGAATCCCAGCAGGTGGAGCTGTTCACTGCCTGGCTTCACAACATGGGTCTGGAGACCCACCTCTCGGTAGGAGAGAACCACACCATCGTCGGCCTGGTGGGCGACACCTCCCGGGTGGACATCGAGAGCATCCTTGCCCTTGATATCGTGGAGATGGTCCAGCGCATCCAGGAGCCTTATAAGAACGCCAACCGCAAATTCCACGAGCAGGACACCGTTATCACCCTGAAAAACGGCGCGAAAATCGGCGGCGGCCACTTCCTGGTGATGGCCGGCCCCTGCTCCGTGGAGACGGAGGAGCAGATCATCTCCGTGGCCCAGTCGGTAAAGGCCGCCGGAGCACAGGTCCTCCGGGGCGGGGCCTTCAAGCCCCGTACCTCCCCCTACGCCTTCCAGGGCCTCCACGAGGAGGGCATCCGCCTGCTCCTGGAGGCCCGGGAGGCCACCGGCCTGCCCATCATCACCGAGATTATGGACGCCAAGCACCTGCCCCTCTTCGAGGACATCGACATCATCCAGGTGGGGGCCCGGAATATGCAGAACTTCGAGCTGCTCAAGGAACTGGGCAAGCTCCGCAAGCCCGTACTCATCAAGCGCGGCCTCGCCAACACCCTGCAAGAGCTCCTCATGAGCGCCGAGTACGTCATGGCCGGAGGCAATGAGCAGGTCATCCTCTGTGAGCGGGGCATCCGCACCTTCGAGACCGCCACCCGCAACACCATGGACCTCTCCGTCATCCCCGTGCTCCACCAATTGAGCCATCTCCCCGTGGTGGTGGACCCCAGCCACGCCACCGGCCGCTATGAGCTGGTGCCCCCCATGGCTCTGGGGGCCACCGCCTGCGGGGCCGACGGCCTCCTCATCGAGGTCCACAATGACCCCGAACACGCCCTCTGCGACGGGCCTCAGAGCCTTCGGCCGGACCGCTTCGCGGACATGATGGAAAAGATCCGCTCCATCCGCCCATACTCCGACCACTCCTTCACCACCGGCACGCCGGTCCTGGAGTAACGCCATGGTGGAGACAGTGGGCGTGGTGGGCCTGGGCCTCATCGGCGGCAGTATGGCAAAGGCCATCCACCAGTATACGGACTGCACCCTTTTGGGCTATGACCTGGACGGCGCGGTGCTCAGCCGGGCTCTGGACGAGGGCGTCCTCGCCGCCGCCCTCACCCCGGACCGGCTCTCGGAGTGCGATCTGGTCATCATCGCCTTGTACCCGGAGGCTACGGTGGACTATGTCACCCGGAACCGGGACCGCTTCCGCAAGGGGGGCCTGGTCATGGACTGCGGCGGCGTGAAGGGCGTGGTCTGCGGCCCCCTGGAGGCGGTGGTCCAGGACGCGGGCTTCCGCTTCGTCGGCGGCCACCCCATGGCCGGCATCGAGCGCTCCGGCTACGCCAACGCCTTCCCGGAGCTGTTCCAGGGCGCGTCCCTCATCCTGACCCCTTACCCGGGAACGCCCCGGAGCTGTCTGGAGGAGATCTGGCAGTTTGCCCGGCGGCTGGGGTTCGGACACCTCCAGCCCTCCACCCCGGAACAGCACGACCATATCATCGCCTATACCTCCCAGCTGGCCCACGTGGTGAGCTGCGCCTATGTTGGGAGCCCCTCCGCCCCCAACTTCCAGGGCTTTTCCGCCGGGAGCTTCAAGGATATGACCCGGGTGGCCAAGCTCAACGAGGAGATGTGGACCGAGCTCTTCCTGGAGAACCGGGAGGCCCTGGTCCGGGAGATCGATACCCTGGTAGAGGAGCTGGCGGCCTTCGCCTACACCATCCGCCGGGGGGACCGGGAAAACCTGCGGAACATGCTCAAACGGGCTCGGGAGATCAAGGAAGCTATCGACAAGGACTGTTAGAAAGGAGAAGAGAGATGAATAACAGCTATATCACCGACTACTACAACAGCTACAACGAGGACGAGCGGACCAAATCCCGCCACGGCAGCGTGGAATTTCTCACCAACATGAGGTATATCCGCTCCTATGTGCCCCAGGGGGCGAAGGTTTTAGACGTGGGGGCCGGTACCGGCGTCTACTCCATCGCCCTCGCCATGGACGGCTACGATGTCCACGCCCTGGAGCTGGTGGAGCACAACATCGAGGTCTTCCGCTCCAACCTGCCGGAGGGGGCCAACATCCCGGTGGAGCAGGGCAACGCCCTGGACCTGAGCCGCTACGCCGATGAGAGCTTCGACGCGGTGCTCCTCTTCGGCCCCCTCTACCACCTTTACAACAAATCGGACAAGCTGACGGTCCTCCGGGAGGCCAAGCGGGTCCTCAAGCCCGGCGGCCACATCTTCGCCGCCTACTGCATGAACGAGGCCACCATCATCCAGTTCTGCTTCCAGGGGGACGGCAGCAACATGATGGACTGCCTCACCAAGGGGATGCTGACCGAGGACTATAAGTGCATCTCCGAGCCCGCCGACCTCTTCGAGATGGTGCGCCTGGAGGACATCGACCAGCTCAACCGGGAGGCGGGCCTCAAGCGGGTGAAGATCATCGCCTCCGACCTCTTCACCCACTATATGAAAGACCAGCTGGAGAACTTCTCCAACGCCGTCTATCAGGCCTACGTCCGCTATCACCTGACCATCTGTGAGCGGCCCGACCTCATCGGCGCTACCAACCACAGCCTGGACATCCTGGTCAAGGCGTGAGAGGATGTGAGATGATGCAGACCGTCATGGTCAACGCCTCCGCCGCCTACCCGGTCCACATCGGCGGCGGACTGCTGGATCGGACCGGGGAGCTGATCGCCGCCGCCGCCAAGTCCCGCCGGTGCGCCGTGGTGACGGACTCCAACGTGGGCCCCCTCTACGGCGGGCGGGTGCAGGATTCCCTGAAGCGGGCGGGGTTTGATTTCCTCGCCTATACCTTCCCAGCCGGGGAGCAGAGCAAGAATCTGGACACTTACCGGAAAATCCTGGAGTTTTTCGCCCTGAACCGCCTCACCCGCTCCGATTTCGTCATCGCCCTGGGGGGCGGCGTGGCGGGGGACATGGCGGGCTTCGCCGCCGCCACCTACCAGCGGGGGGGGGGCTATATCCAGCTCCCCACCACCTTCCTTGCTGCCTCCGACTCCTCCGTGGGGGGCAAGACCGCCGTGGACCTGGAGGCGGGGAAGAACCTCGCCGGAGCCTTCCACCAGCCGAAGCTGGTCCTCTGCGACACGGAGACCTTCCGCACCCTCACGCCGGAGACCTTCTCCGACGGCGTGGCGGAGACAGTCAAGCACGGCCTCATCGCGGACCGGGACTTTTTCAACAGCCTCATGGCCGGACGCATGGACACGGACATCAACGGCGTGGTCCGCCGGAACGTGGAGATCAAGGCCTCCGTGGTGGGGGAGGACGAGTTCGAGCGGGGAAAGCGCAAGCTCCTCAACTTCGGCCACACCCTGGGCCACGCCATCGAAAAGCTCAGCGGCTTCACCATCACCCACGGCCACGCGGTGGCCATTGGCATGGTCCTGGCCTGCCGGGCGGCGGAGCGGCTGGGGTACAGCCCCACCGGGACCCTGGCGACCGTGCTGGACGCCTGCCGCCGGTTCCGCCTGCCCACGGAGTGCCCCTACAGCGCTCAAGCGCTCTACGACGCCGCCACCGGCGACAAAAAGCGGGACGGCGGCAGCATCGACGTGGTAGTGCTGGAGGAGACCGGCCGGGCCAGGACTGTCCGTCTGGACATGGAGGGCCTGCGGGCCTTTGTGGAGGCGGCGCTGTGAAACTGACCATCACACCCGCCAGGCTCTCCGGTGCCGTCACGCCGCCCCCCAGCAAGTCCCAGGCCCACCGCTGCCTCATTGCCGCAGCTCTGGCGGGGGAGGGCAGCGTCCTCCACAACCTGGCGGACTCCCAGGATATCCAGGCCACCCGGCGGTGCATGGAGGCGCTGAAGACAACAGAGCGGCATCAACTGCCACATTTAGACTGCGGGGAATCAGGCTCCACCCTGCGTTTTCTCATTCCGGTGGCCCTGGCCCTGCGGGGGGGCGGGGTGTTCACAGGACACGGACGGCTCATGGAGCGCCCTCAGAAGCCCTACTTTGATCTTTTCGACGAGAAAGGCATCCGGTACGAGCAGAGAGACGGCGTACTGACCGTAGAAGGGGCGCTGGCCCCCGGGGCCTACCGCCTGCCGGGGGATGTGTCCAGCCAGTTTTTCACCGGACTGCTCTTTGCCCTGCCCCTGCTGGACGGCCCCTCCGTCATCATCCCCACCACGCGGCTGGAGAGCGAGGGGTATATCGGCATGACCCTGGACGTGATGCACCGATTCGGCATCGATATCCCCACCACCCGCTCCCTCCCGCCCCAATATCTCATCCCCGGCGGGCGGCGGTACCGGAGCGCGGAGGTCACGGTGGAGGCCGACTGGTCCCAGGCGGCGTTCTGGTACGCGGCCAACTGTCTGGGGTGCGGGGTGGAGGTGCGGGGCGTCACCCAGCGCTCCACCCAGGGCGACCGGGTAATCGAATCCCACTGCCTGGAGCTGTCCCAGCCCGGGGATACAGAGATCGACATGTCCGGCTGCCCTGACCTGGCCCCGCCTGTGGCGGCGGCCGCGGCGGTGCGGCAGGGGGCCACCCGGCTGACAGGAGCCGCCCGGCTGCGGCTCAAGGAGAGCGACCGGCTGTCCACCATCGCCGCCGCCCTGAACGCCCTGGGGGCGCGGGTGGTGGAGCATCCCGACAGCCTCATGGTCTACGGGCAGGAGAGCCTCTCCGGAGGCGGCACCGTGGACTGCTGCAACGACCACCGCATCGCCATGATGGCCGCTGTGGCCGCAACGGCCTGCCGGGAGCCGGTGACGCTCCTGGGGGCGGAGTGCGTGGCCAAATCCTACCCAGACTTCTGGGACCACTACCGCATGTTAGGAGGCATCATCCATGAACACACTGGGGAATAAGCTCCGGGTCACGGTCTTCGGACAGTCCCACGCCCCGGCCATCGGCTGCGTGGTGGAGGGCCTGCCCGCCGGGTTCGCGCCGGACATGGAGAAGCTCGCGGCCTTCATGGCCCGCCGGGCCCCCGGACAGAACGCCTGGTCCACCAACCGGAAGGAGAGCGACATCCCGGAAGTCCTCTCCGGCCTGGTGGAGGGCCGGACCTGCGGCGCGCCGGTGGCGGCGGTCATCCGCAACAACGATCAGCACAGCAAGGACTATTCGGGCCTCCGGCGCACCCCCCGGCCCTCCCACGCCGATTATACCGCCTTTATCAAATGGGGAAATGATTACGATATCCGCGGGGGCGGTCAGTTCTCCGGGCGGCTGACCGCCCCCCTGTGCTTCGCAGGCGGGCTGGCGCTCCAGCTCCTGGAGGCCCGGGGCGTCACCGTAGCCGCCCACATTGACCAGATCGCCGGGGTGTCCGACACCGCGCCGGACTTCGCCGCCGTGGACCGTGCGGACCTCACGGCGCTCCTGAAAAAGCCCTTCCCCGTCTTTGAGGATGGCGCGGGCATGGCCATGCGGCAGGCCATCGAGGCAGCCCGGATGGACGCCGACTCCGTGGGCGGCGTGATCCGGTGCTTCGCCCTGGGATTTCCGGCGGGGGTGGGGGAGCCCATGTTCGCCGGTGTGGAGAACCGGCTGGCCGGAGCCCTCTTCGGCATCCCCGCCGTGCGGGGAGTGTCCTTCGGCGCCGGCTTTGCCGCCGCCGGGATGCGGGGCAGCGCCCACAACGACCCCTTCCACATGGACGCAGGCCGTGTCGCCGCCCGCACCAACCACGCCGGAGGCGTCCTGGGGGGCATCACCACCGGGATGCCCCTGGTGGTGAACGTGGGCGTCAAGCCCACCGCGTCCATCTCCCGGGAGCAGGACACCGTTGACCTGGAGGCCGGGGAGGACGCGAAACTCGTCATCCACGGCCGGCACGACCCCTGCATCGTCCCCCGGGCGGTGCCGGTGGTGGAGGCTGTGACCGCACTGACACTATTAGATATGTTATTGGAGGGTTAAAAATGGAACTGAAAGACTACCGGGACCAGCTGGACCGGATCGACGGGCAGCTGGTGTCCCTCTTCAAAGAGCGCATGGAGACGGTCAAATCCATCGCGGACTACAAGAAGGAGCACAACACCCCCGTCCTGGCCGCCGGCCGGGAGCGGGAGATCCTCTACCGGGTCACGGGCCTCTGCGGCGAGGAGCTCCAGGAGTACACCAAGCTCCTCTACTCCACCCTGCTGGAGCTGAGCCGGGACTACCAGGAGGACCGCCTGAACACGGAGGAGTCGAAGCTCTGCCGGGAAATTCTCGCGGCGGCGGAGCACTCCGGGACCTTCCCCGGCCGGGCCGTGGTGGCATGTCAGGGCATGGAGGGCGCTTACTCCCAGATGGCCTGCGACAAGCTGTTCTCCCTGCCCCAGATCATGTACTTCAACCGCTTCGACGGCGTCTTCCGCGCCGTGGAGGCCGGGATGTGCCGCTACGGCATCCTGCCCATCGAGAACAGCTCCGCCGGTTCCGTCACCGAGGTCTACGACCTCATGGAGAAGTACAACTGCAAGATTGTGCGCAGTCTGAAGCTGAAGATCGAGCACTGCCTGCTTGCAAAGCCCGGCGCGAAGCTCTCCGATATCAAAGAGGTGGTGGCCCACGAGCAGGCCCTCAACCAGTGCGGCGAGTTCCTCAAGGCCCACGGCGTGAAGATCACCATCTTCAGCAACAACGCCGCCGCCGCCCAGTACGTCTCCCAGAGCGATCGCACGGACATCGCCGCCATCGCCTCGGCAGGCTGTGCGGACCTCTACGGCCTGCACATTCTCACGGACCGGGTCTCCAACACGGACCACAACTACACCCGCTTCATCTGCATTTCCAAAAATCTGGAAATTTTCGAGGGGGCCAACCGGATCACCTTCGTGGCCTCCGCCAGCCACCGGCCCGGGTCCCTCTACAGCCTCCTGGCCAAGTTCGCCGCCAAGGGCATGAACATCAGCAAGCTGGAGAGCCGTCCCATCCCCGGAAAGGACTTCGAGTTCCGCTTCTACTTCGACGTGGAGGCCTCCGTGCACAGTCCGGACACCCAGAAGATCCTCAGCCAGCTGGAGAAGGAGGACTTCTTCACCTTCCTCGGCGCATACAGCGAGGTGTCCTGATGGAGTTCGCTCTCTTAGGCGAAAAGCTGGGCCACAGCTTCTCCCCCCAGATCCACCGGGCCCTGGTGGGCTGTGACTACCAGCTCCTGCCCACGCCGCCAGAGGCGGTGGCAGACCTCTTCCGCCGCCGGGACTTCCGGGGGCTCAACGTGACCATCCCCTACAAGCAGACGGTGATGCCCCTGTGCGACGAGATCGACCCCCGCGCCGCCGCTATCGGGGCGGTGAACACGGTGGTGAACCGGGGCGGGCGGCTCACTGGATACAACACGGACATCGACGGGCTCATCTACCTGGCCCGGCGGACCGGCGTGGACATGGCCGGGAAGAAGGTGGTGATCCTGGGCTCCGGCGGCACCGGCCGCACCGCCCGCGCCGCCGCCGGGGAGCTGGGGGCGGCGGAGATCGTGACCGTCTCCCGCGGTGGGGAGGACAACTATGAAACCCTCTCCCGCCATGCCGATGCCCAGGTGCTTCTCAACACCACCCCTGTGGGGATGTACCCCAACTGCGGCGTCTCGCCGGTGTCCCTGGACGCCTTTCCCCATCTGGAGGGGGTGCTGGACGTAGTCTACAACCCCCTGCGCACCGCCCTGCTTCTGGAGGCCCGGGAGAGGGGGCTCCCCTGCTCCTGCGGCCTGCCCATGCTGGTGGCCCAGGCGTGGCGGGCGGAGGAGCTCTTTACCGGGAGCGCCATCCCTGCGGAGACGGTGGAGGCGGTCCTGGCGGGGCTTACCGCACAGCTTCAAAATGTGGTCCTCATCGGGATGCCCGGGTGCGGCAAGAGCACCGTAGGCCGCGCCCTGGCCCGGCGGCAGGGAAAGGCTTTCCTGGATCTGGACCGTCTCATCGAGGAGCGGGCGGGGAAGTCCATCCCCGCCATCTTCGCCCAGGAGGGGGAGGAGGCCTTCCGAACCCTGGAGAGCTGGGCCGTCCGGGAGGCGGGGGCCCGAACCGGCTGTGTCATCAGCACCGGCGGCGGCGTGGTCACGCGGGCGGAGAACTGCGCCCCTCTCCGGCAAAACGGCGTTATCATCCATCTCACCCGGCCCCTGGACCGCCTGCCCACGGCGGGCCGTCCGGTGTCCCAGAGCACGGACCTGCAAACGCTTTGGGAGCGGCGCAGGGGCCTCTACGCCGCCTTCGCGGACCGGACCGTGGACAACGGCGGGCCCCTGGAGGAGACGCTGGATACCATCGAAAAGGAGCTGAGCGCCCTATGAAGCTGCTGTTTCTCAACGGCCCCAACCTGAATATGCTGGGCATCCGGGAGCCGGACATCTACGGCCGGGAGACCTACGCCGCCCTGGAGCAGTATATCCGGGACTTCTGCGGAGAGCTGGGGATCGAATGCGAGATCTTCCAGTCCAACCACGAGGGGGTCCTGGTGGATGCCATCCAAGGCGCCTGCGGCAAAATGGACGGCATCGTCATCAACCCCGCCGCCTACACCCACACCAGCGTGGCTCTCCTGGACGCGCTGAAAGCAGTGGGGCTCCCGGCGGTGGAGGTCCACCTGTCCGACGTCTCCAGGCGGGAGGACTTCCGGCAGGTGTCCTATGTCCGCCTGGCCTGCTGCAAGACCTTCGCCGGGCACGGCTTTGCGGGCTACCGCATGGCGGCGGAGCACTTGCTGTCCCTGGCCGAAAAAGGATAACCATTTTCCCGGCTTTCACATACAATGGCCTAGTAAAGGAGGCTGTTGTCATGGAAAACAACCTGTTCAGCGGCGGGCCGGACGTCTCCGCCGCCTACGATTACCGCGTATACGACCGTGTCTGGCAGAGAGTGGCCCCCGGCGTGGACCCCTACGAGGGCGCGCCCGCCGCCGGTGCTGACGCGCCCCAGGCTCCGGCGGGGCCTGTCCAGGGGGCTCCCGCATCCGCCGCTCCTGCTGTCCCTGCCGCACCGGCGGTCCCGGCGGCTCCTCGATCGGAGATATCCCCCGCTCAGGAGGACACCCTGCCGGGGGCGGAGCAGGACCCCTGCTGTATGGGCACCGCTGCCCGGGAGTCCCTGGAAGTGCTGGAGGGCTTCATCCAGGAGGAGCTGGCCGGCTGCCGCTGCTGTCAGTCTTTGTCCTGCAAGGTGAAAAACGCGAATGCCGCCAAACTCCTGCGGCGGATCGCCGCGGAGAAACGGCGCGCCGCCCGGGACCTGTGCGCGGCCTATTTCCTCATCACCGGCACGCAGTACGCCCCCGCGATCACTATCGAGCGCAAGTGCTGGGAGAACCTGGCCCAGGCCCTGCGCTCCTGCTATCACCAGGAGGCCTGCAACGGCTTCAACTACCAGCGCGCCGCTGACGGGACAACTGATATCTGCCTGCAAAAGCTGCTCATCCGTCTGGGGGAGCAGGCCTACCGGCGGGCGGAGGAGGTCCAGGTGCTGTTGGGGTGCCTGCTCTGTTGAGCGGGCCCATATCGGAAGAATACAAAGGAGAAACACATATGCTGAACACCAGAGAAGAGGCGTTTGCCCTGCTGCGCCGGTACAATCAGGAGCCCTTCCATATCCTCCACGCCTTGACCGTAGAGGGAGTCATGGCCTGGTATGCCAAGGAACTGGGTTATGGGGACCAGGCGGATTTCTGGGCCATGGCGGGCCTTCTGCACGACATCGATTTTGAGCAGTGGCCGGACCGGCACTGCCAAAAGGCATCCGAGCTCCTGCGGGAGGCGGGGGCTGACGAGGCGCTGATCCACGCGGTGGTCTGCCACGGCTTCGGGCTCTGCTCGGACGTTGAGCCGGAGCACGAGATGGAGAAGGTGCTCTTTGCCGCCGACGAGCTGACCGGGCTCATCGGCGCGGCGGCGAAGATGCGTCCCAGCAAGAGTGTGCAGGACATGGAGGTCAGCAGTCTGAAGAAGAAGTTCAAGGACAAGAAATTTGCCGCCGGATGCAGCCGGGACGTCATCCGCGAGGGCGCGGAGCGCCTTGGCTGGGAGCTGGATACGCTGATGGAGCGGACTATCCTGGCCATGCGCAGCTGTGAGGATGCGGTGAACGCAGCCATGGAGGCACTGTAAAATTCTGATTTTCAGGTCGTTTTTCTTCCCCTTTCTCATCAGAGAGAGGGGAAGTTTTTTGATGTGTTTTGCTTTATGGTTTCTTGATTGCTGAAGTCGATATTGGGGGGAGATTTCTCAATGAAATCATCAATTTATGAAAGATTTATGTATTTTTTAGAACCACATGATAGATTATTGGTAAA
>Ga0137309_100978_pt1 | contig 20538 bp, 17 predicted proteins | sample NAcewiD2O_June_FD_97179 | JGI IMG/M metagenome (GOLD analysis project Ga0137309, IMG submission 97179) | Mouse cecal microbial communities from Vienna, Austria - N-Acetylneuraminic amended D2O_June | ecosystem: Host-associated > Mammals > Digestive system > Large intestine > Cecum | place... | reverse complement strand
CGTGCCAAGATATATGCTTGTAAACCAGGATGCTGCTTGGTGATGTAGGATATTTTAAGCCTGTTTTCAGCCTGTTTTTTGCGATTAGCCCTATATGAAGTTGTTGGGTTGGGAATCTAAAAAATGTCGTTTCGGCAATTAGTCCTCGCGCTAGCCGTGGTTGTAGGAGCTGTATAGATGATGTGTGTAGCCGATAATGGTTTGCGCGCATGAGGATTTATTTGTCCGAATGTTTTGTGAAGGTGGTTTGGAATTGTAGTTTGGAATCTATTGGGGATGATTTTGTATTCTTTGGGAAGAATACTTAAATTTGCAAGAAGCAACATCATTAAGAGAAGTGGGTGTTTAATGGAAGGTATTGATGTTAAGTAAGTCATGAAAAATTATTACGCATAAAACCTATAATCCGGCTTTATATTCTTTGCGGCATCCTTTTGCCGCTTTTTATCCTCATTTTCAGTCGTATAGCTCGCCACACTCCTTCATCTTCGGACAAAAATCGACTGAAAGTATGCTCTCAGACAATATAAAATATTTTCCACGACTTACTTATATGTGATTTTTTTATGGCAAGTTGTTTCTTAAAGGTCGCATATGCATGACAACGGGGGTGTTCTTTAGGATGTGCTTGTGGTTGATAATGTTTATGACTGGCTTATAAATTTTGGAAGATTATGGAGCAAGTTCGTTTTGGAATCGTAGGCACTAACTTTATTTCGGATTGGATGGTAGAGGGTGCGTTGCAGGATTCGCGTTTTAAGCTTGTGGCGGTGTGTTCGCGGGAACAGCATACTGCCGATGTGTTTGCTGCCCGGCATAATATACCGTACACATTTACGTCATTGCCCGACATGGCCGCCAGTCCTTTGATCGATGCCGTGTATATAGCATCGCCTAATTTCCTTCATGCTTCGCAAAGCATTTTGTGCATGAATCATGGAAAACACGTTCTATGCGAGAAACCTTTTGCATCAAATGCCGAAGAAGCCGGGGCGATGATAGAAGCAGCCAATCGGAATAACGTGGTGTTGATGGAGGCCGTTAAATCGACACTGAATCCCAATTTTCGTGTAATATTGGAAGATATAGGAAGGGTAGGGAGGATGCGGCGGTATTTTGCCTCATATTGCCAGTATTCCTCAAGATATGACAGCCTTAAGGCCGGGATACCGACGAATGCCTTCAACCCTCAGTATTCAAATGGGGCGCTTATGGATATAGGCATCTATACCGTCTATCCGATGGTTGTGCTGTTTGGGCTGCCTGAACGGGTTTTCGCTACGGGTACTCTTCTGTCTTCCGGGGCAGACGGGCAAGGTGCTGTAATATTCCGATATGAGCAGATGGATGCAGTGGTGGTTTATTCCAAAATCTCCGATTCGGTGCTTCCTGCCGAGCTGCAGGGTGAGGGTGGTTCGATTGTGCTAGACAAAATCCATAAGCCGGGCAACGTAATTTATTACCCTCATGTGGAAAATAAGCGCGGTGGGATTCGCGACGACATACAGCCGGAAGATTTGACAGTCGTTGCCGACAAAAGTGAATATTTCTATGAAATGAAGGAATTCATAGATGTAGTTATTTCGGGAAAGTCGCAGTCAGACATCAACAGTCATACGAATTCATTGAATACAATGATTCTGTTGGATGAGATTCGTCGGCAACTCGGCGTTTCATTCCCGGCCGACAAACACATTGGCAGCGATTGCGGCCGATTTGTGTCCAGATAGGTTGCCGGCTACTGTTGTGCGGGGTTAATCCGCCAAATGATTGTAGACAGTTTCCGATATGCAGGCAATCAGCCGTTCGGCATCTTCCTGATCGCCCGCATAGTCTTTTACAAACACGGCTATGGAGTAGTTGCGGCCTGATGGTAGGCTTACATATCCGCCATCCAGTGTGGCACATACGGCTAATGCTTCATGGAGTTTGAACATACTCATCATAGGATAATCCGCCCTGTTGTTGAAGGCGACGGTATCCTTGTTGTCGATGATTATGGCGACACCGCATTGTCCCGGTTCGTCGGCAGTTGCTGTTGCAATATCCTGTGCAAGCCCTACAAGCCAATCATCATTGCCAGTTCTGTCAGATGGAGATGTCCGGCCGTTGTTCCCGGTTCCGCAGGAGGTATGGAAAATCACCCCTATGGCAAGCAATAGCGGGAGTTTTGACAATAAATGCCGATGCAGCGTCATTTACTTGCTTTCTTGCTTTTGAATGATGCAACAAGGTCGCGTCCAAAAAGAATCCAGGCTGAAGCCGCGACTGCCGAAAGGAACGTAAGCCCTACAAGGATAAGCATCTTTGAAGGTTTGCTTGGGCGCAATGGCACTGTTGCCGGTTGTACAACGGTGTAGACCGGTGTGATTTCCTGCACTTTTGCCTTTGCATGCTGTAGCTGTTGTGCGGTGGAGTTGTATAGGTTGAATGCAAGGGCGGCTTCGTTTTGCAGACGCTCCTCTTCCGTGCGGCCCGAACGGAGCACTATCCCGTGGTTCTTGTCGATGTAGTCGGCATAACGTTGTTGGGCGGCATAATAATCTTTTTTAGCCTCGTCGTTCAGTGCCGCGATATAGCCCATATCTTCGCGGGCTTTGTTTGTGCGGTATTCTGTAACGTAGTTTTTAAGTCGTTCGGCCACAGTGTCGGCAAGAAGTGCCGACACCAGGGGGTCTTGCATTGTCACGGACAGGGATATGACCGATGTTTTTGAATCCACATCGGCGTTAATCCTTTCCGACAGGGCTTGCATTGTGTTATATTCATCCTGTGTAAGATGGAATGTGTCAAGGGTGCCATCTGTCTGTTCTTCGTCGTCGCGGAACAATGACATCACACCGCCCAGGGCCTTTCCGGGGAGGCTCAGTATGAAGCTCCACCAAGGTGATGTGGTTTCGTTGTCGATGTAGTCGCGCACGGTGGTGTGCAGCTCCCCGGTGCTGTCGGTCACCGGCACTTCGAACAGGCCTGTTGCAAATGGCACAGAAGCCATGATGTCGGGGTAGAGGTCGGGATAAACGGCGTCGGATCCACCGCCAGAAGTGTTTATCCCGGCCAGTGACGCGAGCGATCCCAGGCTTCCTGCCCCGCCTTTGGCATCATTGACCTCCGGGGCGAGTTTGATAGTCGTAGTGTATTCTTTCGGAATCGAGAAGGCTATAATCAATGCCGCCACGGCCCCGATGGCGCACCATTTGAAAATCAGACGCCGTTCTACCCACAGTTTTTGTGCAAGTTCCAGCAAGTCGATTTCCTGGTTATCCATTTCGTTGTCGCGAATGGGGGATTTTTCTTCTCTCATATCTGATGCGGTGGGGATTGTTGTTAATAGGTTGGTTATGCCATTCTCTCAAGGCCGGGTTATCGAAGCAACGCCGCGATAGAGGCAGCCATAGTTCCGAGCGCTCCTGCGGAGGTGCCTATGCTCATGATTGCCTGCCAGTCGACGCCTTTGCCTGGCGATTTCGAAGGCACGATAATCTGGCATCCCGGTTCTATCGGGGTGTTCTTTTTGGCTTTTGCCACCGTGCCGTTAAGGTAGACAATATAAGCTTTGCTCTTTTTTGCCATAGACCCGTAGCCGCCGGCCTGGTCGATGTAATGTTTGAGCTTCTTGTCCTTCTGATATACCACAGTGTTGGGATACATCACATCACCTTGGATTTTCACTGTGTTGACAAGCTGCGGGATGAAGAGTACGTCGCCGTCGGCAAGCACAAGGTCTTCGTCGCCACCTGGATTGGCAAGGGCCTTGTCGAGCTCGATACCCACATTATAGCGGTTGCGCAGTTCCATTTTCATGATGGAAATGGAGTCGGTCTGTTCGCTGTCCTGCATCATGCGGGCCAGGCGCAGGGCTTCGTCGCGGGCTGAGATTTCATCCTCGGTCATTCGGCGGCTTAGGTGTGCGCCTCTGATATATGCTGCATCGGTCAAGCCCCCTGCGCGTTTGATAAGGTCGGATATACGTTCGTTGCGGTTCACGATTGTGTAGGCGCCTCCGAAGGTGATTTCACCTCCGATAGCCACACGCTGCTGTACCATATAGACAGGGCTTTTGCGCACCTCGACAATATCGTAGGGCTGTAGCTGGAATTTTGCTGATTCCCCGCCTACACGTCCGCCCTGATAGGTGAGGGTGAATGTTTCGGCAGTCTGGTTAATCGGGTGTAGCGATTGAGGGTCGATTATGCGGCGCGACACTTCGATACGTGCGGTCGATGCCCCTTGGAGCAATCCGCCTGCCTGGAGGATGAGATCCTCCACGGTGGTGTTTTCAGCGTAAGGGTATGTGCCGGGTGATGCCACCTCCCCCTGGATTGTGAACCCGCCCCTGTCGAGCAGTTCCTGGAGGTTCGCTATTTCGATTATGTCGTTACGCTGGAGCCTGATGTCAGGTGCGCTTCCCGAAAGCACTGCCCCTAGGTCGATGGGGAGAACCTGCAGGGTAAGGTCGGGGCCTTCGCGATAAATAAGCACACGGTCGGTATAGGCGTTGTCGAGCAAACCTTCGGCTTTGTTGATGAGCTGTGTCACGGTTTCCACGCCGTCGCCGAGGGCATAGGTTCCAGGCCGCATCACCTGCCCGCGCAGCTGCACGCGGTTGGAGTAGCGGTCGACGATTGTCCCGACTGTGATTACGTCGCCATCCTTAAGACGGTAGGATTCGAAATCCTCGCTCTTGATGTTGTAGAGTTCGTTTTCGTGGCCTGTCTGGCGCGACAGACGTATCATGTCGCTATATGCGTCGCCAGTGAACCCTCCCGCATATTTTATCAGGTCGGCAAGGCTTTCCTTGTCGGTGATTTCGTAAAGCATGGGGCGCTTTACGTTACCTTCGATATTGATAAGGGTCTGATAGGGGGGTACGATGATTACGTCACCTTCCTGCAGGCGGATGTTACCCGCGTCTTTCCCTCCGAAAAGATATTCATATACGTCTACATTGGCTATTCGGCGTCCGTCGCGCATAACCTGCACGTTTCGCATCGTGCCGATTTCGTTGATGCCGCCTGCGCGGTAAAGGGCGTTGAACACGGTTGCGAAAGGTGAAAGGCGGTAGGTGCCGGGAACGGAAACCTCACCCATCACATTTACCTGTATGGTGCGCACCTGGCCGAGTGTGATGTTGACTTCGGCTTCTTCGTCCTGCACACCTGCATATTTGTTTGAGAAGAGGTCTTTTACCCGCGAGTTAGCCTCGTTGATGGTCATCCCGTTGAGGTAAATCGGGCCGATTTGTTCCACCATGATGCTCCCTTCCGGGGTAATTACCTGGCGTATGTGGTCTTCGCTGGCACCCCATATGTCGATAACCACTTCGTCGCCGGGGCCGAGGCGGTAGTTCTGGGGGGTTGCCTGGTTTTCGTTAGGTTCGAATGAAAGGCCGCGGCTTGAAAACACGTTGTGCCCGAATACCTTTTTGCCTGATTCCGATGACGATTCCACAACCTCGTCGCCCAGTTCGCCGAACATGTCGGGTGGCGCTGTTACCGAGGCGGTGCGTGGGACTGGTTTCGACGACCTTGCGGTTTCGGCTGCATCCTGGCTTCCTGCCGAGGGGGAATATTTGCTTTTCAGGCGTTTGGCCTGGTCGGGGGTGACCCCTTTGGCCAAAAGGGCTTCGCCAATCTGTTTTTCGGTCTTTCCGCTTTTGGATTGCTGTTGTATGAAAACCAATGCCTGTTCGTCGGTCATCTGGGCGTATGTCCCGGGGGCGTTCAATGCCAGTGCTATAGCCAGCGATATGGCTCCGGAGATATGTCTGATTCCTTTCATTGCTTTCGAAATCTTGGTCAAGGTTCGTCTGTTGTTGAAATATCGGGAGCGGGAGGTCGGGATGGCCTCCCGCAATCCGGATGCAAAATTAGTTGTTACAGTTGTTTTGTGCAACACCTTTATGTTTGCTGATAAGCCGGTTTATGATGTAGTTCGCGGCAGTCCACAAAAAGATATCGATAAAAAGCAAGGCGTTGACGTTGAGGTAGCGCGACAGGAATATGTTGAGCGCGCTGAAAAACACTGCGCCGATCACAATCGAAACCATTGCGGCCTTTTGCGGCATGCCTATGGCAAGCAGTTTGTGATGGATGTGGCTTTTGTCGGGCAGGAACGGGTTGCCGTGGTGGATGAGCCTGAATGCAAACACCCGTATAACGTCGAAACACGGTATAATCAGAGGAGAAACCGCCATGACTATCACGTTGGTGCCGAACAACGGCACTTGTTCCGGAGAATAAACAAGTATCTGCAGCCCCATGAATGTCAACAGGAGGCCGATGGTGAGTGAGCCGGTGTCGCCCATAAATATTTTTTTACGTTTTACCGGGTTTCCGAACACGTTATAATAGAAGAACGGTACGAGTACGCCGAGTGCCGCGAACGACATTACGGCGTAAACGGGTTTCCCTACCAGGCCGAACACTGTGCCGTAGATGATGAAAGCGGCAGCGGAAAGACCTGATGCAAGGCCGTCGATTCCGTCGATAAGGTTGATGGCATTGACAACATAAACGATTATGACCATGGAAAGGGGCGCTCCCAGCCAAAAGGGTATTTCATATATGCCCAATATCCCGTGCAGGTTTGAAACCCACAGCCCTCCGGCCACCAGCAGGGCGGCGCAGATGAACTGCACAACCAGTTTTGCGCGGTAGCGTACACCGACGAGGTCGTCGCTCATGCCGGTAAGGTAGAGAAGCAGGATGGCACACACACCGAACGCTATGGCACGGGCGTTTTCAGCCATAAGGCCGTTCATATCCATCCCCATGGAATATTCGATTCCGAGCAGTAACGACACCGTGAAGAATATAACCGGTGTAAATGCTATGCCTCCGAGGCGCGGCACAATCCCGTGGTGGATTTTACGATGGTCGGGTTCGTCAAAAAGGTTCCGACGGAATGCCACCAACAATATCTGCGGTATCAATATACCGGCACAGAACGCGCTTAAGATAAAAGCTACAAATGAGGTTAAAGCCCAATTCTCCATGATGAGTGAGATGTGTGATTCGTGATATGTGATGAAAAAATGTGTTGATGCAACAATAGATTTCTGATTGGCTTGCCCAGTGTGCATTATTAATTGCATAAACCCCGGCGGGATGTCGGGCGTTTTAATTTTCAGCACACGTAGTGCGCGGGCAATCATTGCGCAAATTTAGTGAAAAATAGCATGACGGCCAAATTGTGTAGCTGCAAAGTGTTTTTATGTCGCCGGTTATGGAACCGCGTGTAAATCCGGGATTTTGTGCTGTACAAGGAGGTGTGCGTATTATAGTCAGGAAGGCGGTGGTTGTAGGAAACAATCTTTTATATTAATTTTGTTTCTAAAAGGCAAAGAACCAGGGGTTCGAATATGTTGCACTTGATTATACGGACATGACAGATTACCAACAGGATATCCTAAAGATATATGAACGTAGCTTCCGCGAGAACTGGTCGCTACCGGCGTTGACGGAATATGGTTCCGACGAGATTGTGAGTTACGGCGAGATGGCCCGCCGGATAGCACGGATGCATTTGTTCTACAAGCAGATAGGGCTGAAACCGGGTGACAAGGTGGCACTTCTGGGTAGAAATTCCACCACATGGGTGATATGCTTTATGGCCACAATCACCTATGGGGCGACCATTGTGCCTATATTGGCGGATTTCAACGCCCACGACGCTCAACACATCATCAACCATTCCGATGCCACAGTGCTTTTCGTCAACCGTTCCATATGGGAGGCTTGCGATTTCGAGCAGATGCCCAAGCTGAAGGTTGTAGTTTCGCTTGAAACGCGGCATGTGCTGGCCGAGCGCCCCGGGAAAGGGGAGGCGGAGGCCGAACGCGTTATCCGTAACCTGTCGCGTCGTTTCAACGCCGTTTACCGGGGCGGGTTCAACCCTGAAAACGTGTGTTATCCCGAGGTTGACAAGGATGCCACGGCGATTATAAACTACACATCGGGCACCACAGGGTTTTCCAAAGGGGTGATGCTGACTTACGACAACATATGCGGGAATGTGGTGTTCGGCATCAATTCCAGGCTGCATTACGAAGGCTCACGCGCCTTGTCGTTCCTCCCCCTGGCCCATGCCTACGGGTGTGCGTTCGATATGCTTGTGCCTCTTGCCGTCGGGACATTCGTGACCCTTTTCGGGAAGACCCCTACGCCCCGCCTCCTGCTGGCGGCCATGGCGCAGGTGCGGCCCAACCTGGTTATATGTGTGCCGTTGATTCTCGAAAAAATCTACCGCAAGCAGATTGTGCCGATGATTACCCGCAGGGCTATACGTTGGGCGCTTGCGTTGCCTTTGATCGACGGGGCGATATATGCCAACATCCGCAGCAAGCTTGTCGAGGCTTTCGGCGGCGCGTTCGAGGAGGTTATTATCGGCGGCGCGCCCCTTAACGGCGAAGTTGAGGCTTTCCTTCATAAAATCAAGTTCCCGTTCACGGTGGGCTACGGCATGACCGAGTGCGGCCCGTTGATAAGCTATACCCCCTGGAGGGAATTCCAGCCTGGCAGTTGCGGGCGTACATTGCCGAATATGGAATCGAAAATCCTCAGCGATGACCCTGAAACCGTGCCAGGCGAGATATGTGTGCGCGGGCAGAACCGGATGAAGGGATATTATAAGAATCCGTCGATCACGGCTGATGTCATCGATAAAGATGGTTGGTTGCATACGGGCGATATGGGGACACGCTCAACCGACGGGACGCTTTTTATCAAAGGACGTTACAAAACGATGATTCTGAGTGCGTCAGGGCAGAATATCTATCCCGAGGAAATCGAGGCAAAGCTGAATAATATGCCTTATGTGAACGAAAGCCTTATCGTTGAGCGTGGGAAAGGGCTGACAGCCATTGTCTATCCCGATTACGAACGTATGGATGCCGACGGTGTGGAAGTGGGACAGCTGCCTGAGCTGATGGAACGTAACCGCGTGGAACTCAACAGCCTGGTGGCCCCCTATGAAAAGGTCGACTATGTGCAGCTTATACCGCACGAGTTTGAAAAGACCCCGAAGAAATCAATAAAACGCTATCTTTATAGCTAATCTCTGAAACATATGCGGTCATTATCACTATTGCGGGCAGCCTGTGCCATACCGGCTTCCTTCGGGTTGGCGGTTTCGTTATATGCCGCCGGTACGGATGCCGGACGACTGGCGGAGGCGATGTGGCAGACGTCATGTGCAAACCATGGATGGGTGCGCGAAAGGCTGATGGAGCGTATGCAGCCTTATGCCGACAGCTGCACGCACACCATGTGGTTTGAACATTGCGATGCCGCCCCTGGCAGCGACCTACGCAGCGGTGAGGACGCGTCATGCTACCCGTGTGGGGTGAGAAGATTGTATATTGAATCAATAAGGATATTTGACCGGCAACTGAAACACTCCGGCAGCATCCTCGCCATATGGGCTAAAATCTCGGCGGTGTGCCAAAAATCTTGCATTTTTGACACACCGCCGTTGTTGTTTGCGATTTGGTTTACAGGGGCATTTCGCCGAAACGGTTGGTTGTAGGTTCTGATTTCTGGCAGCACCATACAATCCATAGAATCAATCCTACCAGGGGGATGAAGTTGATGAACCACCATCCGCCGCCTTTGCCTATGTCATGCATGCGGCGCCAGCTTACGGCCGATGTGGGAACGAATAATGCCAGGGAAATGGCCAAGCCAAGGAATGGGATCCAGCCCAATGCGATGGCTACCAGCACGGTGAAAAGATACCACCACCAGTATTCGGCACGTGATGCACGGCCTTTGAAGTCGGCGTATTTGTTGAAGCAGATTTTCACAGCCTCCACTAATCCTATGTAGGAGGTAGGTGAGGGGGTGGGTTGGTTGCAGCCCTGTTGGTAATTTTCCATAATGAATGATATTTTAGTTGGTTAAAGATTAAATATCTGTTTATGCGAAGATTTCCGACAGTCTGCTATGATTGCCATGATGGGAAAGGTGTAGTTTCCCGGTTGGAACGGCATCTGTACCCGGCCGGGTACAGATGCCGACGGAGGCCTCCGTCGGCAAATCTTATTACCGCAAATGTAGCTCTTTTTGTTCTAAAAGTCAAAATAATCTTTCGGATTAATGAAAAAATGTTTAATTTTGATTGGGGTTTGCGATGGCTGCCAAGAAGATTCCGCACTTTGAAAAAAAATATGTGCAGCACTGCCGGTGCGAACCTACCATCCGGCCCGATTGTTCCATTTCAGAAGCGGGTCAATGCCGTTTCACATGCCCCGGCCAGGCAAATCGGTGCCGGTTCCGGGGCTTGGGTTATGTCACTGCTTCCGGGTTTCAACTGTTTGATAAGTGATTATGAGTATTAGACCGATGATATTGGCGGTTGTGGCCGTCGTTATGGCCTGTGTTGTTTCGTTGCCTGCGAAAAGTGATGATTCCATTCCGGAAAGCCATGCCGCATCCCGGGCTCACCAGTCGGTGGGGCTGGTGCTTAGCGGCGGTGGCGCCAAAGGGATTGCGCATATAGGTGTAATCCAGGCATTGGAAGATCACGATATACCTATTGATTTTGTTGCCGGGACTTCGATGGGGGCTATTGTCGGCGGACTTTATGCCGCAGGATATACACCTGCCGAAATGCTCGACCTGATTCTTTCCAAAGGTTTTGCAAGCTGGTCGACCGGGCAGATTGACCCCAACCTCACGTATTATTTCCTTCAGAAGCCGCAGACCCCTGCATTTGCCTCGCTGAATATCAACCTCAACAAGGGTGATTCCGTGCCAGGTTCGGGGCTGATGCCTGCAAGCCTGATTTCGCCACTCCCTATGAATTTTGCATTCATGGATTTGTTTGCCGCATATACGGCGCAGTGCGGCGGTGATTTCGACCGTTTGTTCGTGCCGTTCCGCTGTGTGACATCGGATGTTACGCACAAACATAAGGTGGTGTGCCGCAGCGGCATGCTTTCCGACGCTATCAGGGCGTCGATGAGTTTCCCCGCAGTGTTTGCCCCAATCAAGCTTGGCGGGGTGGAGATGTACGACGGGGGCATTTACGACAATTTCCCGGTTGATGTGATGCGTGAGGATTTCGCCCCCTCGATAATGATAGGAGTCGATGTGCATTCCGAGGAATCCACCCCTTCGGGGAGCATTGTCTCCCAACTTGAGAATATGATTATACAGAACAACGACTATGACCTCCCGGCCGACGAGGGGATACGTATCCATGTGGATGTGAGCCGGTTCTCGTTGTTGGATTTCGGCAAGGCCAGGGAGATATACCAGGCCGGTTATGCCAGGGCTATGGAGATGATGGACTCGGTGGAGGGCCGTGTCACGACGCGTATCCCGTCGGATGTGCGTCGTCTGCGCAGGGCTGTGTTCAAATCAGCCACCCCTTATGTAAGGTTTGACTCGGTGCATGTGTCGGGCGGCACACCGTCGCAGAACGAATACCTTGTCCGTATGTTCGACCGCAGCAAGGAAAAGGCCGATACGTTCGGCATCGGGAAAGCCCGCATGGCCTATTACCGGGCTTTGACCCCCGGCAAACTGCGTAACCTTTTCCCTCAGGCGCATTATAATGACACAACCGGCTTGTTCGGGCTCGACCTTGTTGCGGATGTCAAAAATAATTTCTCGGTCGGTGCCGGGGGCTATCTCACATCCTCGATTAACTCGATGATTTTCGTTTCGGCGGAATATGCCAGTATGTCGTTCGGCTCATGGTCGACACGCCTTATGGGATGGGTCGGTCAGAGCTATATGGCGGCGCAGGCCGATGCCCAGATTTATCTGACCAACAACAACATCCCTTCGGGGTTGCGATTAGAGGCAGTGTATTCGAGGCAGAAATATTATGAAAACGACAAGCTTTTCTTCCAGGATAATTCCCCGGCTTTCATTTCGCATTACGATGCATTCGGCCGCATAGGCTATGAATGGGCCGTGGGCAGGCGTGGCAAAGCGATGATCGGGGTGGGCGGGGGCCGCAGCCATGACAGGTTCTATTCCAACGACCGGGTGGATTTCACGGAGTCAAGCCCTGAGCAGACGGCGATGGATCTAGCTCAGGCGATAGGCCGTTTTGAGTATAACACGCTTGACAATGCATGCTACCCGGTGTCCGGCACAATGGTCAGATTCACGGCTATGCAGACGCTTGGCAAATATTCGCACCGGCGTGACGTCATAGGCGGTACCCTTGAGCGCTCGTCGGCCGAACAGCATTGGTTCCAGGCCGAGGCCGATGTGGAGCATTACATCTCATGCGGGTCGAAATTCTCGTTGGGTTTGCAGGCCGATGTGCTGGTGTCGAACCGTAAATTGCTGAACACATATTATGCGTCAATCGTAAACGCGCCGTCGTTCACCCCATCGGTGTCGATGGAGGATGTTTTCAACAAGGCTTTCCATGCCAATTCGTTTGCGGCTGTCGGCGTTACGCCTGTCTGGCGTCCGTTCCAGCGTGCCCAGGTGCGTTTATGCGCCCATATGTTTATGCCTTTCAAGAAAATCGAGCAGGCTGCCGACGGCTTCGGGGTGTATTATGGCGAATGGTTGCAGAATCCGGAATTCGCGGCCGAACTCGACCTGGTGTATAACCTGCCGTTTGCCTCCGTGTGCGGATATGTCAACTATCTGTCATATCCGGCACGCAACTGGCACGTCGGGCTTTCTTTCGGCCTTTATTTCACAGCCTCCAGGTTCCTGCGCTGATTGAGGCCGGAGGTATCTTTAAAATTGGTTAATTTTGGTTATTGCGGAAATATTTAGCTATATTTGCATCGTGGATGAACCCCGGCTCACACCCGCTGTGTGGCCGTGTCGGTTCGGAAACGGCAAATTCTAACACATTCATTTATTTTCAAATAACGAAATTATGTCAAAAGTAACAGTTGTGGGCGCCGGCAACGTAGGCGCTACTACCGCTAATGTATTGGTTACCACTCAGGTTGCCGACGAAGTTGTGCTCATCGACATCAAGGAAGGCGTTTCCGAAGGGAAGGCCATGGACATCATGCAGACCGCCAATATCCTTGGTTTGCAGACACGTCTCACCGGCGTCACCAACGACTATGCCGCGACTGCCGATTCAGATGTCGTAGTTATCACATCAGGCGTTCCCCGCAAGCCCGGTATGACCCGCGAAGAACTTATCGGCGTCAATGCCGGTATCGTGAAATCTGTTACCGACAATGTACTCAAGCACTCTCCCAATGCCATTATCATCTGCGTGGCCAACCCGATGGATACGATGACCTACCTTATCCACAAAATTTCCGGCCTTCCCAAAAACCGTATTATCGGCATGGGCGGTGCACTCGACAGCGCACGCTTCAAATATTATCTCAGCCTCGCGCTCAACGCGAATGCAACCGAGGTTGAAGGCATCGTTATCGGCGGCCACGGCGACACCACTATGATTCCCCTTACCCGCTTTGCCGCTTACCGTGGTGTGCCCGCGTCGGAATATGTTCCTGCCGACCAGCTCGCAAAGGTTGCTGCCGACACTATGGTCGGTGGTGCTACACTTACCAAACTTCTCGGCACTTCGGCATGGTATGCACCCGGTGCTGCATCGGCACAGATGGTTGCCGCCGTGCTCCACAACCAGCAGAAACTTATCTCTTGCTCGGCTCTTCTCGACGGCGAATATGGCGAAAGCGACCTCTGCATCGGCGTGCCCTGCATCATCGGCCGTAACGGTATTGAGAAAATCGTTGAATTCGACCTCAACGAAGAAGAGAAAGCCCTCTTCCACAAGAGCGCCGAAGCAGTTCATGCAACAAATGAGGCCCTCAAGGCAGCCCTTTAATATTTTTTACGGAGTAATATAATGAAATTCAACAGGATTTTATTGTCGGCATGCGCGGTTTGCGCGCTGACTTTCAGCCTGGCATCGTGCGGTTCCAAACAGGAAACCAAGGATGCTGCAACCGAGGAGGGGCAGACCGAGGTTGTGGCCGAAGAGGCCAAGACTGCGGAAGCCGTTATCGTGCTTAAGGAAGGTGAGACAATCGCCCCTGCCGACGGCAAGCTTGTGGTTCTTGATTTCAATGCCACATGGTGCGGCCCCTGCAAGCAGTTTGCACCTCATTTCGATGCTGTTGCCAAAGCTAACACGGATAAAGCCGTGTTCTATAGCGTGGATGTCGACGTTCATCCCGAACTCGCTTCAAAATATGCTGTAGAATCCATCCCCATGGTGGTTTACATCAAGCCTGACGGCACAACCGATTCGTCGGTAGGCTATATGGATCAGGAGCAGTTCGCAACAGCGGTTGCAGCCCATCTGAACTAATTCAGACACATCATAGATGACAAAAGCGCCGTGTGATTCACACGGCGCTTTTGTCATCTATGATGTGGGGTTACCTAGGTATGGAGCGTAGCTGCCACCACACCATGGCTATAGTCACTATTGTGGCGAGGAGGTCGGAAACCGGGAATGAAGTCCAAACACCGTCAACGCCCATGAACGACGGGAGCCAGAGCAGCAACGGGATAAGGAATATTACCTGACGGATAAGGCTGAGGAATATCGCTTTGCCCGATGAGCCTAGGCTTTGGAAAAACGTGGTGGCGATTATCTGGAACCCTACGGTGCCGAATGCCCAAAGGGAGAGCCGCAGGCAGTTGGATGACACGTCGATTAGGTAACCGTCGGATGTGAACGCACGGGCGATTACCGAAGGCCATAGCATGCCGAAGGTGCTGCCCACAACGCATATGGCTGTGGATGCCCCTACGGCGAGCCATAAGGCTTTGCGGAGACGGTGAGGCTTGTTAGCCCCGTAGTTGTAGCCTATGACGGGCTGCAATCCCATGCATATGCCTAGAATCACTGTGGTAAGCAGCGAGGTGTAGGTTACGAAAATCCCGGCGGCACCGATTGCCATATCCCCTCCATGGGCGAGCAGCGATTTGTTGATAAGGATATTGATAAGGCAGGCGGCGATGTTAATCAGGGAGGGTGCCGCCCCTACGGATATGATTTGTGTTATCACGTCCCATCGCAGCCGGAATGTGCCACGGCGGAACCGTAATGTGACGTCGGGGCGGAAGAAGTGCCACATCACGAATAGCGCGGATACGGCCATAGCTATGTTTGTGGCGACCGCTGCCCCCACCATCCCCCAGCCGAAGCCGAGAACGAAGAGCGCGTCGAGGGCTATATTGGTCACCGCCCCTATGAGCATGGTAAACATAGCCTTGACGGGATAGCCAGAGGCTCGCATGATGTTGTTGAACCCGAATGCGATGTTTGTCAGCAGAAGGCCGGGAAGCACCCACAGCATATATGTGCGGGCATAGGGGAGGGTCACGTCACCGGCACCGAAAGCCCTCAATATCGGGCTCATCCACACGGCAAATACAGCGATGTAGATGGCTGCATTTATCAATGTGAGTGTCATGGCGTTGCCAAGCATCAGGTGTGCGCGTTGGAAATCGCGCTGACCTAGAAGGATTGATACCCATGAGGAGGAGCCGACCCCTACAAGCACCCCGATTGCCGTGGTGATGTTCATCAGGGGGAATGTGACGGCAAGCCCGGCAATGGCCTCGGGGCCTACCACCTGGCCGATGAAGATACGGTCGACCACATTGTAGAGGGCCATGACGAGCATGCCCACCACCCCGGGAAGGCTGTAGTCCCACAGCAGGCGTCCGATTGGTTTGGTCGCCAGCTCATTAAGATTTCCCTGCGATGCCATGCGTTTTGTTTCGGAAGCCGGTTATTTCAGGGCGAGAACCACGTTGTCGCGTCCTTTTTCATGATAGAGTTTGCGCAACGGATTTGCCGTGATTTCGGCGTATGTGCGGCGCGAACGCAGGATATCGATAGCTGTGTAGAGGGCGCTCCGCATCGACTCTTCCGATGCCTGGTTCTTTCCGGCTATGTCGTAGCCGGTGCCGTGATCTGGCGATGTGCGCACGAAAGGCAGCCCGGCTGTGAAGTTAACCCCCGATTCCATCGCTATGGTTTTGAAGGGCGCAAGCCCTTGGTCATGATACATGGCCAATACCCCGTCGAAATGTGTGTAGAGGCCGTTTCCGAAGAATCCGTCGGCGGCATATGGGCCGAATGCGTGTATCTTCTTTTCGCGGGCCTGCCCTATGGCCGGGATGATGACATCTTTCTCCTCGTTGCCGAGCAATCCGTTTTCACCGGCGTGAGGGTTGAGTGCCAGGACGGCGATGCGTGGTTTTACGATTGAGAAATCCTGTGTGAGGCTGCGGTTGAATATCTCGAGCTTTTCGAGCACGTTTTCCGTGGTGATTGCCCCGGCAACGTCGGCAATAGGGAGGTGGGTGGTGACGAGTGCCACGCGCAGCTGCCCGCTGCACATAATCATAAGGGGCTTGGCATCGTTGTCGGCTGATGCGGCGAGGTATTCGGTATGTCCGGGGAATGTGAATGTTTCGCTTTGGATGTTGTGTTTGTTGATGGGGGCGGTAATCAGGACGTCGATTTCCCCTTGTTTCAGGTCGGCCACGGCGCGTTCCAATGCCGCGAAGGCGGCTTCACCTGCCTCTTTGGTCGACTCGCCCGGGGCGATATGTGCTTCCTGGCCGATTACGTTGATAATGTTGTAAACATCGGTGCGTGCCTGCGACGGGTCGGCAATCTGGGCGAACGGTGTGCCTTGCATCTCCATCCCTTTGCGGTAGAAGGCAGCGATTTTGGCGCTTCCGTAAACAATCGGTGTGCAGAGTTCGAGGATTCTGCTGTCCTCAAGCATCTTTAGAATCACTTCGTAGCCGATGCCGTTGAAGTCGCCGTGGGTTATGCCGACCTTTATGCGCATTGGGTCTGACTGGGGTTTTGAAGCCTTTGCATCGTCATGCGCAGGCGCGTTATTTTCTTTCATTGGAATCCGTATTTATAATTTATCCCGTAAAATTACGAAAAAACGGGATAAAAGGCAACTCCGGTTTCAGGATGGTGTGTGGATGGGATTCACGGTTGCCTGAACGGATTGTTGACCGGGGGTGGTGCCGATAGTGAAGGTGTTGCGGTCGGGGTTGTTGTAAACCGTAAGGCCGAAATCGGGGGCCGCAGCATGCAGGTGTTCGAGTATCTCGGCTTTGATGGCCTCGTATTGCGCCCACGAGGTCTGTTTGGAATAGCAATTGATGTTGAGAGCCACCCCGTAGCTTTGCGGGGGATCCATGCTTATCAGCATATCCTGCGTGGAGGTGTTTACCTGGGGGTGGGCGATCAGGTAGGCACAGGTATAGGCGCGGAACAGGCCGAGGTTGGTGTCGATGGTGCCGTTGATTCCGTGTGAATCATTATAGGTCTGGGTAAACAACATGTTCCCTTCACCGGCTTGCTGTTTTGCCTTTTCCTGCTTCTCGATGAAATCTTTCACCAGCGGGTATTTCCCGGATATGGATTCGATCAGGGCGGGGGTGGCTTGCTGTATGCTTGAATGGTCGATGTAGAGGTTGTGGTCAATCATACGCGCCCCGACGGCAAACATGTTGCGCCAGTTCTGGAAGGATGTCGACACAAGGGTGTAAGGCGGGAGCATGACCATTGTGTTGTCCCAGTTCTGAACCTTTACGACGCTGAGGGTCACGTCGGTCACGATGCCGTTGGCGATGGTGGAGGGTACCACAATCCAGTCGCCTACACGCAACATGTCGTTTTGGGAAAGCTGTATGCCGGCAACCAGTCCGAGGATGGAATCCTTGAAAATCAGCATCAATGCTGCGGCGAAGGCTCCCAGCCCGGCCAGCAGGGTCATCGGGGATTTGTCGATGAGCACTGATACCGAGATGATGAAGATTATTATCCAGACCAGTCCGCGTCCCACGTTCAATACACCTTTCAGCGGGTGGTTCTCGGTGTTTTCCCGTTCGTCGAACCTCACCCATGCGAATTCCATGATGGCGCATATGGCTATGGCGAATGTTATGAGGGCGTAGACTCCGGCAAGACGCAGAATCCAGTCGAGAGTCTGATGGTCGGATGTGAATGCAAACGGAATCAGGCACAGGAACACCACAGGCGGGATAATGTGGGAACATTTAAGCAATGTTTTCTGCGACAGGAGTTCGAAACTCATGTCCTTGTGTTGCAGGCGTACTATCTTGCGGGCTACATAAAGGGCTGTTTTGCGAAGCGCTATGCCGATTAGTACTGCTACGGCGAAAACCACGGCAGTGTAGATGATTTCTTCAATCAAGTCGTTATGGCGGAATCCCACCGCATCCATCCCCCGGCGTATTATCCCCATAATCCATATGGCGAAATCATGGCTGGGTATCAAAGAGTTGTGCACAGCCTCGACCACGGCGGTGCTCCCTGATGAAATATCCCCTGTTTTGTCTGAAGCAACACCTCCGGCGCCATCCTGCGTGGCGATGAGGGTGATAAGTGTAGTTATCCCTGTCATAGTCGAAACGTTTTGTCTGTTTAACGTGGGTCGGCGCCCCATTGTTCAAGACAATGGGGCGCCGACCCACGTTTCATTTCAGGTAAGTCAGGGAGACTTCTGCTATATATTTTTTATCGCAACTCTATATTTGTTTTTACGGGGAAGTGGTCGGATGGGGTGCGGGCTTTATATCGGTGGATTTTTACCTCGGATGGGGCATCGGTAGTGGGTTGTTCCTGTGTGTCGGCCTCAGGGGTGCGGTAAGTGTCGGTAAGCACTCCGTATTTGTTGACATGCACATTCGGGGTTACGAAGATGTGGTCGATGCGTTCGTTGGAGAAGCCGTCGGTGCGGTAGTTGTTGAATGTGCCGTTGAGCTGGTAGACGAAATCTGAAACCTCGTGGGCGTCGTTCAGTACCCCGTCGGCAGTGATGGTGGCATACGACGTGCTGTTTTGGTCAACATTGAAATCCCCGGTAAGGAATGTGGGGAGGTCGCTGCCGAATTCGGTTATTTTCCGCTTTATGAGTTTGGCGCTTTCCACACGTGCCTGTGTGCCGACATGATCCATATGCAGGTTGAAGAACAGGAATTCGCGGCCTGATGGTTTATGGCGGAATTTGCCCCAGGTGCAGATGCGCACGCAGGCTGCATCCCAGCCAAGGCCGGGGCGGTCGGGGGTTTCCGACAGCCAGAAATCGCCATGGTCGAGCAAGTCGAACAGGTCGTCGCGGTAGAAGATTGCGGAGTGTTCCCCGGCGTCATGCCCGTCATCGCGGCCAACCCCGATATATGAATAACCAGGTAATGCTTTTTGCAGGTCGTCAAGTTGGTGTTTAAAGCCTTCCTGTGTTCCGAAAATGTCGAAATCATGGAACTGGATCAGCTGTGCCACGATAGGGGCGCGTTGTTCCCAGCCGTTTCCTGCGGCATCGTCGTTTCCGTTTTGCTGGCGCAGGTTGTAGGTAGCCACGTTGAACGAGGCGTTTTGTGCCTGTGTGCACAAGGTTGCCGCCATCACTGCGGCTGAAATGAATAATGATTTGAGTTTCATCGGTTATGTGGTGTATTTGTTTTAAGGACAGAAGCCGCCGCATGAATCGGAGGCTTATTTTTGTGTGAAGTGTCAGGATTGTGGCTGGAGGATGAAGGCTACCTCCTTGAATGCGAATTCACGGATACCCCAGGGGGTGTTGAGCCTTAGCATCCCGGTTTCCGATACATCATTGATTTCGGCCATAAACCGGGTGCCGTCAGGCATTGAAAACTCATGCGGGCATCCGTCTTTGCGCCATAGCGAAGAGAGGTATGCCTCGTGGATTGCCGTTTTGTCAGGGGCATCTGTATGCCGGGTTATCTCGTCGGCGATTTCATGCATTATGGCCGGGAGATCGAATTCCGTTCCGGCAATCATTGCCATTGACACCGGGTTTGGTGCATCGGAAACGAACCGGGTCTGGTTGACATTCAGACCTATCCCGGCCACAGTATGGCTTATCGACATGCCTGAAATGGCATGTTCGATGAGGATTCCCGCAATCTTGCGGTCTCCGATATAGATGTCGTTCGGCCATTTCACTGTCACCGTTTCGGATGCCGTTTCCGCAAGGTGTCGCCGCAAGGCTTTGACCACGGCGAGCGACACTATTTCCGAAATCAGGAACTGGGCAGCGGGGGCGATGCGTCCGGGACGTAGGAACAATGAGAATGTGAGGTTTCGTCCCGGTTCTGCCTCCCAGTGGTTGCCGCGCTGGCCGCGTCCGGCGGTCTGGTCATGAGCAACCACTATATCGCCGTGGGATAGTGTGCCGGAATGTTCCTTGGCCCAGGTGTTGGTTGAAGGAACTGACGGGAGGACTATTGTTGCCATAGGGTTAATCGGAGTTTGTCGGATTTTGCGCAGGGGGGATGTATCCCTCTTGATTCGCCGTTACTCCGGGATGTCAATGGTGAGGGTGCGTGAATCGTCGGGATTGACCGAGATTGAGACTTTTACGGTGTCGTCGGGCAGGAGTGGTTCGATGCGTTCCGGCCATTCGAGCAGGCATAATGCACCTGAGTCGAAATAATCTTCCACCCCTATTTCCAAAGCCTCGTCAACCGACTCCAGGCGGTAAAGGTCGAAATGGTAAATCAGCTCTGCGGTAGTGTCGGAGCGGTATTCGTTGAT
>Ga0137309_100976_pt1 | contig 20563 bp, 17 predicted proteins | sample NAcewiD2O_June_FD_97179 | JGI IMG/M metagenome (GOLD analysis project Ga0137309, IMG submission 97179) | Mouse cecal microbial communities from Vienna, Austria - N-Acetylneuraminic amended D2O_June | ecosystem: Host-associated > Mammals > Digestive system > Large intestine > Cecum | place... | reverse complement strand
GATGTATTACGTCAAAAAAGACACGACCCGCCTGCAAGGAATCACAGACGGATTCAATTTTTAGCGAGAGCAAGGCGGCACAAGGGAGAGCGCCCCGGATTTTTGATGGTTTATTGATGATGTGCCAGACGGAAAGGTTAGAAACGGATGGCACCGGATGCGAAAAAATAGCAAAATATACGCCATAGAGAACGGCACAGTAAACCGCAAGCCGCCGCCCCAAAACACGAAAAAGCCCGGAATTCCAAGGAATTCCGGGCCAATCAGACTTGCCGCCAGGCAAGTCTTTGGCAGGGGCAGAAGGATTCGAACCCTCGGCACGCGGTTTTGGAGACCGCTGCTCTACCAGCTGAGCTATACCCCTATATGACCGACTGCTTCGATATTATACCATTGCTATGGACTCTTGTCAATGCTTTGTTCTGCTTTTTTTGCTTTTCTCAACAGAATATTAGCTGAAATAAAATGCCGGGGCCCACAAGAACAGACTTGGCTGGGGGTCAAGCGGAGCGTGATGGAGCATGCACTAGAAGCTTTGCTGTGATTCTCCAAGCTCCCATACCCGTATGCGGCATCTTCCCTTTTATCCAAGGTCAGCCATCGTGCAGGCCGGATGTTATAGTTAACGCAGTTCAAAAGCGGTGATGCCTCTTTTGAACCTGGCGGCACGGGTATGCCCGCGCCGTTCTGCTTGAAAATCGCTAGGTACCGATTTTCAAGTGCGTTTACTATAGATCCCCGCTGCCCATTACGGACAAATGAAAAGGGGCGCATGGTTTTCCGCGCACTTTGTGCTGTGGCGTGAGTCTTTTTTGAAGCCCGGCAAAGCCTTTGACGGCGGAGCACCTTTACGTGACGCGCCGCAGTAGAGGCAGGCCCCGTACCAGCAGGGCTATTCCGGCGGCCAAGAGGAAAATAGGCCGCAGGGAGAGGGCGGCGGAAAATTCCACCTGGTGCTCCGCCACGCTGTAATCCAGGTCTACGGTGACTCCCTTTTCTTTGCAGGGCATCAACGCGAACAGCTCGCCGCAGGCTCCATAAACCGCCGCCGAAGCCTGTCCGTACCGCACCGCCGCGGCCGCTGCGTCTGTACCGCCGCCAATGCACAAATACAGGTCAAACTGCCGGAGCTTAACATGCCGGAGCAAATTGGCCGAGACCCGGCCCGCCAGCCGCGCCATCTCGCCCAAGGTCTCTAAAAAACCGCCGGGTCCTTCCCGTTTGAACGCGGCTTTCACCCGGTCCCCAAAACTGCGCTTGTTGGCCTTCTTTTCCTTTTTGGGGGGCTTTTCCTCTTTTGGCTCTGGGGCGGAAGGCTGGGACTCTTCCTCTTCCGCGGGCAGCAAAGGCAGCCGGAACCACAGATACCGCAGTTCCAGCTGGAATTCCTCCCGGAAGCCCAGCCGTACCCCCACAGGGAAACACATGGGCAGCAGCAAAAAGAGCAGAAGCCCTAAAACGCAGTACAAAACCACCATAGCCGCCGCCCCTTTCTAAAAACTGGTTTGATCCCGTTCTGTATATTCCCCCGGAGGTTCCTCCCCGCTGCCATCGGACTCTTCCTCTTCGCTCTCCCCGCCGGGCGGGGGAGGGAGCTGGTCAATGGAGCCCAGCTGAAAGCAGCGCAAAAAGTTCTCCGTTGTGCCGTAGAGCAGCGGCCGGCCGGGCAGCTCCAAACGGCCCCGCTCCTCCAGAAGGCCCTTCTGGACCAAGCTTCCCACCACACCGGAGCAGTCCACGCCCCGTACCTGCTCCACAAAGGCCTTGGTTACCGGCTGATTGTAGGCCACCACGGCCAGCACCTCCATGGCGGCTTGGGAGAGCGGGGTGTTCCGCTTCAGGTCCAGGGTCTCCCGCACTGGCTCAATGAAAGCCGGGTTGGTGCAGAATTGGGCGCTGCCGTCCAGCAGCAGCAGATGCACGCCGCTTTCCGGCTTATTGTATTTTTTTTGCAGGCTGGCCGAGATTTCCTCCACCGCATAGGTCCGGATGCCCAGCACATGGGCAATGCGGTCCAAAGCCACGGGCTCCCCGCTGGCAAAGAGGATGGCTTCGGTTTTGCCCATCAGCTCTTCTATGTTGTTCATGCCTCTTCCTTCACTTCCGCTCGATTCCTTTCCCGCAGCTCCACCCGGCAGAATTTCCCCTCGCCCTCCACCCGGATGCGCCGCTTTTTCACCAGTTCCAGCACGGCCAAAAACACCGCCACCCGGGCGGAACGGTCGTCCTTTTCCGCAAACAGAGCCAAGTAGGCGATGCTGCCCCGCTTCCAAAGCTTGCGCAGCACGTACACAGTCTGGCTGGCCACGGACACAATGTGCGCGGTTACCAGGGCGGAGAAGTTCTCCGGCTTGGGGGGCAGCAGGCTTTTTCCCTTGCCCCAGGCGGCGCGCAGGGCCTGGCACAGCTCCAGCGGGTGGTGGATGCGCTTATACGTGTAGTCAGCCGGAAGCTCCTGAGGGGAGCGGGTCACCGTGTCAAAAGCCGCCCGCTCCCGCAGCAGCTCCGCCGCCAGCTTGCACTGCTGATACTCGATGAGCAGCCCGGTCAGCTCCAGGCGGGGATCCTCTTCTTCCTCCTGCCGGGGGAGCAGGGAGGCGGTTTTGATCAGCACCAGCCGGGCGGCCATGGTCAAAAACTCGCTGGCCACGTCCATGTCCGCCTCCCGCATCAGGTCAATCTGCTCCAGGTACTGCTCCAGCAGTTCCGCGATGGGGATGTCGTAGATGTCGATTTTATTTTTGGCCACCAGCGCCAGCAGCAGGTCCAGGGGGCCCTCAAAAACCTCCAGCCGATATTGCAGCTTATCCATTTACAGGACCCCAAACAGCCGGAAGGGCAGCCCGGCCAGCCAGAACAGCGCCTGGGACATAGCGTTTTCCACCAGGGCCAGGGGCATGGAAAACACCCCGGAAATCAGCAGCATAAACATGACCATGACAAAAATATTCTGATACCGGTAGTAGGTGGCCAAGGCCCGGTCGCTGAGAAAAGCCCCTAAAATGCGGGAGCCGTCCAGAGGGGGGATGGGCAGCAGGTTAAAGGCCGCCAGGCCGATGTTCACAAGCACATAGAAATTCAGCACCGCATAGATGAACTGGGTTACCGCGTTGACGCCGCCGCCGGTGAGAAAGGCCCGCATGGCCTGCATCACCACAGCCCCCGCCAAACCCGCCAGCAGGTTGGAGACCGGCCCCGCCAGGGCCACAATAGCCATATCGCGCTTGGGCTTTTTAAAATACCGGGGGTCTACCGGCACGGGCTTGGCCCAGCCAAAGCCAAACAGGAACAGCCACACCGTGCCCACTGGGTCCACGCTGGCCAGGGGGTTCAGGGTCAGGCGGCGCTCCAGCCGGGCGGTGGGGTCGCCCAGCTTGCCGGCCACCCAGCCGTGGGCGTACTCGTGCAGAGGCAGAATGCACAGAATGACGAAAACAATGGCCAGCACCTGGGCGGTCACCTGCCAGAGGTCCACGGGCTGTCCGGCCATAATGGTTCGAATCACGCTGAAAAACATAAAAAGACCTTCCTTTTCCCAGAGTAAGGGGCGTTTTTTCCGGTGCGCACGCACCGCTACCCATGGATTATAACCTATTTTTGGAGAAAACACAATTCTTTTCAAAAAAAACTTGCATTTCGGCCCCGTATCTGGTATAATCCTTATTGTTGCAAACAAGACAAGCCGTTTACTTAAAGGAGGTGCAGTTATGGCAAAATGTGATTTCTGCGGCAAGGGCGTGTCCTTCGGCTGCAAGGTTTCCCACTCTATGCGGCATTCCAACCGGACCTGGAAGCCCAACATCCGCCGGGTCAAGGCGATTGTTGACGGGACCCCCAAGCGCGTATACGCCTGCACCCGCTGCCTGCGTTCCGGCAAGGTGACGCGGGCCGTTTAAAATGCGTACCATAAACCGGTTCGAAATGAGCCAGGGCTGTTCTTTTCAGAGCAGCCCTGTTTCTGTTTTTACCGGTCCATATGCACATCCAGCTGGGGGAAGGGAATCCGGACGCCCGCCTGGTCGAAGGCCAGCTTTACCGCTTCCTGCATGGCAAAGTATAAGTCCCAGTATGCCTCCTGCCTGCACCACAGCTTCATCACCAAAGTGACCGAGCTGTCCTTCAGCTCGCCCACGGCAATAACAGGGGCCGGGTCCGGCAGCACCCGCCCGTCCTGCTCCGCCAGCCGGACCAGAATGGCTTTCGCGGCCCGCAGGTCCGCGTCATAGGCTACGCCATAGCTTAGGTCCAGCCGCCGGGTGCCGTTGCTGGTAAAGTTTACCACCACGTCTCCGGTAATTTTAGAATTGGGTACAATAACCTCTTTGTTATCAAATGTGGCCAAAACCGTGTAAAGAATTTCAATGCGCTTCACAGTCCCCTCATAGCCCCCAAAGGACAGATAATCGCCCATCTTAAAGGGCTTGGTGAAGAGGATCTGCACCCCGCTGACAAAGTTGGACAAACTGCCCTGCAAGGCGAAGCTGGCGGTAAGGCCCGCCGCACCCAGGGCGGCCACCAGGGAGGTAATGTTAATCTCCAGCTGGGCAATGGCGCTGACCGCCGCCATCAGCAGCACCAGGGCCTTAACCATAGAGGCCACAAAACCAGCCACCAGCGGGTCTCCGTGGGCCCGCTTTACAGCCCGCTTGGCCAGGCGGGCGGCCAGCTTGGCCAGCTGCCAGCCCGCGAAGAAGATCAGCCCGGCTAAAGCCAGGTTGCCGCCTAAATGGACCAGCCAGGCGAAAAGCTGGTCTGCCAGATTTTTCCATTCCACTTGCAAAGGAAACGCCTCCTTTTTTGCAAAAATTGCCGGTGCTAATCACCCCCAGGCAGCGCAGAATAAGCCTGGGGGTGATGTTATGTTTCCGTATCAATGGGGCACAGCGCCCATCGGGGACCCGGCTGGTATGACCGCCGGGGTTCCGCCGCTGGCAGGGTTTCCCGGCCTGCGGGACCTGCCCGAGGATGTGCGGGCAGGTTTGGAAGAGCATCAAGACGAGCTGCGTAATGAGGAAGATTACCGGCGCTTGGTGAACGAGCTGATGCTCCGCCGCTAAGCGGAAAAACAGGTGGGGGAGAGGCCCCGCCTGTTTTTTCTATTGGGGAAACTCCGTCAATTCTCGAAGAACTTCTGGTGAATGGCCTCCACGGCCCGGTCGCTGTCCGCCTTGTGAACCAGCACAGAAATTTTAATCTCGCTGGTGGAGATCATCTGAATGTTTACATTGCGGCTGAACAGGGCCTCAAACATCTCCGCCGCCACGCCGGGGTGGCTCTCCATGCCCGCGCCCACAATGGACACCTTGGACACATTGTCATCGGCCACCAGACTGGAAGCGCCCAGCTTTTCGGTGTACTCCTTCAGCAGCTCGATGGTATCCTCCATACGGTTCTTTTCCACGGTAAAACTAATATCCTTTGTGCCGTTGCGGCCAATGGACTGCAAAATAATGTCCACATTGGTGCCTTTGGACGAAAGCTTTGAGAAAATTTTAAAGGCCAGGCCCGGCTTATCCGGCACGCCGATAATGGAAATGCGGGCAATGTCATCATCCTTGGCCACGCCGCTTAAAAGCATCTGTTCCACGCTGTTCTCCTCCTTCACAATGGTCCCCCGGGCCCGGGTAAGGCTGGAGAGGACTTCTAGTTCAATGTTATACTTTTTCGCCATTTCCACCGAGCGGTTGTGCAGCACCTGCGCGCCCAAAGAGGCCAGCTCCAGCATCTCGTCGTAGGTGATGCAGGAAAGCTTTTTCGCCCCGGGAATCTTCCTGGGGTCCGCGGTGTACACGCCGTCCACATCGGTGTAAATCTGGCACAAATCCGCATGCATGGCGGCGGCATAGGCCACGGCGCTGGTGTCGCTGCCTCCCCGGCCAATGGTGGTTAAATCGCCATAGCGGTTCACGCCTTGAAAACCGGCTATCACCACAATGCGGCGTTTGTCCAGCTCTTTTTTGACCCGCGAGGTGTCGATTCTCTTGATGCGCGCGCTGCCATGGTCCGAGGTGGTATTAAACCCCGCCTGCCAGCCCAGCAGGGAAACCACCGGATAACCCATGCGCTCAATGGCCATGGCCAGCAGCGCGGCGGAAACCTGTTCGCCAGAGGCAAGCAGCATATCCATCTCCCGCTTGCTGGGCCGCTGGTTCACCTCCGCGGCTTTGGCGGTCAGGTCGTCGGTGGTGTCGCCCTGGGCGGAAACCACCACCACCACATCGTTGCCGTCCTTGTAGGCGGAGGTCACAATGTCCGCCACATTGTCAATGCGCTCGGCGTCCCGGACGGAGGTGCCGCCGAATTTCTGTACAATTAAAGCCATATACAACCCCTCTGGATTCAGTATAGTCAAGTAGTGCTATTATACAGTGAAAGCTGGCCGCTGTCAATATCTGTAAGGCGGCAGATCGAAAATCATGAAAACCGCCTTTTCACTCAATGACCACCTTGGCCCCCTCCTGGTCCGCCTGGAGAATTTCCACCCGCCAGCCGGTAATGCCCTTGTCGGCCAGATGAGAGGCGCAGTTCTCGCCAAAGGCCTTGGCGTTCTCCGCGTCAATCATGGCGATGATGGTGGGGCCCGCCCCGCTGACGTAAGTACCCAGGCTTCCCAGCTCATAGCTCATGCGGAACACATTGTCGTAGTTTTCGATCAGCCCCGAACGGTAGGGCTGGTGGATGCGGTCCTGGACCGCCACTCTCAGGTTATGCAGCTCCCCAGAGAAGAGGGAGGCGGTCATCAGCCCGGAGCGGGACAGATTGTACACCGCGTCCTCCCGGCTGTACGCCTGGGGCAGGGCGGCCCGGGCCTTCTCGGTTTTCAGCTCAAAGGGGGGAATCATCAGCGCGAAGCGGATCTTCTCGCTGACAGGCACACTGACGCTGTACACCCGCTCTCCCTCCATGGCGGAAGCCACCAGCCCGCCGGAAAGAGCCGGACTGGTGTTGTCCGGGTGGCCCTCAATTTTCGCGGCCAGATTGATCAAATCCGTTTTAGAAAGGGGATTGCCCATAAAACGGTTGGCCGCCAGAATGCCTGCCACAATGCAGGCCGAGCTGCTGCCCAGCCCCCGGGCCATGGGAATGTTGTTTTCCTGAATAATCCGCAGCCCCGGCAGCTTTTTGCCGCAAATTTCGTAGAGATGCTTGGCTGCCCAGAAAATCAGGTTGCTCTCGTCTGTGGGCACCTTCATGCCATCCGTGCAGGTGATGTCCAGGCCGTCGTATTCCTCCACCCACACCCGGTTCTGCATGGTGAGGGCCAGCCCCAGGGAGTCAAAGCCAGAGCCCAGGTTGGCGCTGGTGGCGGGTACATCGATTCGAATCATGTGGCAGCCTCCTTAAAAATCGGAAATCAAAATCCGTCCGCAAACGGATATGCCCGCCTTTTTCAGCTGGGCCAGCTTCTCGTCCAATCCGGCGGGGGTCAGGCCCGCCGCGGAAAAGCCCGCCTCGCCGGGCTCCTCGTCCTTGCGGATAATCCGCGCCGCCTGAGGGAACAGGGCCTGGGCGGCGGCAAAGGCCTGGTCCGAAGAGCCCGGACCCTTAATATGCACAAAGAACTCACCGGCCATCCGCGCAAAGGGCTCTACATAGTCCGGCTTAGCGTCCTCCCAGTAAAGGTATTTCCGCGCTTTAAAATGCTTTACACAGTCAATCACATCCGCCACCACAGCGCTGGCGGTGGGCAGCTTGCCCGCGCCCTTGCCATAAAAGACCACATCGCCGGTAGCGTCTCCCCGCACTAAAATGCCGTTAAATACATCGTCTACATTGGCCAGCTGGCTCTCCCGGTGGATGAACATGGGAGCCACCAGAATGGAGATTTTGCCGTTTTCTCCCATCTTCACCATGCCGATGAGCTTGATGACGCCGCCCCAGGCCTCCGCGTAGGCCACATCGCCCAAGGTAATTTGAGTGATGCCCTCGGTGTGCACGTCCTGGGGATATACATGGGTGCCAAAGGCCAAGCTGGCCAAAATGCAGATCTTCCGGCAGGCGTCCGCGCCCTCCACATCGGCGGAGGGATCCCGTTCGGCATAGCCCAGCTCCTGGGCCATGGCCAAAGCCTCCTCAAAGCCCATCTGCTCCCGGATCATCTTAGTCAGAATAAAGTTGGTGGTACCGTTGAGAATGCCCGCGATTTCGCCCACCTCGTTGGCCGCCAGACACTGGCTGATGGGCCGGATGATGGGGATGCCGCCTCCCACGCTGGCCTCGAAAAGAAAGTTCAGGTTGTTCTTCTGGGCCAGGGCGATCAGCTCCGCCCCCTTGGCGGCCACCAGCTCCTTGTTGGAGGTGACAAAGGACTTGCCGTTCTCCAGGCAGGCCTTGGCAAAGCCATAGGCGGGCTCCAGGCCTCCCATGCACTCCACTACAATCTTCACATCCGGGTCTTGCAGAATTTGGTTAAAATCCTTGGTGAACAGCCCGGCGTAGGGCAGCTGGGGAAAGTCCCGCAGGTCTAAAATGTGTTTGACGCGAATCTCTTCCTTGGCCCGCCGGGTGATGCTCTCCCGGTGCGTGAGGAGTACCTCCAGCACCCCCGAGCCAACAACGCCGTGGCCTAATACCGCTATGTCTGCCATGTCTACCACTTCCTCAAAATATGTTTTCCCGGCCGCTATGTAGCCGGGGTGTCCCGGCTGGTTTTCGCTGTAAAACTTCTGCCTAAAAAGCTATCCTTGGGGCACGTCCGGCGTGTGGATGTCCGGCGGGTCCTCGCCGCCGGGATCATCGCCCGGCTCGCTGGGGCTGCTGGAAATGCCCGGATCGCTGCTGGACGGTTCCTCGGTGGGCGTGGGGTCCGGCTCCCAGGGGTTGGACGGGAAGCTGGGCTCCGGTTCCTCGGTGGGCGTGGGCTGGGGATCTTCCGTAGGCGAGGGCTCAGGCGTACCGTCTCCGCCGCTGGGCGAAGGCTCCGCGCTGGGTCCGGCGCTGGGCGACACAGAGGGACCAACGGAGGGGGCTACAGAGGGGCCGACGGAAGGCGCCACAGAAGGCGAAACAGAGGGGGAGACCGTGGGGCCGGCAATGTGGTCCGAGCCGCCGTTGCAGGTGGAGGGGGCGTTGCCCGGCTCATACCAGCCGGTGGCGGTGTCAAAGCAGCTGGAGCCCGCCAGCTTGCCGCTGCTGCGGCAGAAAGCGGCGGCATACACATTGTCGCTTAAAACCCACTGCTTGCCAGACCAGTCGTAATTCTCCATCAAATGGGCCATCACCGCGTACCAGGTGTCCATGTGGGTGCCCTGGTCAATCAGGTCCCGGGGGATGTCGTAGCCGTTCCAGATGCCGGCCACGCAGAAGGGGGTGCCGCCCACAAAGTACAGGTCGTACTCATCGTCCGTGGTGCCGGTTTTGCCAAACAGGTCGATGCCATACTCATAGCTGAGCCCGGCCAGCTGGCCGCCGGTGGCCTGGGCGCCGAAGATGGGCCCGTGGAGCAGCTTGTTCATAATGGTGGCCCGCTCCTCGCTCATCACCCGGGTGCCCTCGGTATCCCGGTTGTCCAAAATCACATTGTTGTTGTGGTCCTTTACGTAATAGTAGCCAAAGGGCTTGTGGTAAACGCCTCCGTTGGCAAAAATCTGGTACCCGGCGGTCATTTCCTCCACCGTGACGCCCCAGCTCAAGCCGCCCAGAGACATGGCGGAGCGGCTGTGGGAGTCAGCCTCGGTGGGGGAGGTGAAGTGCAGGGACTGGGTCAGCCACTCGTAGCAGGACTCGGGTGTCAGAGTGGTGCAAAGCTGGGCCGCAGGAGCGTTGATGGACCGCTCGATGGCCTCGTCCACGCACATGTATTTTTTATACACGCCGTTCCAGTTGGCCGGGCCGGGTTCGCCGCCCTCGCCGTTCCAGTCGGCCAAGGGCTCGTCCTTTAAGATGCTGCCATAGGTGATGGTGCCGTTGGCAATACCCAGGGCATAGGGGCTCAGGCCCTTCATAGAAGAGCCGCACTGGCGCTGCGAGTCGGTGGAGCGGCTCTCCAGCAGGCTGCCCTCCCGCTCATAGCGCCCGCCGATGGTGGCCAGCACCCGGCCGGTGTAGGGGTCCATCATAAAGAAGCCCACCTCAATGTCCTCGTCATCGGGCAGCATGCCTGTGTTGGTTAAAAAGTAGCGCTCCAGATCTGTTTGCAGGTTATAGTCCATGGCGCAGTGAATCTCCAGGCCGCCGTTGTAGATCATGTTGCAGGCATAGTCCCAGGAGTAGCCGTAGCGGTCCATCAGGTCGCTGACCACCTGGTTGAAGGTGTAGTCAATGTACCAGTTCCACTTGGTGTGGTCCTGGTTTTCCTGGTTGTCCGTTTCCTCAATCTCCGCGCCCACAAAGTCCATTTGAGCCAGCTCGGCCACAGCCGCGTCGTGCTCGGCCTGAGAGAGGGGCATCAGGTGCTCGGTATCCAGCTCGCCCTCCTGGGTCAGCTTCAGCATGCGGTCCAGCACTACCTCCGCCTTCTCCTTGGAGGCTTCCGGAAAGATCAGCGGGTTGTACTGGTAAGGGTTTTGGGTAATGCCCGCAATCAGGGCGCACTCGGCCAGGCTGCACTCGGTGATGCTCTTGTCAAAGTAGCACCGGGCGGCGGCCTCCACGCCCTGGCAGATTCCGCCGTAGTTTACAATGTTAAGATAGGCCTCCAATATCTCCGACTTGGTATATTTGTTGTCCTCCATGTTAAGGGCGGTAAAAATCTCTTTGATTTTCCGCAGAACGCTGACCTGGTTCTCATTGGTGATGTTTTTAATGAGCTGCTGGGTCAGGGTAGAGCCGCCGCCGCCGTTTCCGCTGTTGGTCAGCAGCTTAAACACCGCGCCGAAGGTGCCCTTAAGGTCCACGCCCTGGTGCTGGTAAAAGCGGTGGTCCTCAATGGCGATCTGGGCGGTCTGCATGGCCTGGGGAATCTCGGAAAGAGGCATCCAGATGCGGTCCTCGTTGCGGGCGATGGGCAGATACTCGGAGGAGTTGCCCTCCTGGTCGTCCAGCATGATCATGCTGGAAAAGTTCAGGCTGGTGGCGTTGATGTCCGGGGGCTCCACATCGCGGAAGCTTAAAATGAAGGAGGCCACGGAGAGCATGCAGAGAACGCCTGTGATGGCCAAAACCCAAAACACGGTTTTAAAGGCCTTCCACAGCATTCCCCCCATGGTCTTCACCGTGGCCCCGGCAGACTGGGTGAATTCCCCCTCCGTGTGGCGGCTGGGAGCCTGGAAGGTGGTGGTGTTGTATTTATTGATATCTTCTTTTCTCACTGCGGTATTCCTCCATTGGTAGTAGGGGTGGCGGGAGCCTCTGGAATCCGGGCCTACCATTCAGTATGGGCCGGATGGCCGCGTCAAATCGCTCCGGGCGAAATTTCCGGCGGGTGATTAGCCCCCCGGCCCCCGGCCCATACTAGAGCTGAAACAAACTCCAGACAGAGGTGGCGGATATGACGCATAAAAAGTACAAAACCTATACCCTGGCGCTGCTGCTCATCACCATTGCCGCGCTGATCGTGGCGGCGGTCACGCTCTCGCTCGGCCGGGAGGCCAGAGCGGCCCAGGCCGGTCTGGTACAGGGCCCAGCGGGTTCCGATACCGCTTATTATACCCCAAACCCGGCGGTAAGTCAAGACAGCCGGGGAACCGGCGCGGGGGAGGAGGGCGCGGGATATTATATCACCATCTACAAAGGCCGGGTGGGGGCCTTTCGGGTGGGAGAGGCGGAGCCGGTGCTCACGGCGGACACAGAGGTTTATCTTCTGCCCCAAGAGGATTTGGAGCTTCTGCGCCGGGGCCTCTGGGTCCAAACCCTAAACGAGGCCCGGGCCCTTCTGGAGGACTATGATTAACCGGCCCTTAGGGCTGGCGGACGCAGGGCAGCGTTACCGCGGCTTGGGTGCCTTCCCCTTCGGTGCTGGCCACGGACACCCCGTATTCTTTCCCATAAAACAGCTGAATGCGCTCGTTGACGTTTTTGATGCCAAAGCCGTCGGAGTCCTGCGTGAGAACCGTTGCCAGCCGCTGGGCCGGAATGCCGCAGCCGTTGTCCGTTACCTGGAACAGCAGCCGGTCCTCCCGAAGAGAGCAGGATACTTGAATCAGCCCCTGGCGCCCGGTCATGTTGTCGATGCCGTGAAGCAGGGCGTTTTCCACCAGGGGCTGCAAAATAAAGTTGGGAATCTGTAGGGGCTGGGCCTCTTCCTGGACTTGAAAGTCCACCTTAAATTCCCGGTCGTGCATGATCTGCTGAATCCGCAGGTAGGCGCGGACGTTTTCCAGCTCGTTGGCCACGGTAATGGTGTCCTTGCCGTGGTTAAGCGCGGTGCGGTAAAAGGTGGAAAGCAGCTGGGTCACCTCGCTGATGTCCTCCGCGCCCACGTCGATGGCCTTCCAGTTAATGACGGAAAGGGCGTTGTACAAAAAGTGAGGGTTCACCTGGGTGTACAGGGCTTTCAGCTGGAACTCCCGCTTGGCGGCGGCGGTCTCCCGCACCTGCTGAATCAGCTGCCGGATGTGCCCCATCATGGCGCCAAAGGTGTGGATCATCACCCCGATCTCATCGTTGGCCTGGCTGGTGACCCAGACCTCCATTTCGCCGTTTTGAATGGCCTGCATGTTGCCGGTCAGCCACTCGATGCGGCGCACCACAAACAGCATCATCAGCCAGCTGACCGCCATGGACAGCACCGCGCACAGGGCGATGATGAGAAAGACGATTCCCAGCATATTGCCCACATAAGCCCCTGCGGCCCCCACAGGCTGGTAGAAGCAGATGGACATGTCGTGGGAGGAGAAGGGAACCGTCAAAAGGCTGTAGGCCGCCCCTTCTCCTTTGACCTCCCGCTGGGAGATGTCCCCCAGGCCTTCCGGCGGAAGCTGGGGAAACCCGGAGGGCTTTTTTTCAAACAGCACCCGTCCCTGTCCGTCCAGTACGTATAGGCCATAGTCTCCATTGTCAATCTGGTACAGGGGCTCAAACATCTGCCGGTAGCTGGTTTCCAGATACAGCAGGTTGGGGAAGGACTCCCCCCGCAGGTTGACAATCTGCTGGGCCAGGAACAGCCGCTCCCCGTCCTGGACAATCCAATGGGGCACCCCGTCCGCCATGACCTCCTGGTACCATTCCGCGCCGGAGACCTCGGAAATAGGCAAAATATAGGGCCCGATGCGCAGGTCGTTGGCGCCGCTGTAAAAGCGGATTTCCTCCAAAACGGAGTTATAGGTGAAAACCGTTTGCAGCACAGGGGAAAGCTGCACAATGCATTGGTCATACATCTCATAGTAGCTGCCGTACTGCTTGTTTAGGGCGCTGAGCACTGTGGAGTTAAAGGATAGGGCCCAGGCGATGCGCTCCTGGTCGGAGAGCTTGCGGTCAATGGAAGCCTCCGCCTGCTTGAGGGAGACGGCCAGGCGGCTGCCGGCCTGCTGGATAAAGTAATCCCGGGTTTTGTAGACGCAGAGGCTGCCCAGTAGCACAATGGGGATGACGCAGACGAAAAGGTAGGTGCACAGCAGCTTGTAGCGAAACTTCAAGTCCCGAAAGAAAGCGGCGGCCCGTTTCATTCCCCCTCGCCTCCTTCCGTCTTTTCCGCGCCCTGCAGGCGGTACTTTTCCGGGGACACGCCAAAGCATTCCCGGAAGCTCTTGCAGAAGTAGGACTCGTTGGAGTAGCCCACCTCCGTGCAGATGACGTGGATTTTCTGATTGGTCTTCCGCAGCAGCTCCTGGGCCTTTTTCATGCGGTAGTCCTTGATGAACTTGGCCAGCCCCCCGCCGGTTTCCTTTTTGAACACGCTGCTTAGGTACTGGGGGGACAAAAAGACGGCGGACGCCACGGATTTTAGGGAGATGTCCTCTTTGTAATGGGCGTAAACGTACTGCTTCACCAGCTCGGAAATCCGGCTGCCGTTTCCCGCGGAAAGGTCCTCCCGGCTTTCCAGCGCTTCCAGCAGGGGCAGAATCAGGTCCGCCAGCTCGGAGATGGCGCCAGCCTTATAGATCTTCGTCACCAGCTGGTAGGACCGCTGGGCGGAGACGTCCGGAAGATCCTTTAAGATTTCGGCCAAAATTTTTGAGAAGACCGATTTTACATAGATATGGGAAAAGGGAATATGGGAGGGGAAGGCGTCCCGCAGGCGGTTGAGGCACTCTTTGGCCTGGGAAAAGCAGCGGCCCGCCACCATGGTCTGAAGCTGCTCCAAAAGCTCCTCCTCCAGCTTGGTGGGCAGGCTTCCGAAGTCGGTCTGCTTGTTGGCGTACAGGATGCGGCTCTGGGAGAAGAAGCGGTTTTCCAGCAGGGCCTCCAGCTGGCCGAAGGCCCGCACCAGCTCCTCGGCCCGGGAGATGCTTCCGCTGACCGCGATGCAGAAGACATAGCCGAACACGGAGGCCATCCAGCCGCACAGGCGCTCCGCCACGGCGGCGAACCCGCCGGCGGAAGGCGCGTCCCGGAACAAGATCATGCCGGAGGAATCGCCCAGGTAAATGAAATCGAAGGGAAGCCCGGTCTCCCGCTCCAGGTAGGCGATCAGCCGTTCTCCCGCGTCGGACTTGCCAAAGCACAGGTTCTCAAATTCCAGCATGAAGACGCAGCGGTAGGAGTCCAGAAACCGGATGTCCTCTTCCTTTTGAAAGCGCTGGCGCAGGCTTTCCAGGGGCATGCCGTTGACCAGCATCATCAGGGTGTGTTCCCGCATGTATTGGTCCCGCAGCCGCTGCTCCTCCTTTTGGGAGGCGCCGGCTTCCAGCTCCTCGATGACCCGCCCCATGGTGGAAAGGAATTCGCTGACCTGCACGGGCTTGAGCAGATAGTCGCGGATGCCCAGCTGCAGGGCGGTCCGGGCATATTCAAACTCGCTGAACCCGCTTATCAGCACCACCTTCAGATGGGGATGCTCCGCCAAAGCCTTTTTGGAGAGCTCCAGGCCGTCCATAAACGGCATACGCACGTCGGTGAGCAGCAGGTCGGTCCTCCGGGCCCGCAGCTGATCCAGCGCCTCCCGCCCGTTGGTAGCCAGGCGGACCCCCAGCGGCAGCTGGAACCGCTGGATCAGCTTTTTCAGCCCCTCCCGCTCAATGCGCTCGTCGTCCACGATCAAGGTTTGAAACATCAAAAATCCCCCCTTTGTCCGTTATTGTCCAAAATCCCCGCACAATTCGACTTTATCATTCTATATCAAGTTTCTTGGAAATTCAATATGAGTAAACTGGGAAAACCCCCGGCGGCGGGAAGTCGTGAAAAATGGAACATGAATCCGAAGAAAATGATATTCACAAGCATGGCGGCGAAAGCTATAATAGAATCCAGAGAGACTGGGCCAAAATTGATCAAATTTGCATACCGGCCTGCCGCGCGCCTCCCGCGCGGCGGCGGAATGCCGGATATTGCGGCCTTCTCCCGTCCGCCTTCGCTTGTGGGCGGCTCTTTGGGGGGCTCCCCCGCCCGAACGCGGGGCCGGGAGCCTTTGTAAAGAATTACATGAATTAAAGAAGGAGAAAAAAGGAATGAAGCGAACAAAAAAGATCCTCTGCATGTGCATGGCCGCGCTGCTGCTGGCCGGATGCTCCGCCCCGGCGGAGACCTCCTCCAAGGCGGACGGAAGCTCTTCCTCCCAGGCCTCTTCTCAGGCGGTAAGCAGCCAGGCGGGAGAAGAGCCGGATCCCTGGGCCGAAGCCGCCGCCGATCCCTGGGCGGCCTATCCGGAGCAGGTCGTCTACACCGTTGGCAAGCAGGCCCCGGACGCCAGCTACTCGGTGCTGGACGGCACGGAGTACGAGGGCGACGACGAGGCCAACAACATCCGCACCCGCTTTTACGAGAAGCACCTGAACGCCAAAATGGAAGTGGCGTTCTCCGCCGCGGCGGGCGAGGCCTATGACCAGCAGGTCTCCATGGCGATTGTCTCCGGCGAGATTCCGGATATCATGATGGTGACCGACCGGGCCACTTTGGTCCAGCTGGCGGAAAACGACCTGATCGCCGACCTGACGGAGGTATACGACGCGACCATCAGCGACGTGACCCGGGACATCTATGAATCCTACGACAACCGCCCCCTGAAGGACGCCACCATCGACGGCAAGCTGATGGCCATTCCGGGCACCTGCATCGACACCGGGGCGGAGATGCTCTGGCTGCGGCAGGACTGGATGGACAAGCTCTCCCTCGGCGCCCCCAAAACCATGGAGGACGTGGAGAAGATCCTGGACGCCTTTGTAAACCAGGACCCGGACGGAAACGGCCAGAACGACACCGTGGGCCTGGCCCTTTCCAACTCCATTTACGGCAAATACGGCAGCACGGTGCTCTATGCCAACAACGTGTTCACCGCCTGCGGCGCGGTGCCCGGCCAGTGGTATGAGAAGGACGGGGAAGTGGTCTATGGCTCCGTCCAGCCGGAAATGAAGGACGGCCTGAAGGTTCTGGCGGACTGGTACGCCAAGGGCCTCATCGACCCCCAGATGGCGGTCCGCAACTTTGACGACAGCACCGCCCTGCTGGTCAACGGCCAGTGCGGCGCGGCCTTCGGACCCTGGTGGCTGGCCAACTACGCGGGCCAGACCCACCTGGTGGACGCCAACGCCCGCTGGACCCCCTATGTGGTCCCCACCGGCGAGGACGGAAAGGTCACTATGTTCACCAACAACCCCAGCGAAAACTATCTGGTGGTGCGCAAGGACTTCGAGCATCCGGAGCTTCTGGTGAAGATGCTGAACTACACCTATGACTACACCCGCTTCAGCGAGCATAAGAACGACGAGGAGTGCCTGGAGTTTGAGGCCCCCTACGACAGCGCCATCTACCTGCGCTCCCTGGGGCCCATCAGCGTGAACCTGGACTACTTCGACGCCATTAACCGGGCCTATGACGACATCACCGCCTATCAGGCCGGGGAAGAGGTGGATACCTTCCCCTGGGTTATCCAGTCGGCGGAGCTGGCCGGCGCAGCCATGGAAAAGCTGGAAAGCGGGCAGGTGGCGGACATCGGCATCTATGAGATGATCTCCTACTATGGCCGCTGCCTGGCGGGCGAGGTGCTCAAGGAGAACCCGGTCAACGTGGTCTATCCCGTCTTCTTCGGCGTCACCGCCTCCATGCAGACCAAGTGGGAGAGCCTCTCCAAGCTGGAGTCGGAGACCATGCTGAAGATCATCACCGGCGAGCAGCCTCTGGAGCATTTTGACGAGTTCGTCTCCACCTGGAAGTCCGCCGGCGGCGACGCCATCACCCAGGAGGTCGTGGAAAGCATCGGCGAATAAGCCCGCGATACAGACTCGACATGGCGGACCATCTGAGGGGGTCCGCCATATCTTTTCCGGGGCGGGGGAGCGTTCCCCGCGCCCCAAAGAAAGGAGCGATTTGCTCGATGAGAAACAAAAAGGAGCAAGGGGCCTTCCACCTGATGCTGCTGCCGGGAATGCTGCTTCTTGCCGTGTTTTCCTTCCTTCCCATGTTCGGCATCGTCATGGCCTTTCAAAACTTTGTGCCGGCCAAGGGCATGTTCCGCTCCCCTTGGGTGGGGCTGGAGCACTTCAAGTTCATGTTCTCCCTGCCGGACAGCAGCCAGATTTTTGCCAACACGCTGATCATCGCCCTGGGCAAGATCCTCTTCCACATGGTGGTGGCCGTGATCTTCGCCCTGCTCCTCAACGAGATTCGGGTGGCGCCGGTGAAAAAGGCCGTGCAGACCATCGTGTACCTGCCCCACTTTCTCTCCTGGGTGGTGCTTTCCACGGTGGTGATCAACATGTTCTCTTACGAGGGGCCCATCAACCAGCTGGTAACGCTGCTGGGCGGGAAGCCGGTGCTGTTTTTAGCCAGCAACACCTGGTTCCGCCCGGTGGTCATCGCCACGGACGTGTGGAAGGAGTTCGGCTACAACTCCATCATCTACCTGGCCGCCCTTACCGGGGTGGACCCGGGGCTGTATGAGGCGGCCAGCATCGACGGCGCCAGCCGCTGGAAGCAGACGCTTCATATCACCCTGCCCTCCCTTCTGCCCACGCTCCTGCTGATGAGCATCCTCAATATGGGCAGCATCCTGAGCGCGGGCTTCGACCAGATCTACAACCTGTACAACCCCCTGGTATATGAGACGGGCGACATCATCGACACCTATGTGTACCGGGTTGGCCTGGTCCAGCGCCAATACAGCCTGGGCACGGCGGTGGGGCTTTTGAAGTCGGCGGTCAGCTTCATTCTGATCGTAGGCTCCAACACGCTGGCAAACCGTTTTGCCAAAATACGCGTGTTCTAAACCATAACGCTGCCTCCCAGCGAGGAAAGGTGGATTTCTGATGATAACTTCAAAAAGCTTTGGCAGCCGGGCCGCGTCCGTGGCGGTGTGGGCGGCGGTTTTGGGCATGGCCTGCCTGTGCCTGCTGCCCCTGCTGAACATGGTGGCGCTCTCCTTCAGCAGCAGCGCCGCCGCCACGGGCAATTTGGTGGGGCTGGTGCCGGTGGACTTTACGGCCGAGTCCTATTCCCGGCTGATTACGGACCAGCAGTTCTGGCGGTCCTTCGGCATTTCGGTGTTGAGGGTGGCCCTGGGGGCCTCCCTCAACGTATGCCTCACCGTGCTGACGGCCTACCCCCTCTCCAAGCCCAAGAGCCGGTTTCCGGCCCAGCCGGTCTACATGAAAATCGTGCTGTTCGCCATGCTGTTTTCCGGCGGGACCATTCCCACCTTCTTGGTGGTGAAAAATACCGGCCTGCTCAACAGCCTCTTTGCCCTTATTTTACCCACGGCCGTTCCGATATTTAATGTGATCATCCTGATGAACTTTTTCAAAGGGACGCCCGAGGCCCTGGAGGACGCCGCCATCATCGACGGCGCGGGCCAGTGGCAAATGCTGCTGAAAATCTTTCTGCCCATCTCCTTGCCCGCTCTGGCCACGGTGGGGCTGTTCAGCATCGTGGGCCACTGGAACGACTATTTCCAGGCTCTTCTGTACATCCAGTCAACGGAGAATTATCCGCTGCAAACCTACATCCAGCAGCTGACCGTGGACCTTTCCACCGTCACCGACCCCGAGCGGCTTAAGGAGCTCTCACGCATTTCCGGGCGCACCTTCAACGCGGCCAAGATCGTGGCCTCCACCGTGCCGCTGCTGTGCATCTACCCGTTTCTGCAAAAATATTTTGTCACCGGCATCACCATCGGCTCGGTCAAGGGCTGATGGGCCAAGCAAAGGAGCTGATTGCAAATGGCAGTTCGATTTAACCCCGACGTTTCCGCGTATCTAAACACCGAGCCCCTGTCCCGGGTGGACTCCTTGGACCAGCTGGAAACCTCCCCGCTCTACACATTCTCCTGGAACGGCAGGCCCCAGACCGTGTACCACACGGACAGCTTTGACTATGTGGTCCCCGTGGTGGAGGACGACTCTCCCGTAAGCGTGGAGATTAGGGTGGAGAAGCCCTTTCAAGAGGCCGTGTTCCGTCCGGCCCGGGCGGGAATTCAGCCCAGCATAGGGGAGGGGACCATCCGCTTTACCGCCAGTCCCCAGAAGCTCACCCTGGAGCTGGACGGAGACCTGAAAACCCCGCTGTTCATCCTCTTTACAAAACGGGTGGAGAAGCCGGAAAAGGTGGACCACCTGTTCCAGGCGGGAAACATCTATAACGTCGGCACGCTGGAGCTGAAGGCGGGGGACACCGTGTTTCTGGAAGAGGGCGCGGTGGTGTGCGGCCGCATCCACGCCTATCTGGCGGACCGCATCCGCATTTTAGGCAACGGCATTTTGAACGGCTGCGTGTGGCATCCCAAGGAGGAAAACGGCGGCCGGACCCTGATTCAGACTGTTATGTGCAACGATGTGGAAATCCGCGGCGTCACCGTGGTGGACGGGGGCATGTGGCAGATTCTGCCCGGGGCCTGCCAGGACGTGCGGATCGAGGATATCAACATCATGTCCCGGGTGTGCACCGGCGACGGCATCGACATTGCCGGGTGCGAGCACGTGGTCCTCCGGGGGGCCTTTATCCGGGCCTCGGACGACTGCGTGTGCATCAAGGCCTGTCCCTGCCTGGAGGGCGTTTACACCATGGACCCCTCGCCCTGCCGGGACGTGCGGGACATTCTGGTGGAGGGCTGCGTTCTGTGGAACGCGGAGCCGGGCAACGCCCTGGAGATCGGCTACGAGCTCCGCTGCCGGGAGGTCTGCGATATCACCTTCCGGGACATCGACATTGTCCACTGCCAATACGAGGGCAACCAGTCCGGCGGGGTTTTGACCATCCACAACGCGGACCGGCCCTATGTGCATCACATCTATTACGAGGACATCCGTGTTGAGGACGCCCAGGAGAAGTTCATCGACATCAAGGTGCTGGACTCCAAGTACTCCCTGGACCGCATCCGGGGCAAGGTGGAGGATGTGTATTTCCGCAACATCGAGATTCTAAACGGTCCCTTCCCTGTGTCCATTATCCGGGGATTTGAAATGGCCAACGAGATGAGCCGCCCTCAAAATATCTATTTTGAGAACATCAAGATTCTGGGGCAGGAGATTCAATCTCCCAACCAGTTGCGCATGGTGGTGGAGCTGGCCCACAATCTGCACTTTGACGGCAAAACCTA